>LFRM01042428.1_pt1 | contig 19024 bp, 22 predicted proteins | sample 618341 | NCBI WGS metagenome assembly LFRM01 (sample SAMN03654438, study PRJNA283298) | anaerobic digester metagenome | isolation source: pool of bioreactors CSTR01a, CSTR02a, and CSTR03a thermophilic anaerobic... | place: Denmark: Kgs. Lyngby | collected 2014-05-21 | reverse complement strand
ATGTAAAAATTGAGATGAAGTCAGTTAACTCTAGATTTCTTGAAGTCAATATACGCATGCCAAGAAATTACCTAGCCATGGAAATGGAGCTCAAAAGAAGGCTGCAGGAGAAAATAAGTAGAGGTAAGCTGGATATCTTTATAAATATTACTGCCTCCCAGTCAATGGATAGGGAGCTACTTATAGACTATGAGTTAATCGAAAAGGTGAGCGGACTAATTAATGATGAAAGACTACCTTTGGAGAAGACTCTGAGTTTTAGGGATCTTCTTAGTCTTGAAGGAGCCTTGGTTTTTAAAGATAAAAAAAATGAGCTGGTGGAGGCTATGATTATTGAGGCCTTTGATGGGGCACTTGAAAGCCTTATGGAAAGCAGAAAAAGAGAGGGGCAAGCTCTTGGTCAGCATATTGAGGGTCTGCTCTTTGATTTTGAGACTCTTATTCAAGGTATTAAAGAAATGGCACCTCAATGGAAAAATGTGTACAGGCAGGGCCTTAGAGACAGGCTTAGCCAGCTCCTAGAGGATGAAAAGGTAATTAATGAAGAGCGCTTGGAGTTTGAACTGGCTCTTTTTACAGATAAAAAGGACATAGAAGAAGAAGTGGCTAGAAGTCTAGCCCATATTAAGGCCTTTAAAAAAGATCTGGCAGGCCCAGGTCCCCATGGAAGAAAACTAGACTTTTTAGTCCAGGAACTGGTAAGAGAGGTCAATACCATGGGTTCTAAATCAGGCCTCTATGATTTAACTAGAGAAGTAATCGAAGCCAAGTCCCTACTGGAACAAATTAGAGAACAATTACAGAATGTGGAGTAAGGATATGTATAAAAGAAGAGGTAAGGTTTTTGTTGTAAGTGGACCATCTGGGGTGGGTAAAGGGACCCTAGTAGAAGAGGTTCTAAAGAAAAGGGACATTCACCTGAGTATTTCTTGTACTTCAAGGGCTCCAAGGCATAATGAGAGGGAGGGAGTGGACTACTTTTTTATAAATAAGGAAGACTTCCTGGAAAAGATTGATAAAAATGCCTTTGCTGAGTGGGCTGAGGTCTATGGTAACTATTATGGAACCCCCAAGGCAGAACTTGAAAAGCACCTGTCTAAAGGCCAGGATGTAATCCTTGAAATTGAGATGCTGGGAGCTGCACAAATTAAGGAGCTAGGCGAGGATGCAGTCCTGATATTTGTTCTACCTCCAAATTTAAAAACCCTTAAAAATCGTTTGATATCTAGAAAAACCGAAGATTCTAGTGCCATAGAAGCCAGGCTTAGTTGTACCATGGATGAGCTCAAGCACCTAAGTAATTATGATTATTATCTAGTTAATAAGAATATCGATTTAACAGTGGATGAACTACTGAGCATAATTGATTCCCAGGCCCATAGGGTTAGTAAGGACTTTATTGAGTATCTTGAGGAGTCAGAAAGGCAGTTTTCACTTTAGTGAATTTTGAGATTGTTTTATTAGATGCGATTGAGGACTATGATCGCCCCTATATTTATGAGTCGCAAGAGGACTTGATAAAAGGCCAGCTGGTCTTTGTCCCCTTTGGACATGGAGATAAGCCTCGGGAAGGCCTAGTTCTTGGCCCAGCAGAGGCTTTTTCTGGAGCTAAAAAAGTTATCTCAGCTTCCCAAATTTTTATAAACCAGGACCAGGTAGATGCTGCTATTTATCTAAGCGACTACTATGGCCTTTCGCTGGCTGCCTACTTAAGGCTCTTTTTACCTAGGACACTTAGAGTAGAGCCAAGAAAGGAGCTGGTAGCAAGAAAGGACTTATCTGTCCAGGATTATGATGATTATATAAGTCTGCTGGATAAGCCTGAGGAGCTAATAAATAAGGGGCTAGCCTTTTATGATTATAGCTACCATTCTAGAGTAAAGCTGCCAACTAGGGAGCTAATTAAGCCACTTTTTTCCAGGGAAGTACTTGAAGATTATCTCCTGGATTTACCTCAAAACTATGCCAGACAAATAGAGCTACTTGAGAGGCTGATTTATGTTTATCCATCCATGCTAGAAAGAAGCGATGAGAGTCTAGCAGCAATAAAAAGTTTAGAAGATGGGGGCCTAATAGAAAGGGTTTATTTACCAAGACGGCTGGCTTCAAACTATAGACAAGCCAGGCCTGAAGAGAAGGCGCTACCTGAACTTGATGAACAAAAGAAAAGTATTTATAATGACTTTCTTTCAGACCAGTCTTTTATGGGCCTATTAATTAGAGAAAATACCCAGGCCCTTGACCTATACATCCATCTGGCTAAAAAGGCCTTGGAAGAAGAAAGAAGGCTGATACTGGTCTATCCCGATGCTTCTATGGTACCGGGCCTTGTTGAGACCTTTAAAAAACACTTTGGTGATAGAGTGGGGGTCTACCATGGCAGGATGAGTGCCAGGGAAATGAAAAGCGAACTCCTTTATTACATGGAGGGAAGGTTTCCTATAATGATAACTTCCAGACTGGGTTTGTTTCTTCCCCTTAAGAAGGGGGATTACCTTGTAGTTGAAGAGGCTCAGGACCAGGGCCACCAGTCCCAAAACCCCTACTATGATGGCCTTGAGCTGGCTGCCTACTACGGAAGGCATATGAATATAAGGGTTCTTTTTGCTTCATCGGTTCCGGGCCTGGACCTCTACATGAGGGAGGATCTGGTTCATTTTAGGCTTAAAGAAAAACTAGAGGTTAAAACAGAGCTTGTAGATATGAGAAGGGAACTTGCCCAGGCAAATAAAAGCCCACTTAGTGAAAGACTTGTAGAGGAACTTAGGCTACTTCTTAAATCAGGTGGACTAGCCCTGCTCCTAATGAATAAAAGGCACTATGCCAGTTATGTTTTTTGCAGAAGCTGTGGCTATGTTTTTAGCTGCCCCCAGTGTGGTAGTAGTCTTTATTATAATCAAAAGTCTTCAAGCTTTTTTTGTCCTAGTTGTAATTACAGTAGTAAAGCACCTAGCCAGTGTCCTCAGTGCTCTAGTAGGGCCTTTAGATACTATGGAGGGGGGATAGAGATGATCTATGATGAGCTTAAGAAAATCTTTCCCCAGGCCAGAATAATAAGTGTAGATGCCAAGACTATGAGCTCTAAAGATGGGTATATAAATTTACATAGTCAATTAAGAAATAAAGAAGTGGATATAGTTTTGGGAACTAGCCTTATAGCAAGAGGCCTGGACTATGATATTGATTTTTTGGCAGTAGTAAATGCAGATTTTTATCTTCATATTCCTATTTATAAGGCCGCAGAAAGAGGCTATCAGATGATTCGTAGGTTTTTAGAAAGGGGCCGGCCTGGAGCCAAGTGCCTTATACAAACCTATGAGCCGAAGAATTATGTACTGGAGTCAGTCCTGGAAGATGATAGTATTGGTTTTTTAGAAAAAGAGATGAGGTTAAGAGAGGCTAGAGCTCTGCCTCCCTTCATTGACTATTTATTAATCAGGGTCTTTGGTGAGGGGGCTAAGCTTGATGAGGATGCCAGTAGGATTGCTAAGGCAATTAGTCATCATGATTTAGAGATTTCAGATGTCTTTGGCCAGTGGCTGTTTTCAGAAAGAAGAATCCTTGTCAAGGGCTATGGCTTTGAGGAGATTAAAAAGGATCTCATTGGCCTAAGAGGCCAGGGTCTAAGGTTCGTTTTTGAAGTTGATTCCCAGAATTATATTTAGAGGAGAGTTTATTATGGCGTTATTAGAAATAAGAAAGGATGAGGAAGCTATCCTTAGAAAAACTTCCAAGGAGGTCAAGGTTTTTGATGAGAGGCTAAAAACTTTGGCAGAAGATATGATTGAAACCATGCATGAAGCCCAGGGAGTAGGCCTTGCTGCTGTTCAAGTTGGCAGGCTGCGCAGGCTTATTACGGTAGACCTTTATGATGAGATGGGTCCTAAAGTCTTTGTCAATCCTGAGCTTTATGACATGGAGGGCCAGATACTTGATTATGAGGCCTGCCTCAGTGTTACCGATACCCAGGCCCCTGTATTTAGACCTGAGAAGCTCAGGTTAAAGGCCCAGGACTTAAATGGAGCTCAGATTGAGCTGGAAGCAGAGGGCCTATTTGCAAGAGTTCTCTGCCATGAAGTGGACCATTTAAATGGCATCCTCTTTACTGATAAGGCAGAGGATGAGAGCCTGATGGAAGAAGATAAGTAATGAAGCTAATTTTTATGGGGACTTCAGATTTTTCCTTGGGGATTTTAAAGAAACTCCATGAAAATCATGAGGTTCTAGCAGTAGTAACTCAGGAAGACAGGCCTAGGGGAAGGGGAAAGAAGCTTCATTCTCCGCCAGTCAAGGTTTTTTGTGATGAGGAAAAGATAAGGTGCTTCCAGTACCTGCCCACCGTGGAGGAACTGGAGCTTTTTGATGCAAAGGCTATGGTTGTAGCAGCTTTTGGAAGGATTCTACCTCTAGAGCTCCTAAATCTCTATGAATACGGAGCTATTAATGTCCACACTAGCCTGCTTCCCAAATATAGAGGGGCCAGCCCTATTCAGACCAGCCTTATGGAGGGAGATAAGCTTACTGGAGTAAGTATTATGAAGATGGCTGAGGGCATGGACACTGGTGGTGTATATAGCCAGGTTGAGGTTGAGACGGGAAATCTTAGGTATGGTGAGCTTGAAGACAAGCTTATGGAGGCTTCAATTAAACCTCTTTTAGATACTTTAGAAAAACTAGAGACTGGCAGGGCTTATGCTGAACCTCAGGATGAGAGCCTGGCCAGCTACTGCAAGAAAATTTTAAAGGAAGATTCGCTAATAGACTGGTCAAGGACCTCTAGAGAAATTGAAGGCCAGGTCAGGGCCCTTTGGCCCAATCCCATGGCCTATACATCTAGAAAAGGCGATAGGCTCCTTCTTCACAGAGCTAAAGCCCTTGACTTAAAAGCCCTTTCTCCTCCTGGAATAGTTGAAAAGGTTGATAAAAAGGGTATATATGTTGCAACAGGCCAGGGGCAGATTCTTATTACTGAGCTTCAGCGCTCAGGAAAGAGGCCACTTATGGCTGAGGAATACCTAAGGGGAAATCCCCTAGAAGTAGGTGAAAAGCTAGGAGGCTAATTTATGGATGGTTTATACTTATTACTTTTACTTATACTATTTGTTTCTATGTGGGCCAGTTCTAATGTGCAAAAGTCCTTTAACAAATATGCCAGGGTACCCAATGACCGGGGTATTTCTGGGGCCGAGGCTGCCAGGCTTCTGGTTCAAAGAAACAATCTAAATGTTACAGTGGCAAGGTCTCAAGGAGGCAGTCTTTCTGACCACTATGATCCTAGATCAAAAACTGTAAGGTTATCACCAGAGGTCTATGATGGCAGGAGTGTATCAGCTCTTAGCGTTGCTAGCCATGAAGTTGGCCATGCCATCCAGCATGCCTATGGTTATAAGCCCTTGGATTTTAGGACCAGCCTTTTTCCTTTGGCTTCCTTTGCTTCCCAGAGCTGGACAATCTTCTTTTTTATGGGAATTTTATTTGGTTCAACCAATTTTTTTATTAATTTAGCCATAGGACTTTTTGCGTTAGGACTTCTTTTTCAACTAGTAACCCTACCAGTTGAGTTTGATGCCTCTAGAAGGGCCCTAGCACAAATGTCCGATCAGGGACTACTGGGAAGTTCTGAAATTACCGGAGCTAGAGCTGTACTAAAGTCAGCTGCTCTTACCTATGTCATGGCGGCTCTTATGGGTGTGGTACAATTGCTAAGACTTTTATCAGTGAGAGGGCGTAGAGATTGAGAGATATTTTTAAGCTAGTAATTGATGGCCTAATAGAGAGACAGGAAAAATCCACCGAACAAGTTATAAAAGAATTTAGAAAAATCGTTCCTAGTCAGGACTGGGGACTTTTTCAAATTCTTTTTTTTGGTGTCCTTGATTGGCAGTCCCATTTAGTAACTATTCTAGGAAGTTTCTCATCAATGAGGATAAGTAAATTTGGGAAAAGAAATCTGTATTTATTACTAGTAGCCATCTATGGGATCTTATATTTAGATAAACCCAATCACGCCATAGTAAATGAAGCTGTTGAGCTTATGAAGACCCAAAATAAAAGATTGGTTTCTATGACCAATGGAATACTTAGAAATATTATTAGGGAAAAGGACCTGGATAAAAGAGTTTATGGGAAGATGACTCTAAGGCAGGTTCTGATAAAAAAATATGATTATCCAGTTGAGACTATAGAGCTTTTTCTTGAGGAGCTGGGCCAAGAGGAGACAATTAAGCTATTAGAAGCCTCTAAGGCCATACCAAGACTGGACTTTTTAGTATTAGGCTCAGAAGAAGAGTGCCTAGAGCTTCTAGAAGAAGAAGGTCATGAATTTGAAAAGCTTGGACTTGAGAGAGCCTATACCATGCTTAAAAATAATAAGCCCTTGGAGAGGATTAGGGCTTATAAAAGAGGCAGGATCTACTATCAGTCTCTAAATTCTCAAAGAGTGGCTTCCTTTGTCCCTGAAGGTGATAACTTTTTAGACCTTTGCGGCGCACCAGGTGGTAAGAGTTTTGCCCTTCTTGCAAGAGATCCAAATAGACAGGTCACTATATGCGATTTAACCCAGTCCAAGTTAGATATAGTTGAGGAAAATGCCCAGCGTCTAAGCCTTAAGATGGATATTAGAAGATGGGATGCCAGTGATTTCAACCAGGAATGGGAGAGAGCCTTCTCCTCGGTTTTAGTTGATGCGCCCTGTAGTGGTACAGGGGTTTTGCACAGGCAGAGGGGGGAGAGTAGACTAAAAAAGCTTGATGATCTAGATGAGTTAATAGAGCTTCAGGAGAAGATCTTAAATCAGGCAGCTAGGTATGTTGATAATCATGGCTTTCTGATTTACTCTACTTGTAGTATACTTAGGGGTGAGAATGAAGATCAGGTTGAGAAATTTTTAAGTAAGCATCCTGATTTTAGCATAGTAAGATCTGGGGCTTTTGCTGGGGACTATTTTAGGACTATGCCCTGGGATGGAGAAGATGGATTTTTTGCTTGTGTTATGGAGAGGTCTTTATGAAATCCTACGGAATAACCAATATAGGCAAGGTGAGATTAAAAAATGATGATTCCTTCTACTGCTCAGATGGTAAGAAGGGGCTTTATATTGTAGCAGATGGCATGGGGGGATATAAGGGTGGCGAACTAGCCAGCCGGATTGCCGTTGCCACTGCTGTTGAGGAGCTTAGGGAAGTTGATGAAATCACTGAGGAATTATCCCAGGAGCTGGTAAGAAAAATCCAAGCCCGATTGAAGGTGGAGATAGATAAGAATCCCAATTTAAAGGATATGGGTACTACCCTAATTTGTGCCTTGAGCAGGGGCAGAAAGTTTTCCTGCTTACATATTGGAGACTCAAGGGCCTATCAAATACTTAATGACCAGATCAAACAGCTCACTGAAGACCACACCTTGGTAAATATCCTCTACAAAAGTGGAGTTATTGCCAAGGAAGAGCTTTCTAAACACCCTAAGCGCAGCATGCTGATGAAGGCCATCTCACTTCAGGGGGACAGCAAGGCAGATGTCTTTGAATTTAACTTAGAAAAGGACCAATACCTACTCTTGTGTTCTGATGGTTTAACCGATCAACTTACCAACCGGGAAATTTTACAAGTCTTCAAAAGTGAAAGTGAACCTGACAAAATTGGTAAAGAATTGGTGCGCTTAGCACTGGAATCCGGCGGCAGAGATAATATTGCCGTTGTGGTAGTAAAGGCTTAATTATGATTGGAAATATATTAAAGGGACGTTATGAGATTATAGATGAACTAGGCATGGGTGGAATGGGCATTGTTTATTTAGCCTATTGTAGCTATTTAAAGCGTCATGTTGCTATTAAGGTTCTGCTTCAGGATAATCAGGGCAAGGAAGAATCCCTGCTTCAAGAGGCCAAGGCAGCAGCAAGACTTTCCCATGGTAACATTGTTCAAATCTATGACATCTTCGAAGAAGATAATAAAACCTATATAGTGATGGAGTATGTCAGGGGCAAGACCCTAAGACAACTAATTAGTAATCAAGAAGGTACACCTTTTACCGAAAAAAGGGCCTTAGAGCTGGGACTAAAACTTGCCTCAGCTCTTCATCATGCCCATTTAAATGGGGTTATTCACAGGGATATTAAACCCGATAACATTATGATAGATCAGGATGGAGAACCAAAGATTACTGACTTTGGTATTGCCAGGGTCTCAAATGAAGCCACTATAGTCCATACCGATGAGATTTTAGGCTCCTTAAGATATTCGTCACCAGAACAGTTAAAAGGTAGTGTGGTTGATGAAAGGGCCGATATCTTTTCACTGGGAATTGTGCTTTATGAGATGCTTACAGGAACCATGCCCTTTCCAGATGATTCGCCTGTAACAGCTGCCTTTAAAAAGCTCAAGGAATCAATTCCAAGAGTAACTCAAGTCAACCCCGAGGTCAGCCTCCAAGCTGAAGCCATAGTTCATAAGGCTACCTCTTTAGATCCTGAAATGCGCTATAGAAATATGAGTGAGTTCTATTATGCTATATCCCAGGCGCTGGAGAGTCCAAAGACCTATTTTAAGAAGCCACTTGTTAATAATAGTCCCTTGGTAAGTCCCAAGGAGCCTATGGCAGAAATAAAGAAAAAGGAAGTCACGAAAAAATCCAGCGGTAATGTTTTTATAATACTTGGACTCCTTTTAGCCCTAATCACTGTTGTTTTAATTGGTGTTCCCCTTTTAAAGGGGGGGCAGGTTGAAAAGGAAATAGATTTACCACATTTTTATGGCCTTTCATTAAAAGAGGCTCAGAAGCTCCTTGATAGGCATAAATTACTGGGTGTGGTTAATGAGGCTATAAGCTCTGAAAAGGAAGTAGGGACTATCCTAGCACAGAGCCCTGAAGCTGGAGATAGAGTTGAAATAGGTTCCACTGTATATTTTACGGTGAGCCAGGGTCAAGAACAAATCTTGGTGCCCTCCCTTCTAGGCCTGGACTTAGATGGGGCTGCCAGTCTTCTACGCAGCAAGGGCCTTGATATAGGTACGGTTAAAAAAGGCTATCATGAGACTGTTGAAAAAGGCCTTGTTATTAAGCAAGAAATTGAGGCAGATATTTTAGTGGTTCCTGGGACCAGTGTAGATATTACCATAAGCGATGGGCCTGAAGAAATTGAAACAACAGTTCCTAGGTTTGTTGGTTACCAGCTTTCTGTTGCAGTGGAAAGGGCCCAGTTATCTAGTATTATACTGTCAGTGCAAGAAACCCATTATAATGCTCCAGTGGGAGAGGTTGTTGCTCAATCAATAGAGGAAAACAGTAAGGTTAAAAAGGATACCACTGTTACAATAACAGTTTCTCTTGGTCCTCTTAAAGAAGAGGAAGAGGATGAAGATGAAGATGAGAGTCCGGAAAGTATAAACTACGCCTTTGGTGTTGACCCAACTACTTTTTCTGCCAGCTCTGAGGGAGTGGCTATAGAGGAGTACTATTTAAGGGTTGTTATAGAGGATAGCAGTGGGAGCTGGGAGTTATTTAGTGAATATCACGAGGTTAGTGAAGGAATAATAAGCACTAGATATGAAGCTCCTAAAGGAGCCAGCTACTCTGTCTTTGTCGATGCTCTAGGACAGAGTTATCAAGTGGGGGCTGGAGTTATTCAATGACAGGAAGAATAATAAAGGCTATAGCAGGAGACTACTGGGTTGAGACAGATGAGGGTATTATAGTCACAAAACCACGGGGGGTTTTTCGCCACAGGGGAGCTAGTCCTGTGGTTGGGGATTATGTAGACCTGGTGGATAAGACTATTACAAAAATCCACAAAAGGAAGAATAAGCTGGTTAGGCCAAATATAGCAAATATTGATTGTGCCCTGCTAGTTTTTTCCCTTCAAGACCCTAAACCAGATTTTCTAATACTTGATACTATGGTGGCTAATGTGCTTGACCAAAATATCGAGCCAATCGTAATTTTTAATAAGTCTGACCTGGTGGAGGATGAGTATATCGAGGAATTTAGGGATATTTATAGGATGTTTAGGCTGGAGTTTGTTTCAACTCTAGATGAAGCTAGTGTAGAGGGCCTTCTTGAGAGTCTAGAGCCAGGCCTATATGTTTTAGCAGGCCCTTCTGGAGCTGGAAAAAGTTCCATGATCAATAAGCTTACTGGTCAGCAACTTTTTGAAGTTGGGCAAATCAGCCAGCGGATTAAGAGGGGAAAACATACCACCCGCCACCATGAATTAATCCATCTGGCAGATGGGGTTTATCTTGCTGATACACCTGGCTTTCAGACTCTAGAACTGAATTCCATGGAAGCAACTGAGTTAAGGGAGATATATCCTGAATTTCAAGACCTGGAAAAATGTAGATTTCTTGATTGCCTCCATGATAAGGAGCCTGGTTGCAGGGTTAAAGAAGCCTATGAAGCTGGGACTATTAATAAGACCCGTTATGAAAATTATCTGCTATTATTAGATGAGCTACGGAGTAGAAAGGATTACTAATGATTATTTCACCTTCAATTTTGTCTGCTGATTTTTCTAAGCTGGGGGAAGAAATAAAAGCCCTGGATGAAGCTGGAGCTGACTGGATTCATTTTGATGTTATGGATGGTCAGTTTGTCCCCAACATTTCTTTTGGTGCTCCCATTCTAAAAGATATTAAGCCCCTTACAAAGCTGCCCTTTGATGTTCACTTAATGGTGGTGGAGCCCTATAATTATTTGGAGGACTTTGCTAAAAAAGGAGCTAATTTAATAACCTTTCATGTTGAGGCAGTAGAAGATGTAAATAGGTATTTTGATAAATTAAATGAGCTTGGCGTTAAGATTGGCCTAAGTCTAAGCCCGGATAGCCCAGTTGAGCTAATAGAACCCTATTTAGATAGACTAGACCTGGTCCTAGTTATGAGCGTTTACCCTGGCTTTGGAGGCCAGAAGTTCATTGAAGCTAGTCTTGATAAGATTAGTAAGATTAGTAGGCTCAGAAAAGAAAGGCAGCTTGATTTTCTTATTGAAGTTGACGGGGGAGTTGGGCCAGCAAATGCCAGTATTATTAAAGAAGCCGGTGCCGATGTTCTAGTGGCTGGCTCTGCTATTCTGGGAAGGGATGATTATAAAAAGGCTATTGGAGAGCTTAGATGACAGTCCTTGTGGGAAGTGCTGGACTAGATTTAGATCAGCTAAGAGATTACCTAAATGAAGCCAGTAGGATAATAGCTGTTGATGGTGGCTTACACCATTTAGAAGCCTTAGGTATAAAGCCCCATCTTATTCTAGGCGACTTAGATTCTTATAGAGGCAGTCCTCCCGAAGGAGTTCGGGTTTTTCCTCGGGTAAAGGATTTCTCTGATATGGAAGCTGCCTTAAAACTTGTAGCTGATGAGAAAACCTATATCTTTGGAGCTACAGGAGGAAGGCTTGATCATTTTCTTTCTGTGTTAAAGCTTGTAGAAGCCAGGGAGAATATTGAAATTATTAATAAGAATAATAGGCTTTTTTATAGGAAAGGAAGTTTTACTCTCCCAAAACAAGAAGGCTATTTTTCCCTCTTTACAGAGGATGGTGCAGAGGTTACTATAAGGGGAGCTAGCTATAATCTAGAAAGAAAGAAAGTCCATGCTCAGTCCAGCTTACTTTTAAGTAATAGCTGGCAGGGGGATGTAAGTATAGAAGTCTCTAAAGGCTGGGTCCTAGTAGTGCTTTCTCAAGATTAAAAATGTCAAATAAAAAAATCCCTTTTGGGGGATTTCCTTAAACAGCTCTGCGGACCTTATTTGATCTCAAGCAACGAGAACAAACCAATTCTCTGCGTACTGCATTATTGTCATCTAATATGCGAACTCTTCTTAGATTTGGTTTCCAAACTCTTTTTGTATGATTAAGGGCATGGGATACTCTATGTCCACTAATGTTGCCTTTGCCGCAAACAAAACACTGTCTTGCCATATTTAACACCTCCTTTTTAAGGAATTCTCATTGGTAGCAGGAATAGTATATCAAATTGTAGGTTAACAAGCAAGGAATAAATACCTTTAGCTAGTATATATATAATTAAAATTTGGAGGTTTCCATGAATTTGAAACAAGAAACTAAATACGGTATTATCGATATCGATAAGAAGGTAGTTGAAGATATAGCTAGGAGGGCTGCCAGCCAGTGCTATGGTGTTATTGGATTGGTGGAAGACCTGGGCAAGGACAAGGTTCTTCAGCGCTTTAAGAAATATCCAGGTGGAATCCAGGCTAAAGAGGGCCAAGAGGGATTAATACTTGATGTTTATGTTAGTTTACAGTATGGTGTACGTACGGCTGCAGTCGCCCAAAATATAATGGAGACTGTAAAATATCAAATAGAAAGTACTCTTGATCTTAAAGTTGAAGAAGTTAATGTCTTTATACAGAGTATTAGTGTAGGTGAGTAATGAAGATTAGTGAATTAGATGCCAAGACCCTTGTCCAGGTACTTGATAGCGGTTACAGGCAGCTTAGTGCCAATAAAGAAATGATTAATGGTTTAAATGTTTTTCCTGTACCTGATGGAGATACAGGAACCAATATGTCCCTTACCCTAAAAACTGCAGCTGATATGATCAGTAAAACCGATAGTGATAATGCAGGGGAGATACTTAAGGTCTTCTCCAGGGGATCTCTTATGGGAGCTAGGGGCAATAGTGGAGTTATACTTTCTCAGATTTTTGGAGGACTGGCTAAGGGGGCTCAAAATAAGGAGGTCCTTAGTGTAGCAGACTTTGTTCATGCTCTGGACCAGTCTGTTGAGGTTGCCTATAAGGCTGTAATGAAGCCAGTTGAGGGAACAATCCTCACTGTTATTCGTCAGTCAACTCAGTGGATAAAGGAAGAAGAGGGAATAGAGGAATTAGACTTTGAAGCCTTCTTTGAGCTTATGATTGAAAAGGCAGAGCTTTCATTAAAGGGAACACCTGAGCTTCTGCCAATTCTTAAGCAAAGCGGTGTTGTAGATGCCGGTGGACAGGGTCTTCTCTCAATTTTCCAAGGTTTTCTAATGGGCCTTAGAGGAGAGGAAATTGCCTTTGAAGAGGAAGAAAAGCCAGTAGAGGAGAAGGATTTTCACCAGCAGCCTGCTGATATTAAATACGGTTATTGTACCGAGTTTATCATTAATGCCAAAAAAGCCTCCAATGAGGACCTCAAGGAAAAGATTCAAGAATATGGCGATAGCATGGTCTTTGTTCAGGATGGAGATATTATTAAGATCCATGTCCATACCAACAATCCTGGTCTAGCTCTAGAGACAGCCCTAAAGTATGGAAGTCTTGTACATGTCAAGATTGATAACATGAGACTTCAGCATGAAACCATCATGGGAGTTCATCATGATAAGCGGGATGTTATAGTTGAAGGGGTTAAGAAGGATGATAGGAAGGTTGCAGTAATAACAGTTGCAGCTGGAGAAGGCTTTAAAAACATTTTTAAGGACCTGGGTGTTAGTGCTGTAATTGAGGGTGGCCAAACTATGAATCCATCTACTGAGGATATTTTGGCTGAAGTTAATAAACTTAGTGCTGAGCATCTGATTATTCTTCCCAATAACTCAAATATTATTCTAGCTGCCCAGCAGGCCAAGGCTATGAGTGATAGGGACATCCATGTCCTAGAAACCAAGACTGTACCTCAAGGTATTGCAGCCATGATGGGCTATGACCCCTATGGCGAGATTGAGGATAACCTTGAGTCCATGGAGGAGGGTCTGGATGTTTCAACAATTCAGATCACCTACTCAGTGCGTAATACTAAGATTCAAGGCTTTGTAATTAAAGAAAAAGACATCCTTTGTATTAAGGATGGGGAGATTGTGGCAGTTGAGAAAACTCCAGAAAAAGCTTTGAAAAAAGTACTTGAGCTCTATGGCAAGGATTATGAATTAATCACAGTTTATTCGGGCCAAGATGCTGATATGAATAAAGCCCAGAAGATTATTGATGAAGAACAGAAGAATAATGAAGAAATTGAGATTGAGCTCTACCCAGGAGAACAGCCAGTTTACTTTTATATCTTATCTCTTGAATAGGGCCTTAGGGCTCTATTCTTTTTGGAGGTTTAGTGAAGCTACAGGATATTAGGGGGCTAGGGAAAAGGAAAGAGGAAATCCTTAGTACCATGGGCATTAATAGTATCGAGGATTTGGTTTACTATTTTCCAACAAAGTTTGAAGACAGAAGAAAAGCTTTAGAGCCAAGTCATGGGAGCCAGGGTAGCTTTTGCGGTAGACTTATTAGTAAGGAGCATTGGCGCTCTAAAAAGGGAACCCAGAGTCTAAGACTTCATATAGCCTGGCAGGGGTATGTTATTGAAGTCTTGTTTTTTAATGCCCTTTATCTTGATAAACAGTTTGTTCTTGATAGGGACTATTGCTTTTATGGCCAGCTTATAAGAAAAGGGATTTATTTTAGTATGGTCCATCCTGTTTTTGCTCCTGCAGAGGATAGGGATTTCTTCAAGTTAACACCTATTTATCCCTATAAAAAGGGCCTTGGGCAGAAGGATTTGGGTAACTTTATTGCTCAAGCCTTGGAGGGTGAAGTTATTAAGGACTATCTTTTTGAAGAGGACAGGCTTAAGTGGAAATTAATGGACCTTGGCAGTGCCCTTTATCAAATGCATTTTCCCAGCTCTAGGCAGGACTATGGCCAGGCCAAGTACAGGTTAATTTTCGATGACTTCTTTAAGTTTTTTCTAGAAAATGTCCCTGAGAAAAGACCCGCTACCAAAAGAATCGAAAGAGGAGATAAAAACGCTTTTTTAAATCTCCTAGACTTTAAGATGACAGAGGATCAGTTAAGGGCCTTAGATGATATTGAAGGGGATTTGTCCTCTGGTAGGCAGATGCAAAGGCTGGTCCAGGGGGATGTGGGTTCTGGAAAGAGCGCTGTGGCCTATTATGGTCTGTGGAAGCTTTTGGATAGCGGCCTTCAGTCGGCCTACCTAGCTCCCACTGAGCTTTTAGCCAGGCAGCAGTTTGAAAAGATTAACCTGATTTTTCCAGGTAGGGCCCTATTTCTTGTTGGTTCTAGTAGGAATAAGAAGGAAATATATGAGACCATAAGTTCTGGAAGTGTGGATATTGTAGTTGGAACTCATGCCCTTTTTGAAGACCAAGTTAATTTTAAAAACCTGGGTCTAGTCATAGCAGATGAGCAACAGCGCTTTGGCGTGGCTCAGAGAAGAGCCCTCTATGATAAGGGCCAGACTCCCCATATCTTAATGCTCTCTGCTACCCCTATTCCTAGAACCCTTTCTATGATTCTCCATAGAAATCTTGATATTAGTTATATTAGGCACAAGCCTCCTGGTAGAAAGGCAATAGAAACTAAAATAGTTAGGCCAGAGGGCCTTAAGCAGGTATATGAGCATATTAAGGAGGAAATCGCTAAGGATAGGAGAGCTTTTATAGTCTTTCCTTTAATAGAAGAAAGCGAGAAGCTTGATATTATATCTCTTGAAGAGGGAATTGAAGAATTAGTCCAGGTTTTTAAAGGAGACCTTGGCTATGTTCATGGTCGCATGGACAGCCAGGCCAAGGAGCAGGTCCTTGAGGCCTTTAAAAGGGGTGATATAAAGGTTTTAGCTTCAACTACAGTAATTGAAGTTGGTATAGATATCAAAGATGCATCAATTTTGCTTTTAAGAGGGGCTGAGCGCTTTGGCCTCTCCCAGATTCACCAAATTAGAGGCAGAATAGGGAGAAATGATTTTCCAAGCTATTGCTATCTATGTGCAGAAAAAAATCTTCCAGAGAGGCTGGAGGTTCTGGTAGAATATGATGATGGCTTTTCTATTGCCGAGGAGGATCTGAGGCTTAGAGGACCGGGGGAGCTAAGGGGTATAAGGCAAAGTGGTGATTTAAACTTTAGGTTTGCCGATCTTATCCGCCATAAAAAGATTTTAGAAGAAGTAGCCAGTATTGTTGATGATGAGTTAATTAATAAATATAGCAGCAGAAGGGAGGCTCTTGATATATGAGGGTAATTGCAGGTTCAGCCAGGGGGATACCCCTTGAGACAATTGAGGAAATGACTACAAGGCCAACAGTTGATAGGGTTAAGGAAAATCTTTTCAATGTTCTTATGCCCTATATTGATGGAGCAGTAGTTTGCGATTTCTTCTCTGGGTCAGGATCTCTTTGTATAGAGTCTCTTAGTAGGGGGGCCAGCCAGGCATATTTAGTGGAAAAAAACCCCAAGGCCATGGAGGTTATTAAAAGAAATTTGAAGAAGACCAGGCTTGAGGATAGGGCAGAGCTCTTTTTAGGCAGTTATGATTATGCTATTGAGCACTATAAAGATAGAAATATTAGCTTTGATATTCTCTTTTTAGACCCTCCCCATAAGTCGAATTTTGCAAAAGATGCCATGGAAAAGATAAAAGATTTACCGATTTTAAAAAAGGATGGTATAATTGTAATCGAACATCATTCCAATCAGGTTTTTGAAGAAATCATTGGGACTTTTCACTTGTGGAAAAGAAAAAAATACGGTAATACAAGTTTAAGTTTTTATCTTAAGGAGCAGGAATGAATTTAGTATACCCTGGAAGTTTTGATCCTCTGACTTTTGGTCATCTAGATGTAATAGAAAGATCCAGCAAGCTTGCTGATAAACTCTATGTTGCTGTTTTAAATAACATAAATAAATCTGCCCTCTTTAGTTTAGAGGAGCGTATTGACCTTTTAGAAGAGTCTACTAGGGACCTTGGCAATGTCGAAATCATCAGCTTTCAAGGACTTTTAGTTGATTTGTTTAAGGTATATGATTTAAATGCAGTAGTCAGGGGCCTAAGGGCGGTATCGGATTTTGATATTGAATTTCAGATGGCTCAGATTAATAGAGAAATGAACAAGGATGTTGAAACTCTTTTTATGATGACTAGGCTAGAGTATGCCTATTTAAGTAGTAGTATAGTAAAAGAAATAGCCAGACACGGTGGCAATATAAATGAATTTGTCCCAGCTAATGTGGTCCAGGCGTTGAGGAAGAAGGAGATATTATGAAGGTATTAGAACTATTAGAAGATTTTCAATCAAAGGTTGATGCAACAGCTAATTTTCCCATGAGCAAAAAAATTCTTTTGGAAAGAGATGAGGTGGAATCCCTCCTTTCTAATATCCAGACTTTTTTACCAGATGAGATGAAGCATGCTAAGTGGATTAAGGAAGAAAGAGAAAAAATTCTTGAAGAAGCCAGTCTTGAGTCCGAAGATATTCTTCAAAGGGCTAAGAAGGAAGAAAGAGAAATTATTGCCGAAGCCAAAAGACAGTTTGAGCAGATGGTTACAGAATCCGAAGTCCTTAAAGAGGCAGAAGAAAGAGCTCAGGAACTCCTGGCCCAGGCTAGAGCAGAAGCTAGGGATGTTAGGATGAATAGTTACCAGTATTCAGAAGACATGATGTTGGATTTAAAAGAAGGCCTTGAGGGCAAACTGGAGATTGTGCTTAAAGACCTCCATAGCCTTCAGGATTTTTTACAAAAATAGATCTACTAAGAGCTTAAATTATAAAGGAGCTGTTGCACCTAGTTGCTAAAAAGAGCTCCAAGTATTAAAGTTGATGTGGCCCCTGAGGTTATTCTTTAAACTCAGGGGCTGTCCTTTTACCCTTTTCTTTTTTTGCTAGAGCAAATAAAAAAAGGCGTACCTAAACAAGCCTCTTTATGTGTTCTCTTTGTAAGCGTCAAATCAAGGGCGCCTATTATCTGGCCCTGCATTAGCCTATTATTATCTCTGTAAAGAGGAGGTAATAATGGAAGGCAAGATCATAAAAAGACGCAGAAGTAAAGAGGAGATAGCCGAGCTCATTGAACTCTATGAATCCAGTGGTCTAACTATGCGCCAGTGGGGTGATGAGAGTGGCATTCCCCTATCCACCCTTTCTGGCTGGCTTAGAAGGCGTACTAAGAAAAGAGAGAGTGAAGAGGTTAGGTTTGTAAGCCTAAGTCCCGAGATTACTTTTTCTGAAGAGGAAGTTTTAGAAGCTAACCCTGAAACCACATTCAAAGCCGGGGAGCCTGGTATTATAGTTAAGCTCTCTAACTGCCAAATTTACCTAGGGGATAGCATCCTCTGCGGCCTTGGCATTATTACCAAGGGGGACAGAGGTGTTTAACTACCATAACTATGAGGTAAAGCTTGCCTGTGGAGCGACAGACCTAAGAAAGAGCATTAACGGCCTGTGTGAGATAGTAATGACAAGCTTTAAGCTAGAGCCTAGAGAAAGAATTCTTTTTGGCTTTTGTAACAAGAGGAGAAACCTGGTCAAGATCCTAGTCTGGGAAGATAATGGCTTCTGGATTCATCTTAAGAGACTTGAGAGGGGAAAGGTAATCTGGCCAGAGTTTTTAGATGGTGAGCTGACCATGGAGCTGGGTATAGAAGACTTTTATAACCTTCTAAGGGCTCCTGGAATCAGTCAAAAAGTAAAAAGAAAAGAAGTGTGGAAAAAGCCTTGAAAGCATTGAAATCCAGGGCTTTTTTTGGTATAATAGACTTAATAAATCAAGTGAAAAGATGAGGAAATATAGGGTGGATAAGCTAAGCAAACTTAGAAAAGATAATGAAAAACTGAGCGCTCTTGTGAAGTCTTTATCTGAGGAGCTTCTATCAAAAGATGAGCTCATTAAGAATAAAGACCAGCAGATAAAAGAGCTAAAGATGCTAGAAGACTACTATACCGAGCTCCTCAAGCTACACAATAAAAAGAAGTTTGGTAGCTCCAGTGAAAAGCAGGCAGCTGACCAGATTTCTTTACTTGATCTTTTTGATGAAGCAGAGCTTACAAAACTTCCCATCAGTGTGGAGCCCGAGGCTGATAAGGTTTTTGAAAAGGTTCCCGCTAAGAGGAAGAAGAAAGCGGGGCGCGGAGACTTCGCTAAGGACTTAGAGACTGAGACTATAGAGTATAAACTTGATGAAGGTGAGCTTGTATGCGATGAGTGTGGAAGTGAACTCGCCACCATGAAAAAGGAGACTAGGACCGAGATAAAGATAATCCCAGCCCAGGTTAAGAGGGTGGAACATGTCACCTA
>LFRM01272883.1_pt2 | contig 19033 bp, 16 predicted proteins | sample 618341 | NCBI WGS metagenome assembly LFRM01 (sample SAMN03654438, study PRJNA283298) | anaerobic digester metagenome | isolation source: pool of bioreactors CSTR01a, CSTR02a, and CSTR03a thermophilic anaerobic... | place: Denmark: Kgs. Lyngby | collected 2014-05-21 | reverse complement strand
AGCTAATCTGATCTCTGCCTGTCTGTTGGCGCGATTCGCTGTCCCTGCAATCAAACCAAGCATCAGGGGCACAATCAGCAGCAGAATCATCAGGCCGCGTGCCGCGAATAACGTCTGCCATTTCAGTTTGAGCAGGACTAAAAATCGCATACTGAACCTCCAGCCTCAATCGATTGACGTTTCAGATGCCAGCTGAACGCGGACAAACCGGTTGCGGTAGCGGTAAAGAGAATGACAGCCGGAATGACAAAAGGAAGATGTCCTTGTCCCTGCAGAATCCGGTAAAAGGATTGAAAAGCCCAGTATACAGGCGTTATCTGGCCCATTTTTAATATATAGGAAGGTAGAAGCTGCTCAGGATAAATACAGCCTGAGCTAAGCATCATGGCCAGAATCATCAACCAGGCACCCAGCAGGATCGTCTGATCCGGCCTGGCGAAATTGGCAGCCGATTGCGCCAGCAAGGCCGAAATCCAGTACAATGCAAGAATCGTCAGGATAAATTGAAGGCGGTTCATCTCCGGATAAATCTTAAAAAGCCCGATAACCATTGGGATCAGTGTGCCAGTCAGCCAGAACAGGCCGCTGACTTGCCTGGCGATGACCGATTGCCACCAACTGACATTTGCGATGATGATCCGCTCACGAACGCCACTAGCCCGCTCTTGTTGAATTTGGGTTATCAGAAGCAGGCTAATGAGCAGGATGAACAACGACATGAGACTGCTGATGACGAAAGCAACAGTGTTGAGTTTGGCTGATTCATCGATCGACAAGACAGCACGGCGGCCGAAGACCAGAAAGGCGCCGCGCGACGCTGCCCGGTCCAGGATCTGAACAATTTCGTCGTTGTCATTATAGAGCGGCCTCAAATGAGCTGCGAAGGCAAAGTAATTAGCCTGAACCCCCTCGATGCTATTGGACATGTTATCCAGCATTCGGATGAACAGACTTGACTCGATCGGCTTCCGGTCATTCAGATGAACCATCAGGGGTGGCCGTTCTTCAGCGCGGAGGCTGATAGCGTAGAAATCATCAGGAATAACCAGGATCATCAACGACTCATTACGTTCCAGTCGATCAGAGGCTGCAGGTAGTGATTCCACATAAACCTGATCGACTAGTTCCATTTCAGCAATTTGCTCGATTATTTTTTTGGATAACAAGGTCTTATCCTGATCGACAACGGAAAAGGACACCGGCTGGAATAACTCCGAGCTGTCCGGTTCAAAAGACGGCAGACCCCATAATAGGTAAGCAGACAGTATAAGCATGATGACAACAAACATAAGTGTACGGATATTGAGCATGGAGCGCATGTCAAAAACAATGAGCTGCCAGACTGTCCTCAGTTTACCAGCCATGAACACCCGCCTCGGCGATGACGCCGTCTTTTAGTGTGATAATCCGGTCACAAACGCTGGCGAGCTCCTGGTAATAGTGATTAACCATCAGGACAGTGCAGTTGTGGTCCTTCAGGCTGAGAATCGTCTTCAGGATTGCATCTCTGTTTTCTTCATCAATGCCCGCTGTCGGCTCATCCAACAGCAAAAGCCGGGGTAGTCCGATCAGACCGGCAGCCAGGTTGACCCGCCTTGCCATACCACCAGAACACCGGGCGACTTTCTTTTGGAGAAAGGATGTGACATGACTCATCTCTGCGGCCGAATCAACGGCTTCGCGCCTTTTTGTTCCGGTAAATCCTTTGATCGCTGCCCAGAAATGCAGGTTTTGACGAACGGTCAATTGAGGAGACAATGCCACTTGCTGTGGTACGAATCCGATCATCGAACGGTATTGAACCGGTTGGGTGATGGGAATCTGACAGAGCGATACAGAGCCCTGATCGGCAGGCAGAATGGATGCCAGGATATGGATCAGGGTTGTTTTACCGGCACCGTTGCTGCCGCAAATGCCGACAATCTGGGACGGAGAACAAGTAAAGGAAACGCCGTTCAGAACAGGTTCTTTCTGGTAGGCTTTGTGAACATTATCGACAACCAGCATGTGCTCTTGTACCGTCCGCATCTAGTTCATATCGAGGCCGAGTCGAGACAGAATGTCGAGCAGCTCATTCATGGCATCTTCTGTCAGCAGCCCCATCAGTGCCTCCTGATCATCAATCCGGACGAGGTTGCTGGTGTTGTACAGGGTGATCTCGGCATCTGCTGCGGACAGCTTTTCATATTCAATCGTCGCTGTCATGTAGCCCTCGACCCCGATATCGGCCGTGAAAACGCCATCCTCTTCTGATCCCCTGTAAATGATGTTTCCGGGCAGCTCTGCTGTGTCGTCGAGAATTTCAATGGACAGATCACCGAGCAGATAATCCTGATCATCGATCACGACGGCATCCAGATCCGTAAAAGATGCCTTCATGACGGGCTCTCCCTGGACACTCAATGACGCAACACCTGTTTTGAATTCATTATCCACGTCATACTCAGCCAGAAATGAGAACGATTCGGTTGAATCTTCGAATTCGATCAGCAAGCCTTCCTGTTTTTGATCGACTGGATGGTAATAGGTTAAGGTTGCTTCAGTTTCATCATCTTCGTCAAGGATATTGAGAAGTCGTCCCCGGATTTCTCCTTTTCCGTCCACATAGACTGTCTGAATCAGCGTGAACGCATCTTCCGGTTCGATTTCCGAACCGATTTCTTCGATGGCTTCATCAAAAAAGTTATCCCAGGTTTCCCGATCTGTTGCACCTTCAAAATAGCCGTCAACTTGCAGGCTCCCATAGAACTGATCGTATAAGTTGACATACAAATCGTAGATAGTCTCGTCATCACGAATCTGCTCCATCAAGGCCAGCAGCATCTTCTGCAGGCTCTCACTGGTGATCGTGATGGTGTAGGCACCATATGTTCCTGAAACCGCTCCGGCCTCAATGGTCTGCCGGCTTTCATAGGACGCTTCGTCGATGTGTTCCAGTATGATATCGATCAGCGCGTATACAGACTGCTCCATTTTCTTTTCATCAATGCCCAGATCGGTTGATGTCAATCCGGACAACAACGCGATTGGGGAGACCTCATCAGGCAGATCGAGCTCTACCATCGATAAGGTGCTCTGCAGTGACACGTCATCGATGAGAATCCAGGAATCAAAAATGTCCTGCAAGCCGATAACCATCTGGTCATCTTCCATATAGAGCTCTAAGGTCAGCAAACGCTCATCGCCTGTCTGCAGATCGATAGTCGCATAGCTCATCGGGTCGTCTTCGTCACGATTGTACAAACTGGTTAAGCGGACAGACAGCGCGTCAAGCACATCGACCAGCATCGGATCCATCGTATCAGCCATGCCGGGCATATCCAGAGAAAGGCCGACGATGGCACCGCCCTTGATTTCATCTGATTCAATGTTGCCGATTCGTGCGAGATCCTCAATCCAATCAGAAGCATCAGACTTCATTGAGCTGGCTTCGACGGCCAGGTAGGCTTTTTTGGGACCGAGAATCAAGCGGCGGACCGAATCTCCGGCAAAGGCAAAAACGCCTACCGCTGCCAGGGCAACCACCAGAATAATAACCAGAGGAACCACCCATTTTTTGCGTTTTGGTTTTCCGTGCGGTGGTTGCTGCCAAGGCTGCTGGGGCGGCTGTTGCCAGTTTTGCACCGGTAACGGCGGCTGCCAGCTTTGCTGCTGGTAAACCGGCTGGGGTGGCTGATAAGCCGGTGGCGAGGGTGGCTGTTGTGCAACCGGTTGTCTAGACGGCAGGGTTGACGAACCACAGTTGCCGCAGAACAAGGCGCCTGGCTTTAAAGGCGTTTGGCAGACTGGACAATTAGACGATTCAGGAGTCTGGTCAGGCTTCGGCGCGTTCATGACTTTGGCACCGCAGTTCTGACAAAAAACGCTGTTCTCCTGAAGTTGCACACCACATTGTCTACAATGCATAATGAGCTCCTTTACAAATCGGTTTGGGTTAAACGTGAGCGGTTGTGTTTGTTCGATCACTAATCATCAATAATTCTGTGTGAACTATCCGGTATTTTTTACATGGCTGAACGGTTATCTTAATCTTGATTATAAATAAAGAAGGGGTTTGGTACAACAAAAAGCATAAAAACAAGCGGTCATTCCGACCGCTTGCCCGATTTTTATGATTCGACTGTGTGTCGTTTCAGGAACGTTTATTCGCCGACAATCTGAATGATGACTTCACGATCGCGTGCGCGTGTATGATCGAAGTCAACGAAATAGATGTGACCGAAGTCGCCTAACTGTAATTTCCCGTCAATAATCGGGATCGCTTCGCTGCGTCCGATAATCGATGAGCGCAAATGAGCGTCTGTATTCAGTGTTCCTGGTTTGTCTTCGCCATGCTCGGCTGCAAATACGGTCAGCTCGGGACCGGGATGCATATACTGGCCATCTTTGCGGCAGGTTGGGATCATCGTTTCCAGAACATCGGTGAGATCCTGCTGCAGATAAGTTAATCCCGTATAGGCCCTGTCGAACGAATCTTCATCGATCATGACAGCACAGGTGGTATGCCTGGAGAATACGAGACAAATGCCTGACTGGACGCCGGTCTCTGCCAGAATATCCTTTACCTGATCTGTGACCGTGTGAAAGGTCGGACGCATGCCGGTTGAACGAACTTTAAATGATTTCGAAATTGTAGTCATTGAAAATCCCTCACTTTTATTTTTTTTGTCTGGCCAGATCGTCTTTCGCTTTTCTGACATAGGAAACCATCTCATCAAGGAGTGCCAGCGGGTCCGGTGATTTCAAGATGCCGGATGCCGAGCCGGCACCATCGTTTCCAACCATAATGAAATCATAAATCTGGATACCTTTGGTGATACCGGCGGCCTGTTCGACCAGAATATCCGGGAACAGGTTGCGAATCACTTCCAGTGTCTGTTTGACATAGGTCATATCGCTGGCTTCAGTTGTTCCAATTAATTCTGAAGGCTCCGGATTAATGATGTCCGGGTGAAACTGAGCGATTGCTTTCGCTTCTACAATAGAGTCTGCGCAGGCAAACGTGAAAAGATCAAGCTCGTTAGCCCGATCGATTGTCTCCTTGATAGCCGGCAGGGACATCGGTCTCTCGCAGTGGTTGAGCAAAACACCCTTGGCACCGGCAGCCTTGATTGCTTCCGGCAGCACATCGGCAATGCCGCGTCCGGGACGCAGTGTATCCATGTAGGGAGCCAGAATAATCAGGCGCTCTGTCTGTTCGGCGATCCGCCTGATCTCTGTATAGGGCGCAATAAACAACGCATCGACATCATATTTGATCGCCGCTTTATCGACAGCCTTGGCATAGTTCAGGACGTCATCCCCATAGATGTAATTTTTGACACTGGTCTCAAAAAATGGTGGTTTGGGCAGTACTTTCATGGTAAACCTCTTTCTTATTTTTCATGAGTCCGTTACAACAGGCAATCAACAAGCACGCCTATGCCAGACTAAAATTATTATGATCGCTCCCCTTATGTTATACTCTCGAGCTTTGTACTGTCAATATCGCCAGACATCTGAAAGCAAAGCAAAAAAGACCTGTTTGGAGCAAAGCGTGTGACTGGATCCACCCGTAATCAGAAACATAGCATAAATATGATTGCTTCTTACACCAAAGGTATATAATGAAATTGAATAGGCCATCCGTCATTACCTTCATGTTCAGCTGAGTCTGACAGCATTCAAAGTTGCCTATACCTTTCGTTCCAAAGATGCCATGCGGTTGCTTCATGGCTTGGTTCCCGGACCATTGGTTGATGTCAATGAGCCAATAAGGAGGTGATTCTAATGAATAGAAAATGGCTCTGCCTGGCTTCGCTGTTGTGCGGTGTTTTGCTGGCCGGCTGTATCAATCAGCCGACTGAAACGACGGACACACAAAGCCAGCCAACGATAACCACCACGCAAGAATCAACAACAGCCAATCAGGTGACATCCCAGGAGACAACTACCGAAGTGACGCCAACAGCCGTGTCAGAAGCAACATCGGTCACTACAGTCACGTCAGAGACAGCCACGACCGGTGCGTCATCAACGGAAACGCCGGCTTCAACTGAAAGCAGTTCAGAAATAAGTCTTTATTCCAGCTACGCGCACCTCGTTTCCTATGATCCGGACAGTGGCCTGGCTGATTTTGATTATTTCAATATGCTGAAAGGCGAGGAGGCTGTCCAATGGCTGATTGATAGAGAAGGCTACACTGAGTCTGAAGCAGAAGTGATCGTAGCCAACTATGCAGATTCCGAATTCATTGAGCAGAATGACAATCCGCGACTTAGGACGGTTGATCTGGCAGACGTCACATTGAAGCTGATGTACCATCCCGACGGGACACAGGTGACGGATGCGAATCCGGTTGCCGCAAGTCTTGATGATTTGAACACCTTATATCGTGCTTATCCAGATCTTTTATTACAAACATACTTTTACTACATAGACGTCAGTTCAGACCGGGTTTCGGCTGTAACTCAGGTTTACTGGCCGTGAAAAATGATCGGTGATCAGTTTATGTCAATAGTCATAATGCACAATTGCATACTCATTTATAGTGCATAATAGCCAACAAAAGAAGCAAAATATCAACTTGATTGAAAATATTGACTAATGGAAAAGGATTCGCTATAATGACTTCGAATCTGTGACCTCTGTCACAGATCAATCAGTTCTATAGGCTCTATAGAAGATTATTCAAGGAAAGACATTATAAAATGGGGGGAAAGAAATGAAGAAATTTATACCATTGTTTTTGGTTCTTGTGATGGCCATCGCTTTGTTCGCTGGCTGTGACGGTGGAACAACAACTGGACAGACGACAACTGGTCAGACGACGACCAAGTCTGGTGAAACCACAACAGAAGGAACAACAACAGATGCTCCTCGTGAGAAAGTTACCATCGAAGCCTTTATGGTCGGTGATGACTGGGTTGACGAGTGGCCTGCCTTTAAGGCAAAATTCGAATCCGAATATGACTGGATCGAAGTTATCGAAGTCGGCACAGGACCGGAAGCAGGTTTCCTGCAGAGCCGTATTGCTGCCAATGACATTCCTGACATCGTTTCTGTCGACAACTCAGAAGTCAGCTTTCAGGCGCTGGATGCCGGCCTGATTCAGGATCTGTCTGACAAGGAAGTTACAAAGAATATTCCTCAGGCATATCTCGATGCGTTCACACGTGACGGCAAAATTTTCGGTTTGACACAGGGTGCGGCTTTTACCTGCCTGTATGTCAACATGGCTGCTTTGAAAGAAGCTGGCTGGGATGCTCCTCCGGCAGATTTTGAAGAACTGCTCGCAGTTTGTCAGGATCTGGAGGACAAAACCGCTTATGCTCCTCTGACCGTTGCCGGTGACAAGACCACAACCGCATGGATGGTCTACGAAGGCATCATTGCCAACGAAGTCTCTCCTGACTGGGGCGCTGGCGTCTATGAAGAAAAATTCCTGGCTGGCGAAATCAACTTTACTGAACACACGGCAGCGACAGAAAAGTTCAACAAAATTGCTCCGTTCTTTATGCCTGGTAGTGCGACAAACAAGGAAGACGACGTGACCGCGCTGATGACTGATGGTGCTGCCGCCATGGCAATCGCCGGCAACTGGACCGCAAAGGGTCTGGTCGAAGGTATCACAGAAGCCGCAGGCTCCGAAGAAGATGTCGCTGTCATCCTCGTTCCGTTCAATGATCCCGGTGAGCAGGTCTGGATCTCCATCTCTCCTGAAACCGCTTGGGGTCTGTCCGCAGTCGATGAAGACGACAACATCGAAGAAGCCCGCGAAATTTATTTCAACTGGATCATGCAGCCTGAGAACTTCAAGTTCGTTCAGAATGCACGCGCTACCGTTCCGGTATTGACAACATTGACCGAAGATCAAATCGTTCTGCCTGAGCCGATCAAAGCAGTCGTTCCGGCTATGAATGATGCTCCGTTCGTCCTGATGGGCTTTAACCTCTGGACTGAAGTCTTCAGAGATGCTGCCTGCACAGCGATCCGCGACGTTATCAGCGGCAACATGACAGCTGAAAATGCTGTTAAGGTTATGTCTGATACGCTTGCTACATCCAACAGATCTGAAGGCTAAGGCCTACCGCTTGGTATGACGACGTGAAAGGGGGCATCATCTGTGCTCCCTTTCATAATGAATGGCTCTTTCTTCATCAGACGCGAGTGTTCATTCTTCAAACTTTGGATGTAAGAATTTCTGAGGAGAAAATGAATAATGGAAAAAGCAATCCACAAAAAACCAAAGCATACGCGATTTGAGCGTAACCGGTTATTAACAGGGATTTTGTTTTTGGTACCCAGTACAATCATTTGTTTCCTGTTTGTCGTGCTGCCGGTTTTAAATGTCATAAAGTACAGCTTTAATGAATGGCCGGGAATTGATACCGTTCCGATGAAGTTCGTCGGGTTCGATAATTACGCGGCTGTACCCAAAACACAAGGATTTGGCGAAATGATCGTTTCGACGATCACCTTTGCACTGGGCGTTACCATTTTAACCGTTCTCGTTTCGTTTATCGTGGCTATGGCGCTTGATAAACGTGACAAAGGCAGAATCAACAGAAATCTGATGCGTTCAATGTGGTTTTTCCCTTGCCTGTTGGGGCATGCAGTTGTTGGTATTCTCTGGCGTATTATGTACCATTATTCCAATGGTGTTATCAATAAAACGATTGTTCAACTAGGCGGGAAACCTGTCAACTGGTTGGAAACGCGCGTCTTGACAAACTTCTCAATCATTGTCCCGACTGTTTGGGTTTTGATGGGCATGACCATCGTCATATTTCTTGCCGGTCTGCAGAGCATTCCGACAGAACTGTACGAAGCGTCTACCATCGACGGTGCCAACAAATCGCAAGTCAGACGGTTTATCACAATCCCGATGATGGCACCTTCCATTACGATCAATGTTCTGACAACAAGTATCGCAGCCTTCAAAATGTACGAGCTGCCCTGGTTTATTTCGCTGGGATTGCCCGGTTATTCGACCAGGCTGCTGACTCAGCGCATTTATTTCTTCGGTTTTGAAAACACCGGACAGATGGGAATCGGTGCTGCTTTGTCAATGATTCTGATCCTGACCATTACGTTGATTTCGCTGCTTCAATTTGTTTTTCTGCGTAAAAGGGAGGATATTTTCTAATGGCAAAAAATAACTTAAATCAAATCCCTGGCGCAACAACCCACAAAAGCAACCGAATTGGTGGTGTCAGTGAACTGGCCTCCAAAATATTCGGAGAATTTATTTTAGTCGTATTTTCGCTTTTAATCTGGATCCCGATTTATTATTTTGTGATCGGCGCTTTCAAAGAACGTGGCGATATCGTTAAGTATCCACTTTTGCTCACACCTGAGCTGTTTACACTTGATAACTTCGGTGCTGCGATTGATAAAATGAATTTTTTCGCTGCATTAAAGAATACAGGAACAATCACGATTGTTACTCTTGTTATCGTTGTCGCCTTCGGCTCACTGGCCGGATTCGCGCTGTCGCGCATCGACCATAAAGCGTTTCGGATCTACTTTGCTGTGATCATCGCTCTGATGGTTGTTCCGTTTATCGGGGTCATCATTGCCCTGATCAAGCAGACCGTCAGCATGAAGATTTACAACTCGCTTTGGGCTAATATCCTCATTCAGGCGGCCTGGAACCTGCCATTCTCCATTTTCCTCTATACTGGGTTCATGCGGGCTTTGCCCAAGGAACTTGAGGAAGCGGCCTATGTTGACGGCTGTTCCATGTTCCGTGTTTACTTCAATATCTTTTTACCGCTCCTGGCGCCTGTCACAGCAACCTGTCTGATCCGCACAGGAATCGGTGTCTGGAATGACTTCCTGCTCAGCTTGACCGTTCTCAATGACTCGTACACACCGACCTTGATGGTTGCTGTACAAAGCTTCTTTGGTGAACGGACCAGTGAGTATGGTCTGGCTTTTACCGGTATCCTGCTGGCATCGATCCCGATCATGATCCTGTTTATCTTCCTGCAGAAATACTTCATCAAAGGTATTGCAGCGGGTGCGGTCAAAGGCTAATCCTTAAACAGTTAACGACCGACCTTATTAAACAAAAACAGCTGCAGAAGAATCTTCTGATCGTATACAGAGGATTCGACTGCAGTTGTTTGATAGTGGGATTACAGTCAGTCGAGACAGTGCTTCGCCGTAATGTGATCTGAACTGGAATGGGTGATGATAATGAGCAATCTTAAACGGAACAGAGCCTGGTATCGCTATCCGGAAAATCCTGTTTTGCAGCCGTTTCCCGGCAATCCGTTTGGTGAGACGATCTGTATGAACCCCAGTACGCTGATCCATCAGGGGACGCTCTACTTGTTCTATGCGGCAGATGATGCGCAAGGCAGGCGAACCATTCGGCTGTCGACCGCTCCGGCTGCTGATCCGGCGTCACTTCAGAATCATGGTGTGATTGTCGATAATGGTGAACCAGGATCGTTTGATGCCGCCTGGTGCGTCTTGCCTCAGGTAGTCGAGATAGAGCCGGGCACGTGGTATCTTTATTACACAGGCAATCAGGGACATGGAACAGGTCTGTCCGCTTTTGCCGGTATGGGTTTGGCCATTTCCCATGATTTGATTCACTGGTCGAAATATTCGGACAATCCAGTGATGACACCGGCAAATGAGCCGGGGGCGGATCAGGCTGCCGGTATTGCCGGCGGTAGTTTTCTGCAGGATTTCGATACGGATGGTTCACGAATCATCCGGCTGTACTATACGGTCTGTCCTTCGATGGGCGATGATGTATTTCTCGATCAGCAGAAGCGTATTCATTACGCTGTCTCGAATGACGGGATTAACTGGACTAAAAAAGGCTGCCTCATGGAACGGAACCCGCAGCATGATTACGAAAACATCGCTGTAGCAGGCCCCGTTGTTCGAAAGACCCGGGAACAATACGAGATGTGGTATTCAGCCATTGGCACCCGATGGGGATTCTATTCCATCTGCTACGCAGAATCAGAGGACGGGATACATTGGAACCGTGGGGATTCGTATGGCGAAAACCTGCAGCTGGGACCTTTCACCCGCGGTTTGAGAGGTGATTGCCAGCCACAGACCTGGGATAGCCAGATGGTCGCTTATCCGGCTGTGATCAACGAAGGGAAACGCGACAGGCTCTTCTACACCGGCAATGGTTATGGCGAAGGCGGCATTGGCATGGCCACTTCACAGCCCATTCGCGCGGTTGTGGCTGGAACGGAAGATGGATGTGTGAAGCTCTGGGGTCAAACAGCGCCCGGTTGCCAAACGGCCTACCTGTTGAAGCATCTGACTGTTGGTGGCTGTAAGTGTGATGTTTTGCAGACTGCCTATGGGATTCTGCATAATGGTGATTGCTGGATTGAACAGACATACACCTGTCCGGATGGCCTGCAGACAATCAGTTGTCGCATCGTGCTCATTCACGATGAAGAAGGCCTTGAAACCCGCCTGACCGTTCTAAACCCCAATCAGGAACGTTTGCAGAATATATCACTTACAGTAGATATACCCGCATCGTTTGTTTGTGTCTGGGCTGACCAGATGCCTGACGGACTATCTGTTCCGGCTTCACAACCGTTGACGATCTGTGGCCGTATAACGATTCGAGAATCTTAGCAGATGACCAGTCTCAGCAAATTGCTTATGGTCGGTGCGGCGACTGCTCTGCAGATATAGAAACAAGTAGACCCCAAATATAACATTAATCTCTCAGCAGACCAGCGATCACGAGGAGGGACGATTATGAATGCACGTGAGAGAATAGAGGCTATTCTTAACCGAAATGTTTGCGATCGCCCGGCACTCATTGCGCCGGTTTCCAATGCAACCGCCGAAAGCTGCCGACAGCTGGGTCTTTCGTTCCAGGACGTTCATCTTGACGGTGAAAAAGCAGCAGCTCTTGCTGCCTACCCGCATGAGCAGCTGGGTTTTGACAGTATGATGCCTTATTTCAGTATTGTGCTGGAAGGTGCGGCATTGGGTGCGGAAATTGACTGGGGCGGGCCATACACCATGCCCTCGATCAGAAAGCCGCTATTCAGTGACCCGGATGAGTTTGTGTTGCCGGCTGATTTCCTCGACCGCCCGCCGATTACCGCTTTGTTAGACACAATTCGGCTGCTGCGTCAGCGTTACGGTGATACTGCCCTGATTCTGGGTAAGGTTCTGGGACCCTGGACACTGGCACTTCATCTGTATGGTATGGAGCCTTTTCTGATCGACACGGTTCTGCAGCCAGCAAAAGCCCGGACCTTCATGGAGCAGTTTGCCGGAATCACCCGGCTGTTTGCAGAGGCTCAATTGGCAGCCGGCGCGGACATGATCACACTGGCCGATCACATTACAGCCGATCTAGCCAGCCCCGATACCTATCTCAATCTGCTGCAGCCATTGCATCGACAGATTATCCAGACTTTTCCTGCCAATACATTCATCCTGCATTGCTGTGGTAACACCACCGACCGGGTTGCCTATTTTGCAGATGCCGGATTCCCGGTTTTTCACTTTGACAGTAAAAATAAGCTCGATGATATCATTCGGAAGACCGGATCTATGCAGCTGACCGGAGCGGTTAATAATCCGGAAACACTGCTGTTTGGCACAGTGGAGGATGTCTTCCAGCAAACCCGGAGTTTGATGGCGGCAGGAATTCGTCTGATCTCACCGGAATGTGCCATACCCTTACAGGTTAAAAATGTGAATTTGCAGGCGATCGCCCGTGCGGTGGGATCGCTTGACTGATTAAGAAAATCTAACATTCACAAAAGAGAAAGGCCTTAGATCTCATGATACAAACAAGATCAAGGCCTTTATTGCATATTCTAAGCCGATTTGACATGAGAGGAAAGGTAGATTACAAAACAACTTCTCCGTTCTCTACTGCCAGATCACCTTCCAGAAAAACTTTGTTGACATGTACCATGTCGTCAATCAAGATGAAGTTGGCTTTCATTCCGGATTCCAGTGTGCCGATTTCGTGCTCAAGACCCAGCATTTTCGCCGGGTTAGCTGTGGCAAAACGAATCGCATGACAGAGACCGTAGCCGGTATGGGTCATCAAATTGCGGACGGCATTTTCCAACGTCATACGACTTCCGGCCAGGTGTCCGACGTCGTCGTAATTCAGATCCGGACCGTAGGCGATGCCCTCTGCTTCATTATTTGTGTAGTTTTCCCTGGCAAACATCGAGTCGGTTATCAGGATGGTCCGCTCGACACCTTTGGTTCTGACAATCATTTTGACCATGTCCGGATCCAGATGGACACCGTTCTGGTCACAGATGATTTCCGCGTAAAGATCCGGATCATAAAGGGTGTACTCATCGCAGCCGGCGCCGATTGTTCCCTGGGCAAATCCTTTGGCTTTACCGCCGTCACCCAGATGGGTGCGTACCTTGACCCCGTATTTATGAACCCGGCGGCATTCCTGCGCGGAAGCACGGGAATGGCCATAGGCGAAGATAACATCCGGATGTTTTTCTTTTGCGTACGCCATGAAGGCATCAATGTTTTCACGCGCCGGGTCAATCGCCCAGACGCGAACCTGATCACCCAGCTGGTCGACTAACGCCTCATATTCAGATTTGTCAATCACATTTTTCCACTTGATGCCACTCTGGAAGCTTCCGGAAAGACTCATATAGGGGCCTTCCATATAGAGGCCGTTCATAATTTTGCCTGTACCTGTTTTGGATGCTTCGCGGATGCGGGCAGCACCTTCAATCATGTCGGTAAATGTGAGGTTATGGTACAAGGTTGGCAAGACAGTCGTTTCACCGTGCTTAATGAAGTAATCGGAGCAGTATTGGGGATTCTCCGCAAACAAATAATCGCCGCCGCCATGGATGTGAACATCGATTAAACCGGGTGCCGTATACAGACCGCCGGCATCGATACACTCAGTCCCCTCGGGGATGTTAACATCCTTTGCCCAGCCGGCATCAACAATTCGTCCATTTTCATAAGTCATCGCACCGTCCCAGATGATACCGTCAAGCATAACCAGTTTGGTATTAATTATTGCTTTCATTCGATCGATCCTCCCAGTCAATTACCATTTGTGATCATCATAGCATGCAGCAAAGCACTTAATCAATCAAAGTCTCTACTCAAGTGAACATTACCTGGTCTGCGCCTCTTCATCGACCGGAAATGATTCAAAAAAAACAGTCTCCGACAAGAGCTTGCGATCGAAGTGTTTTGGACCGGGTTTTGCATTGGGTGCAGGATAGCCTATGGGCATCAGGCAGTCAATCTGGAAATACCCCGGTATATTTAGAATTTCCCGGAGTTTAACCGGATCAAAAACACAAACCCAACAGCTGCCAATGCCGATATCCCAGGCCTGCAGCATCATCTGAGTTGTTACAATTGCGGTGTCGGCAAGGTTGGAGCAGAAACCATCGGACGATCGTTTCCAGCAATTTCGCAGATCTGCACAGACGACTAGAATACAGGGCGCATCGAATGTATAGGGTGTTGCTTCCGACAGTTGGCGGATCGTTTCCGGCTGCTGAATCACCAGGATGCGCTGAGGTTGACGATTACCAGCAGTTGGTGCGATCCGGCCAGCCTGAAGAATGAGAGAGAGGTGCTCAGGTTCGATTGCTGATTTCTTAAAACTGCGCACTGAAAACCGTGATGAAATTAATGTAGTATAATCCATCTCAACAGCTGTCTGAGAAACCTTGATTTTCTTCTGCGCTATGTCTATCCGGAAAAGGTGGCGATTCTGGTTGAAGCATTGACACGCGCCCATGATTACCTGTTTGAAGTCCGGCGTTTCAGAAGCATATCCCAGGGTGTCGATATCGTGTTGCGGGATCCGTTTCCTATCGCCGATTTAGGCAATCTGGCCGGATCCTATGTTGATCAGATCAGTACCTATCCCTACATCGTCATTAATTTGCCATTGATTCAAACCACCCAGCAACTAGAAGCAGAACTAAAACCCTATGTCGATCGCGGTATTGATCAAAATAAATTGGATAAAATGCGCAGTCGTAACCTGGCAGAACAGAATGGTAATCGCGACAGTCTGCATGCGACCTGCGCGCACGAGCTTTTCCATGTGATTCAGGAAGAATACCACAACGCTGTTTTTTCGACGGCAATCCGCACCGACAAAGATATTTATTTTGTCACCAAACTCAGCGTCGGCAACCTGCTTGAGTATCTTCGCTACGCCCGTCCGTTGTTTACCAAAGTCAATGTCGCTTACAAAAAGGAAATTGAAAAATACGAGAGTACCTTTACAGCCACAATCCGCGATGTTTTCAGCACCGAAACATCCTTCGATCCGTATCAGGTTCCGGCCTTTACAGATGTCTTACATCGCAGTGCCAAAAAAGTCGGTGGTCCTGCCAGCACGCCTGTCACATTTAAAGGGAAAGACCCCGGGCTCTCTAAGGGCGTCATTCCTGGTGTTTATACAGGCCGGTTGTTTGTTTCATTTGAAAGCAATCTGTCAATGAAATGGCCGAGTACGGTTACAGTCACGGTACGTGGTGACCAAACCGTGTTGATTGACTTTGTCGGCGAGATCACGGAAGGTGCTCTGGTTGCTACGGACAAGCCGGGACATTACCAGTTCTTAGAGAAAACGATGACATCTGACGGTGCCGCCTACCGACCGATGGAAGGCGGACTGGCCTTGTTCAGCGAGGATGGATCGCTCGTCTTTACCTTTATACCAACACGACTGAAACGTTCATATGGCTCAAAGTAATGTGATGACTGAGTCAAGTTCCTTTCATCGCCGCTCACAATATCAATTCGATGTTGTGTTCTATGTCAAGCCTACTTCTTTACTGATTACAGGTTATTCTGTAGAATTGGAATAACAGTCACGATAGATTGGAGATAAGCCCGTGAAACATCCTGACATAGAAGATTTCATCGACGCAATTGTTACCGTTATCAGAGAACAGAATATTGAAGATGCGGTCAAAATGGAGCCGGTTCACTCCTTGACGGATATATTGGCGTTGCGCAAGATAACGCATCTGCGCAAGATAGCGAGAATATTTCAAGTCAAGTATTATTCGAAAAAAGATCGCAAGACGTTGACGGGCGATCTGGTCGCGTCGATGAGACAACCGGAGCTGCTAGCTGAGGTGTTAGACATTCTGCCTGATCAGGAATGGATTTTCTTTTTAAAAGCCGTTCACGAATCAGGCATAACTGTTGAGTATCTGTCGCCTGAGGACTATATCGCTCAACAAAACATCGGGCTCATCCAGTCCTTTTTTCATCAGGATCAACTTCATTTGGTGGTTCCGGATGAAATAAAAGCAGCGTTCAAGGTGCTTGAGCAAAACGATTATTCCGAGGACCGAAATTACAAAATGCTGATGAGCAATCTATGCATAGCTGCCATCAATCTATATGGTGTCATCAGCCAGTACGATTTTCTGGATTTGTTTAATCGATATAGTAAAAGGCAAGCGACCCTCGATGAACTTTTCAATAATTTGATTGTACGTGTCCAACAAGATGTTGGATTCTGCTTTTGGGATGATTATATCGTGCATGACTCATTCGAAGATGATGATTTTGAATTGGTGAATGATTTAATTAACGATCGTGCAGGCAAGCCGAAATATGAACCGGCTTTCGATGAACTTCTTCAATATGTAGACTGGAATTATTACGAACAAACACCTCAAATCAGAGCGTTAGACAATTTTTTTAGCAAATATATGGATAATCAGGCACAACGTTTGATGCTCATGGATGAAATTCATGATCTTGCTGCATCGGAAGCCAGACTTCAGGAGTATTTTGATCTGATAGATTCAGTTGGTGTTGAGTTTAAAGGCGAAGCGGAACCCATGAAACTGGCAAATCTTCTGGTTGATGTGCAGAATAACACACGACTTTGGCGAAACCACGGCCATACGCCGAATGAATTGTATCGAAAGGAAACCGGATTAAAAAATGCTGGAGCGGAGATTATCCAATTCCCAGCCAACCGGACTGCCACCAAGATTGGTCGGAATGACCCATGTCCCTGTGGTAGCGGTAAAAAATATAAAAATTGCTGTGGAAAATCATAAAATGATCCACGCATGATTATCCTAGAGATAGTCTGCATCAATTGATGCTTGTTTCGGGGAGTTTTTTGTAGTCGTTTTAATGCCAGAAGTGGTAGAGAGATCTATTTATCTACTTCTCAAATATCGCACTCGACTTGCACTGAAACGATCCATGTCCCTGATAGCATTGATCACTTGATAGTTGAATCCACATTCGGTATATTGAATTCATTATAAAAACTTTTGAGGGGGTTCTGGCATGGAATTTTTCGAGTCTATCGGTCCCTTTATTCTGGCAGTAATCGCAGTTATCATTAACGGTGTGCCTCAGCTGCTGTATGCAGAATCTCGGGGATTTGCCCTGAAACCGGCCGGTTTCGCCTATCTGATCGGCGCTTTCGGAAACCTGTTGACCCGATCGGTAACGCCCATATCGGCGCAGGCTGAAACGATCACGGTAGCCAGCATCAAGAAAAATCTCCGCAACAATGTCAGTTCTATTCTACTGGCTGCGGTGCTGATGCTGACCCTTGCCGCTTTCGGCGGTGTGAACAAGATCGCCGATTTTGCCGGCATGGCTGTTGTATCGGGTATGATGAGCGGTGTCGGCCTGATCCTCGCCGGCGTTTCCTGGGACATGTTTGGCCAGGAAAAGCGGACGACCCTGATCTCGATAGTGGCAGCGATTGCAGCGTATGCTATTTTTCTCAATGATCCCAATAAAGTTGTCTGGACCATCTTCATCTCGGTTGTTGTCGCGACAGCAGACTACCTGTTCCTGCAGAAACGGCGGGTTACATTGTCCGAGACGATTGAGGAAGGCCGAGAACAGCTGCAGATGAGCAACGAATGGCGTTTCTGGAAAAAGGATTACTGGAGTGATTTCAAGCTGATCAAGCCGACGATCAATCTGGCGGTTATCCTGGGCGCGCTCAGCCTGGTGATGCTGAATATCGGCGCCAACATCTCCTTTGGCGGAATCACAGCCAGCATCGCCGGAACAACGCAGAATTACGATCACCTGTCGATGATCAACGCGCTGGCAGACTTTCCCAGTGCCTTGTTTGGCGGACCGCCGATTGAGGCGATCATATCCGGTACAGCAGGCGCACCCTGGCCGGTGCTTTGCGGCATTGTCTTNNATCGGTATCCTATTGACATTCATCCCCAACCTGTCAGCCGTTTCCCAATCAGACCAGCCCATCGGCGGCTATATTGCCCTTGGTGTCACAGCCTGGTCGAAAAACCCCTTCCTGGGCATGCTGGCCGGCGTACTGGTCCGCTATCTGGGCGCGTATATTGGCCTCGGCTGATCAGTAAGTTAGAGAGGTACTGTATGACTGAAACGAAGTGGCCGGATTATTATTCAATCAAATTGGCCCCGGATTATGAGATCAATCTGCCGCTTATTGATATTGGTGGTGGTTTTAACATCTATTCGTTCGATATGACCGGTGAAGCCGAGTGGAACAGAGTGGCAGCCGATCAGCTGAAAATCAAGCTGTCCGAGTTTGATTATGACTCATTCATCACGGTGCAGACCAAGTCCTCTGGACTGACCCAGGCAATCTCCGGCTCACACAAGAGCTACCTGGAACTCAGAAAAAGCCGTAAGGGTTTTATGAAAGAACCCAAGCACATTACGGTCAAGTCCATCACGACTGAAGATCCACAGGAGCTTTGGATCGGCAAGGAGAAATACGGACCGTTTCAGGGGAAAAAGCTGTGCTTTATCGATGACGTGGTATCAACCGGCGGCACGATCGAAGCTGTTCTGGCAATGGCGAAGAAGGTTGGATTCACCTTGTCTGTTATTGCCTGTGTGTTGACCGAGGGCGAGAGAAGAATCGATTACAAAGGCATACCGCTGATCGCCCTGGATCATATCCCGCTGCCAGGTTTGATCGAACCGGATCAAAAACGATAGATGAATCCTCCATCAGAACGCTGGATGCTCAGCCAACTGCAGGCTTGACGGGTGCTCTGCGCAGCAACAGCCAGTTTAC
>LFRM01115638.1_pt1 | contig 19038 bp, 31 predicted proteins | sample 618341 | NCBI WGS metagenome assembly LFRM01 (sample SAMN03654438, study PRJNA283298) | anaerobic digester metagenome | isolation source: pool of bioreactors CSTR01a, CSTR02a, and CSTR03a thermophilic anaerobic... | place: Denmark: Kgs. Lyngby | collected 2014-05-21 | reverse complement strand
AGGCATACGGAGTAAATGGGAGGAGTTCAAGGCGTGGGTGTACAGTCATATCCCTTCCTTTGAATGGCCGAGCTTACCCTCTATTAAGGTCCCTGATATAGTGGGGATCATGAGGAGCAAGTGGGAGGAGTTCAAGGCGTGGGTGTACAGTCACATCCCTTCCTTTGAATGGCCGAGCTTACCCTCTATTAAGGTCCCTGATATAGTGGGGATCATGAGGAGCAAGTGGGAGGAATTTAAGGTGTGGGTGTACAGTCACATCCCCTCCTTTAAATGGCCGAGCTTACCCCCTATTAAGGTCCCTGATATAGTGGGAGGCATACGGAGTAAATGGGAGCAGTTCAAGGCGTGGGTGTACAGTCACATCCCTTCCTTTGAATGGCCGAGCTTACCCCCTATTAAGGCCCCTGATATAGTGGGAGGCATACGGAGTAAATGGGAGCAGTTCAAGGCGTGGGTCCGCTCAGCCTTCAAATCATTCAGATGGCCAAGCCTACCTCTCCCTAATTTCAGTGGCATAGCCTCCAAGTTCAGGGAGTGGGGGGCGTCATTCATCCGGAACCTTACACAGGGTATACTATCACAGATCCCTGGACTGCAGAAAGCCCTCGCGATCATCAGAAAATACCTCCCAAGATCACCGCCAAGGGAGGGCCCCCTCAAGGACTTGACGGATGAAGTGATGTACGGGTACGGGTACAGTCTCGGGGGTAGCTTCAACGCGGGACTGAAAGACTCATCAGGCCTCTTATTCGGGGGCTTCACACTCCCCAGCCGCCTTGAGGGCACACCCCCAGCGGAGAGCACACCCCAAATGACTGTGAAGAATGAGGTCAGGATAGAGAACATTAACGGAGTTGAGGATAAAGAAACTGCCAGGGAAGTAGGACGCACTATAGGGGAGAGTATACTTGAAACAGTGAACAATGGACTGCAAACCCAGATGTACCTTAAAGGTGGCACAAGCCTCATGAGGAGGATATGATATGGAATGGACGATAGGAGGACTGAAACCATCCCATATAATCAGCGTGGAGGGACCTGACGCGAATGGACGGATCACTCTGAAGTGTGCTGTTTCAAGGGAGGATGTGGATGACGATCCATGGGTTGAGGTTGACGCGTGGAATGAGATCGCCAGCAAGCAGATCACAAACACGAAACTAGTGAATGGGGGGAACATCATCCAGGTGGCGGGCGGTGAACTACTTGATGTTTCGGATGGTGAAAATTCATGGACAGGCGCTCTTCACTACGTCACGCGGGTCATAGACAAGTTCAGTGGGGAGCTCCTTGAGTACACCCTTAAAGTGGAGGTGGAACTATGATAACCTTTGAGGATGCCTATGGCAGGGACGTGCTATGGTTGGGGATGGGGAAGACGCGTCCGGGCAGCGAGGGACCTGTGAGGATGTTGAAGCTGCGTAATCGTTCACCGAAACCCCTGAACCTGAAACTGGAGGCCCCTGGGGGCCCGGAGAACAGGACTCTCCTGAGTCACGATGGGACCCGGTATAGGGAGTATCTTATTGTTAGGATAAAAGAGTGGGGGGGCACTGTCATATACTTGAAGTGGGCCCCGGATATAAATTCACAACCTGGAAAATACTCATGGAAACTAAAATGTATGGAGGTGTGAATGTATGACTGCACCAATTGTGACATTCTGGGATAACTTAAACTACCAGTATAATGCTGAGAACCCCCTTGATTTTGGATGGTGGTATGCTGGGGAAGAATCCTCCGTCATAACCCTGATAATATACAATAATAAGGATGAGGAAGAGGGCGTTTCGGATATGGAGAATGTCCAGATCACCACCGTGACAGCAACCGGCCAACTCACTGGGGGCACCCCCGAGGAGGGGTCAGAAGTGGTCGCGGATAAATGGCTGAATGTAAAATCAGAGACTAATGGGGACACTGAATTTACAAGTGTTGGCGGGGACACGATGAAAGAACTGGGAACGATAGCATCAGGTGAAGGGCATACATTGAAGCTGAAGCTTGTGATCCCCTCCACTGCAACAGGAGGAAATGTGAACTTCGGGATAAGGGTGTCATATACTTACATCTGAGTGAGTGGCATGCCAATATCGCTCAAAACCGCGAGGAAACATGCCTCAGCGTATTACACCCACGAGGGTGTGAAGGTGGTCCATGAAGGGATCACATTTGAGCAAAGGATCTGTGAATATGTGAGTCTTCTCTTGGAATATTCTATAGTGAAGAACCAGTTGAGTTTAAGCCTAAAATTGAATGGAAGACGTGAAGATGGCTGATGCAACCCTTCCCTGTAAGGTGGAAGTATTTGGGTCTCAGGAGCAGACCGGTTATGCAACCCTTCCCTGCAGAGTGGATATAACAGGATCTGGGGATGCAACCCTCCCCTGCACGCTAAAAGTTAGGCGTCCTGAACGGAAATCCCTACACACAACACTCCCCATCAGGGTAGGGGTGATGGTTGATGAGAGCACATCCATGAGATACATCCCCTGCTACGTGCGGGTTGACACAGGGGAGATGGTTGAATATGATCTCACCCTTGAAGGCGAGATCATTCAAGATATTAGGGATGATGGTGAACTCAAGGTAAAAATCAGGGATGTGGAATATGTCTGAAAAGGTGTCTGAAAAGGGACTTGTGAGTTTCAATATCCGGCAAAGACTGAACGATGCAGCTACATCATTCACTGTCACAATAAGGCCACGAGAGAAAAAAGAATTTAAGACAGGGGATAAGATCCAGTTCCTCGTTAGGGATAATGAAGTGTTCACTGGCCGCGCTGAGACGGTGACCATGACACGCTCAGCAAATGGTCTTCAATACACAATTGGCGGATATAATGATGCATTCCTCCTATCCAGACAACCCTTTGCATTTGGTGCTGTTCTCCGCGGGGGTAGAGTGTTCCCCATGAGGGAGATCATTGAGAACATCCTGAGGAACACCAAGATAATTATAGGCGCATCAGAGAGCATACCCCAGGTGCAGTTCTCTAATAATGCCCTTGACCCTTATTTTTATGGGGGGGAATTCAGGAGTAAGGTAGAAGCACTTAACACGCTCTTCACTGTTGCGAATGATCAGGATGCGAATGTGGGGTGGTATATAGACCCATATAGTATTTTCAGAGTGTTCAGTAAGGGGGATGTGACCGACCTGCCCGTGGAGAACATGATTAACCTTGAGATCAGGGAGTCAAGTGAAGGGGTGTACAACTACTATGAGGGTGCTACAGGACCCAATGGTGAAGTCACACGTTCGGTGAGTGATGCTGCAAGCATAGAAAAGTATGGTCTCAGGGTTGGGGAGAGGATCACCGTCACCTGCAACCCACCCCCCACTGAAAATGATAAAGAGGAGACACCACCCTCCCCTAGTGAAGTGAAAAGATACGCGGATATGATGAATTACATGCATGGGTACATGGTCTACTTGGACTGGTTGAATCATGGACATAAAGGGAGTCCTGAGGACTTCATTGCATGGCTGTACCGTTGGGGCGGCCCCCGCGGAGGACTGTATTCAGATCAGCCAAGAGAAGAAGAATGGATGAAGGAATGTATAAATGAGCTCATGAGGAAACTGGAGGAAGCCCTGAGGAAGACCAAGGACCCCATTACAACCGGGAGTTTTGAGGTGCCAGGCTTGCAAACATTCCATCCAGGGGAATCCATAAGGTTCCCCTATGAGACAGGAGATAAGGTGTTCACTGTGACGAACGTGTCATGGGAGGGGGATAATGGCGGCCGCAGGACTAGGGTTGATTTTAGTGACAACCCCGAGGTTGAATCGAACAAGAACCTCGCCGAGACGGTCCTGAACATGATAGAGTCACAACAGAAACTGAGCAGTATCCATACAGTCTCAGATGTGAATGAAAGGACCAGTACAGTCCTTGTCTCAGTCTACAGCCAACTCTATGGTAATTATGGGAAACCTGTGAAGGGGGTGTGATGGTTGAAGCCTGGGGACAGGTTCATGTTGAGGAGGATCAGTGATGGGGGTGATGGTGGTGTGGGTCCTGGGAAGTTCAATGTAGGGGGTCAGGTGGCTGTCCACCCCTCACGTGGGCAGGATATTGCACGTGGAAGGTCAAGTTTTAAGGTGGGGGATCGTGTGTTTGTTTCACCTCTACGTGATGGTGGAGGTGTTGCGCATGGCCCCTCTTGTTTGTGTGATGGTTGTGGGGTCGTGGATGACAGGTGTCTGAGGGGGGATGATAGCTTCATCTTCTTCAATGGTGTGAATCGGCCGGCATCCTATCCTGGTGAGGAAATAGTGGCAGGTGAATTTAGGGTTATGATCCCAGAGGATGGTGATGGGCAACTTTCTCTGACCCATTTCCTGAATGAATACACTGGAGATGAGGACTTCGCAGGGTCAGGGGTGATTACTGAAATTAATGATGAGGTTTATGGGGTATGGTTCCTAGGCTCCGGCACCATCCCCTTGTCCCTAGTAATATACAACTTCTGGTGGTCACTAGATAGGGATGTGGAGTACAAGGTAAGGGTGAAGGTATTCGGTGGAGAAGAATATATCAAGTGTGGGACGCTTGGATTTACTTGTGGGGGTAGTGGAGGAGTTTAATGAATCTAATTTTTGGAGGTGGACATGATTAATAAGAACACTCCAGAGTATGTATCCATAACCCAATTTAAAGACATGTTAAGCAGGTACAACCGCTTCAAGGAGTTTAATGGGAGAGAACCCAGGGTAGTGTTCATCTACTCAGGTGGGGGCCCAAGCGTATCGTTAGAAACCTTCAAAGACATGTGCAAGAGATATAATCAGTTCCTTGAAGAAAACCGAAGGGAGCCAAGGATAGTATACGTGACTCCCCCTGAACCACCCGTGCCTGAGGAGGTCAGGGAGATGCGCAGGGTTCTCGGTGAATTCAAAACAGCCACACAGCTTTACACTCTCGTCTCAAGGAGATGTAAGTACAAATTCTACTATAATGACCAAATACCAAACAGGGAAGCCCTTAAAAAGATGGTGACTGATGGGATCAATTGCACCGACGCCTGTCAACTTTTCAAGCCAGTTATCGAGGGACTCGGCTATTCAGTCCGCATAGAACACGTTAAAGTTAAATGTAACGACAACAAGTGGTATGGGCATTACTTCCTCCGCGTCGCGGGGAAGGAATTGGCCAGCGTCAGTCTCCCCTCTGAACGGTGGACAGTCTGGGACTATGTCAGCGCCACCAAGACGGGCCGGCCCCTGGGGGTGCCATGTTGCACAGCAGGGTTCCAACATCTTGGTTGGGGGATAGTGGGTCCTGTTTATGACAAGTGATTAGATATTACATAAAAAAATAAATAAGAAGAGATATTGTTTGTGGCAGAGACATGCATGTGTTGTTGTGATTGCATTGAATATATTACTTTCTATAAGTATCAGTACGAAAATTTGAAGGGAAAATTAAACTTTCTTGTTTAATTTTATTATTAAAAATTTTCTATTATTGTATATTTTTATTTGCAATGCGAGTATACATACCATCCATGCCCACCAAGAAAACACACCCAACAAAAGAAGAACTTCTCCAAGACCCCCTCCTACAAGAATTCATATTTTCCAGGAACATAAAAGAAAAAACTATAGAGACATACATTGCAGCAATACAACACTACTCACAAGTCACAGGAAAAACAATCACAGAATTAATAGAAGAAGCGGAAAAAGAGGAAGATTCAGGGGTTAAAAGAAGAAAACGCAAGATCAGACAATATTTCCTAAAATACATTCAACACCTACAAGACCAGGGGGTCAAAGGATCAACTATCAGATTATACATCTCCAAAATCAAAGCACTATACAATGAATATGAGATTGACCCCCCAAAGATCACATACAAAATTCGACCTGAAAATAAATCCATGGATGATCTTATAAATCTCCATGAGATCAAAAATGTCCTGGACAACACCCATCCACGGGAAAAAGCCATGATCCTCCTGCACCTCACCAGTGGGATGGGATCCGCGGAACTTCGAAGACTCAATGTTGTTGATTATAATAAGGCCATAGGTTTCAATGTCCTCGGAGAGGATTATGAGGATGCCAGAAAACGCATACAAGATGAAGAGATTGTTGGAGTTTGGAAGGTAAATAGAGTAAAGACAGGAATGCCATATGTTACTTTCAGCACTCCTGAGGCTAATATAAAAATCCTTGACTATCTAAGGTACCGTCGATTAAATGGAGGACCTTTAAAAGAGACTCAGCCTCTATTTTCAACTCAAAATGGAGATAGACTCAAACCGATCACTTATGCTAACATTTTCAATCGTCTTAATGACAGATTCTATCTTGGAAGGGATGCAGCGGGTAATCGTCGTTTAACTTCCCACAAACTTAGGAAGCTTTTCACGACCATCCTTTATAAGGAGGGAATGGATAAGCTGGCAATTGATTGGCTGCTTGGTCATAAAGTGAATCCAGTCACAGAGGCGTATTTCAAAGTGAATATAGATCACCTTGAAAGAGAATACAGAAAAAGGATGCGATCTTTGACTTTTGAGAAGACTGTTACAAGACGAGTAATGGCCCCTGAGGTTCGTGAGATTGTGAAAGAACTGGAAGAGAAGGAGAATGAGATTAAAGAATTGCGTGAGTCTCAGGAGAAGTTAAGAGAGTGGGTGAGGAAGACTGAGAAGTTGTATAATCTTATATCGTCTCATCCGGAGATACTGGAAAAACTTGAAAGATAATGCTTTAGTTTTCTGATGCTCTCCTTCACTATTCTTATTAATTTTATATTTATTATCATTAGTTAAGCCTCAGGATGGGGGGTATATTCTTGACGCCCACCAAGAAAATACAAGACCCCCTCCTGAGGCGGTGCATCCCAGGGGGATACAATGTATAGTAGAATTCATGCTGTATATATAGGTGCCCCCCCTAACTGTTTTGGAGTTGATCAGACATTGAGTTGTGGGGGGCTTTTGATCATGGATTACATTTCAAGGTGTTCTAAGTATTCTTTGTTGTGTTTTATGAAAAGATCGATGGCTTCCTCCCAGGCGGAGGTCATTGGGCTTTTCTCATATTTGAGCATCGCTATTACTTTGAAGAGTTTGAACTTTCTTGAGTTTAGGTATATGCTTGTATGTATTTTTTCATTTTCTTTCATGTTTTATTCTCGGTGTGCATATCTTATATATTTATCCTCTCAAATAACAACATACCAAAATAACAATATACCAAAAAAAATATATACTAAGAGATAGAATATACTACTAAAGGAAAAGGAGTTGATCAGACATGAAACCAATCCTCTCAAAAAAAGAGAAAGCCTGGAGAAAATACCAGGCACTAAAAAAAGAAGGACGAGAAGAAGAAGCAAGAAAGGCCTGGGAAGAATACGATGAACTCAACAGAGTCATCGTGAAAATCATGAACAAACCCCCACTCGAGGAGATGGTCCACGACCAGATCCTCGGCATCCGCAACAAGAGAAACGCGAGAATCACTCCCGAGGCCATCCGCGCCCTCGAAAGATACCTCTCCAGTCTGGCCTGGAACATCCTTGAAAGCGCCGGGCAGACAGCACACATACAAGACTTCACAAGGGACCTCGGGGAAACACAGAATGACATCACCATAGACGAAGAACACATTTACCTCGGCTATCTTGACATTCTCTCATACACGGATGAGGAATCAGTGGAAGAGTACAACAGAATCCGGGAAATACTCATGGAGGGGGAGTAAAAATGGTAAAAATCAGGATGCGAGAAGAAGCCGTGAAAGAATGGGCTAAAGACACCATAAAATATTCAGACCCGGAAAAATACGCTGATCCCAACTTCCAAGTCGAATTTTCCCCTGAAGGCATGGATGAACTTGAAAAGGCATCCATAGCCATCCTCCTACGTCTCATACAGGACGCTGCATGGGACGCGAGGATGAAAGCCTACCTGAAAGGAGAAGAGGGCATCCTCCGAGTCACAGAAGAGAACGTGCGGAGGGGGTACCTTGCAGTGGTGAGAGGCATGAACAGAGATGGTGAGGAACAGAGATGGTGAGTACATCCAGATGGAGGGATACAGATGAACCTTTTCGATAGGTACAACGACATGGACCTGGACGGGGAAAACTTGAAGGCCGCTGCCGTGGCGCTTCTCATTGCGGAGAGAAAATTCGCGAGGAGGAGGATTCTTGCATGGGTTGAAACAGCAGCAGACCACATCATGGAGGAGGATCCATCCACCTCCAAGACAATACAGAGGATATTAAAATACTCCCCATCCAGGGCACTGGATGAGATGATCAGTTTTTTTGAGGGGGAATACTTCCCTCTCGAAAAAGCCCTGGAGGATTAATATGAGGTTAGAGAAGAGGGAGACATGTGAGGTTGACCCACAAGTTCTCTGCTTCATACTCATAATGGGGTGTGTGCTATTATTTTTCATCTTATTTGTTTTTTTACAGGTGATGGAGGCTTCTCCACGCCACACTTTCAATCTCTGAAGGAGGAATTGGGTATGGAGATGAATGAGGTGGAAAGAATGCTACAAGAAGTCCAAAAAGATGATGGATGGGAGCCCCTCGACATGGAGATCCCATTCTGGGAACCGAAACCAGGGGATGAACTCCGAGGGGTCTGCCTAGGAATCAGGAAGATCCCCACAAAGATGGGGGACCTGCAGGTGATGGAGGTCCTCACAGTGGACAGGGAAAAGTACCTTGTGAAGGGTCATAAGGCCCTCATATGGTACTTCAAAAGGATCAATGAGGGGTACGGTGTCCTCATACAGTATCATGGGAAGAAGAAGGCCAAGACAGGGACTGAGTACCATGTTTACACGGTGAAGATCAAGAAGCCAGGGAGTGGGCAGGTTGGGCTCACCCTCAGGAGTGAAGAATACGATGATAAAACAGTCAAGGCCCTGATAGATCTCACCAGGGCAAAGCATGGCAATACACACCTTAGCACAGTTTTACAGGAACTTGAGGACATATACAGTGATGGTCGCGTCACTGAGGAGGAGTACCACAGGATACGGGGTGTCCTGGGGGGTGTTGAGGGGTGAAGCTTAACTCCTACCAGAAAAGACTGATGAACCTCAAGGGGGAGATGGTTATCGTGGAATTTATAAACTCCCATCCCCCCCTTAGAGGGAGGATAACAGAGGTGGACGTGTGGAACAACAAATTCTTCATTAACGTTGCAGGGAGAGAATTCCTCGTCATGGGGGGTGTGCAGACCCTCCAAAGAATAGAGGAGGATGATGCATGATAAAGGGTGATGTTCAGACAACGATACGGATTAACAAGCACGTTCATCAGTTCCTCCGGGAGTTCTGTGAGACTTGCAGGTTCTACGGGAGGAAGGATGTCACCATCACCAGGATCGTGAATGACGCGATACTCTACTACCTGGATCACAACTCCTTGTATAGGACTTACGATTTGAGGGTCTATGATGAGAATGGGGAAAGGGAGAAACCTGAAAGTTGAGATCTTGGAGAGAGATGAGTCCCTCCAGGCTTTCCACGTGAAAGGGTATAGTGGCAAGGAGTACCTTGTCACAGTCTATGATGATATGATCAGGTGTGAATGTCCTGATTATTATTATCGTCACGGGCCGGAGGGATCCTACCTCTGCAAGCACTGCTGGGCCGTCCTCCATACCATCATTAATGACATGGGTGGGGGGGGATAGGATACCCCCCATACCCAAAAACCAAGGGGCCCCATGGACACCAGAACTCCTAAAGAAAGTCAAGAGGCTCTTCAAGGAAGGGCATAGCTATACTGAGATAGCGGAAGAGATGGGAAGGTCAAGGCAATCCATTATCTACGCGGTAAACTATGATCCTGACATGCCCAAACGTGTGAGGAGTAGGTGGAGTAGGTGGAGTCGCGTGGAGAAACAGCTCCTTCACAGCCTCGTACGCAAGGGATTCACATACAAGGAAATCTCAGCAACGTTCCAGTACATCTCCCTATGGAATCCCCATGTGAAACCCAGGACCATACCTAGCATCAGATCCTACATGGGAAAATACCATATTAGGACACGGAGGAGATCTTACGCGAATACAACCCCGAAGAGGCATATGAAGCCATGGAGCCCGGATGAAGAAGAAAAACTTCTCAGAATGTACAGGGAGGGGGAGCTCATCAGTACAATTGCTGATGAGCTTCAAAGAAGTAAAGGAAGTGTGAGGGCGAGACTGAAAAGATTTAAAATGGGGGAGAATGATGTTATGCAGATTAAAAGGAGTAGAAAGGAAGCTGCAAGACTTCAGGGAACAAATACCTGATCCTACTGGGGTATATGGGGGTGATAAGGAGTGGAAGTAGACGTGACAATCCAAGTGGATGATGACCTCTACAGGTTCCTCCAAGGAGAGGGGGCTGACCTGCAGGTCCTCATCCAAGTCCTCATCAACCAGATGAATTACTGTTTCAGGGAGGCCATCGGAACATATGGCCTCCTAAAGGAAGTGGACCTCGAGGAGGCATTGAGGAGGATGAGTATAGAGGCCAGGGCCATGAACGAGGAGAGCATGAGGAACCTGGAGAAGGAGAAGAGGAGAAAGGATCTCATGTCTTCAAGGAGGGATGTAGCATGAAAAAGGATGTTCAGGAATCCTTAGTCGCCTGGAGGAAACTCATAGAATGGTCCCGGGTGGATGATCATGAAAATAAAAGGGAGGAAGGATCTCAGAGAAGCCATCATAAAGGTCCTGGAAGATGAGGATGCTGAACTCACACTTGAAGAGATCATCAGCAACCTTGGGAAAAAGTATGAGTTCAGTAGGAAATACAACCCCACACGCCAGTCCATCCTCTTTCAGGTACGTGTCGTAGCTAAGGGGGTTGGGGAAAAAGAGAACACCTACCAACACAAGGTAACCACTTACAAACTTCGGGATGAACATGAAATTAACAACTGTTAGAGTAGATGAAAAACTTCACGAGGACGCGAGGAGGAAAGGCTTAACCCTCCCAGACCTAATCAAGGCAGGCTATAAAGTCCTCGTTGAGGGGGGTACATTAGAATCAGAAGCACACATCATAGAAGAAACATCCCGTCTGAAGAGGAGGATAATCAGGGCAAAGGATGAGATAAGATCCATTGACCAGAAGATTCAGGGCCTTGAACTACGTAAGGAGGAGTTGAGGGTAGAGATTGAGGAGTGCGAAGAGAAAATTAAACTGTTACATTCCCCGCCAAAGACAGAGGTGGTGGATGCAGAGGTGATGCGGTTAGATGAAGCCTGTGAATTCATCATGGAAAGAGTCCAGGAGAGAGGACTAGTCAGTGCGGATGACCTGGTCTTTGACACTGGGGAGGATGTGTACCAGGTGGCCGCACGGGTGAAAGGGGTGAATGTGGATGATCTGATAGAGTATTATAATAGTGTATATGTATCTAAATAATGAACTTCAGGAGTATTGGGGGAGACAACCCCTCACCCCTTGTATATATATATATACAAAAAAAATTTTGATATATATATATATATACATGGGTCAAATTATTCTCTTTCTCATTACACTTGAAATCATTCTATATACATGGTTAAATTAACAGGCCAAATGGTAAATCAATCCTCATCCCAGCCACATAAGGATCAACAGCTGCAAGGACAAGACCACACCCCTTGCAGAACAAATGATACTCCTTATCAACCTCCAGGGACCTGCACCCACACTCCACACAAGCCTCCTCTGCCCCAAGGAGGATGTGAAGCGTATCTTCTATTTTGCACTTGAATATGTTGTATTCTCTGTCCATTTCACCACTCTCACAAGTGGCATCCTCCTCACCAGGAACCGTAGGAGGTTCAAGAGGACACGACTGTACAACTTGTAGGTTACATTATACTCATTCATCAGCTTGTACCTCTCGATTGGGATTTTCACCCCATTTTTTTCTTTCACATACAAGCATAATGAGAGGATTATCTGTTCCATACTGGCATTCCGATGCAACTCTTTCAGGCCAACTCGCCGCACTATTTCCATCACCTCCATAACATCTGTCCTGGAGAGATGGAGATCATGCTTGACGAGTTCAATGAAGAAGTAGTACTGCGCCATTCTCCACTCTTTCATATCAGATACATAAGTTGCATCCATAATGAAACATCACAACTGCAGAGACCATATTACTTTTGCAATAATCTCCATGAACTATTACATACATCATGACTATGTTACAATAATTATTGAAAGGGGGATACTATGAAAGACAACCTGGGAGTGGAAACAATAGGGATCATATGCCTCACAATCATCACAATAACAGCCATGACAAAAAACATGACTGAAATAGCATCAGCAGCACTCGGCGCAATTGCAGGATACCTAACCCACAAGAGGGGGGGATGACCCCTAAGATGGGGGGATAATGATAAAAGAGACATACAAATGTGACAAAGAAAAAGAAATCACAATACTCCAGGAAAGAATAAAACTAATAGAAAATGAATTATATGAATACAAAGACGTCCTGAAGCGCATATCTACTATACAGGAGGACATAGCAGTCCTCAAAACATATCTTAAGCTACTACTACTTTTCATGACGACAATCTTGATCCCTATTGCAACTTACATGATACTCCACCCTCCATAACCATCCTGATGCACACTCATACGCACAATATAACCCCAACCACAAAATCACACAAACAAACACAAGATCACACATGAAAGAAACACCAACCCAAAGAAAAGCATTCGAATACTACTACTCCCTTGGCGACAAAAGAAACCTGAAAAAAGTCGCTGAAAAATTCGGATACTCATATGACACAATCAGAGGATGGTCATCCAAACTCAGGTGGCGGGAGAGGATATACCAGTACGAGAAAAAACAACTCCAGGAGATAAGAAGAGCGCGTGAAGAATTATCAGAGGAGTCAAAGGAGTATTATGCTGACCTCTGGAGCAAATACCTTAAGGCTTGCAGCCTCACACTGGAGGGTTACATTGAATCCCTCGAGAATGGAGGGGAAGGCCTCACTTTACAGACATCTAAGGACCTCCATAACCTTGGATTAGCAATAGCATTAGGCCTGGGGGATCCTACTGAGATACATGAACACCGTGAAAGTGGTGGTGAACTGGAGGATTTGCTGGAGGATCTTGTGTCGGCCACGAAGAACCTGAAGGATGAGGGTATGGATGAAGGCCTGGATGATGAAGAGGCTGAAGGTGAAGGTGGCTGACTGGAAAAAGAAACTGAAAGAATCAGAGAATATTCGAAGCATCCTCCAGGGCCTCTCTGACAGGGAATTGAAGCTGTTCTATTCAACGATAATATTGAACCCATATATCCCTGTGAACCCCTTCCACAAGCAGATTAAGTTTTTATTGTCAGATGAACGTGAAGTCCTGTATGGTGGTGCTGCAGGTGGCGGTAAATCAGTGGCTTTACTTATGGGGGCCCTGCAGTATGTTCATTACTCTGATTACGCCGCCCTAATCCTGCGCCGAACCTATCCTGAGCTCAGCCAGGAAGGAGGCCTTATAGACATGGCCCATGACTGGCTTGGGGGGACGGATGCAGAGTGGAATGAACAGAAAAAACGGTGGACATTCCCCTCCGGCGCTGCATTGCAGTTTGGGCATATGGAACATGAAAAGGACCGCTACAGATACCAGGGGTCATCATATCATTATATCGCATTCGATGAGCTCACAGAGTTCCTGGAGTCTCAGTACAGGTTCATGTTCAGGTCATTAAGAAAAGAAGCGGATGACCCTATACCCCTACGCTTCAGAGCCACAAGCAATCCTGGGGGGGTGGGACATGACTGGGTTAAAACCCGGTTCATTACAGGTGAAAAGACATTCATCCCCTCCACTTGGAGGGAAAACCCTTATCTTAACCGGGATGAATATGAAGAGGCCCTGAATATGCTTGACCATGTAACCCGTAGGCAGTTGAAGGATGGGGACTGGGATGTTACACTGCAGGGTGGGGTGTTCAAGAGGGAATGGTTTGAGGTCATCGATTCACCCCCACATGGTCTTGTGATGAGTATCAGGTACTGGGATTTCGCAGCAACTAAACCTGACGGGGCCAATGACCCTGACTATACAGTTGGTTTGCTTCTGGGAGTGGATAAGGAGGATTACTATTATGTTCTTGATGTCCGGCGGTTCAGAGAATCCCCTGGAAAGGTTAAATCGAAGGTCCTGAGGACTGCTGAGGAGGATGGGCGTGAAGTGATCATCGCTAAGGAGGAGGAGCCAGGATCCTCAGGTAAGATAGTCACTGATTACCTTAGAAGCCTACTCCAAGGCTACACATTCAGGGCTGACCGCGTGACTGGGGATAAGGTGACACGCGCCCTTCCCGTTTCAAGTTATGCGGAATCAGGGCGCATCAAAGTCCTCAGAGCTCCCTGGACAAGGGCATTCCTTGATGAATTGGAGGCCTTCCCCATGGAGGGTGTCCATGACGATCAGGTCGATGCGTTCAGTGGTGCTTTTAACATATTATCAATGGAGATGAGGAGAAAGAAGAAGATCTACATCTCAGGACCTCTCAGAAGGAGGAGGAAGCATGTTTAATTATCACCTCTCAATCAAGTCACTTGAAAAGTATAAGGCTATTAAGAGGGAGGAAGTAGAATCACAGGCCCTTAAGGAGGATGGATTTGAGGAGTACGTTGAACCCAAGGTCCACCCACTAGTCCTACTCTCACTATTACAGGTGAATCCTTATCATGCCAGCGCCTGCAGTATTAAGGCTAATGATATCCTCCGTACAAGCTACCTGATAGATGGTGATGATGGTGGGGTTGAGGAGTTATTGAGGGCATGTAGGCCCTCATTTGAGTTCATCCTCCTTCAGGCCCTTGAGGATTTGCAGGTCTTCAATTATTGTACATTGGAGGTTGTCAGGGATGATCAGGGTGAGCCTGTCCGGTTGGATTATATCCCCGCCCATACGGTCCGGGTGCACAGGGATGGTTCAAGGTACATGCAAACATGGGATAGGATCCATGTAACCTACTTTAAGGATTACCGGTATGAGGGGGAGGTTAACCCGGATAATGGTGAGGATCAGGATGGTGTGGGGGCTAATGAGATTATCTTTATCCATCTGCCTTCACCAATCTGCAGCTACTATGGAGTCCCCAGGTACCTCTCAGCAGCCCCCTCTATACTGGCCATGCAAAAGATTGATGAGTATAATTACGCCTTTTTTGATAATTACACGATCCCCAGCTATGTTATCACTGTGACTGGGGAGTTTGAGGATGAAATGGAATTAGGACCGGATGGTGAACCCACAGGCCGAACAGTGCTTCAGGGCCTCATTGAGGACAACTTTAAGTACTTGAAGGAGGCCCCCCATACCCCCCTTGTCTTCTCAATCCCCGGGGGAGACACGGTTGAAGTTACGTTCACCCCCCTCAACACTTCACAGAAGGAAATGAGTTTCAGGGAATATGCGGCTGAAAAGAAAAATGATATCGCCGCCGCCCATATGATCGACCCTTACAGGTTGGGGATAATAGACGTGGGGCCATTGGGTGGTAATTTTGCTGAGGTGACAAGGCGCACCTACTATGAATCTGTTGTGCGCCCCCAACAGGAGATCGTATCATCAGTCTTAACGGATTTCATACAACTCAAACTGGACCCTGGCGCCCGGTTCGTCTTCAATGAGGAGATTCTCATGGAATCAGAGTTTGTGCATAATTATGCTCTCCTGGTGCAGTGTGGTGTTCTCACCCCCTCTGAGGTTAGGGAGAAACTCTTTGGTTTGGATGGGGGCCCTGACATGTTCATGGTCCCATCTAGCATAGGCAAGTCTGCTATGAAGCGGCAGAAGAGGAACTATGAAAAGAACCAGATCAATGAGATCAAGAGGACCTATGCCAAGTACAAGCCCCGCATCCAGGAGATCATATCCTCAGAGTCCCCACTAGAGGATAAAAAGAAAAAAATCGATGAAGTTTTATCGGACTTTAGGGCGGAGGCATATGAAAACGGTAAGAAGATGCTCAGCATAGCAGGGGATATGGGGACCATGTCAGCCATCAACAGGGGCGTCTCCATGATCCCCCCCAAACCATCAAACCTAGAGGCCTATGAGGATCTCCTGGCAGCCTCTGTGGATGATATAGTGGAGCGGATACGACATTACCTTTACAAAGTCATAGGATGGAGGGAACTGTAATATTTTGTCGGCCAACCAACCCCCACAACACTTGTTTTTTCTTCAGCCAATAGAATACCCCCTGTCCGCTGCAAATCCCTCCTAACATGGCTTTTATGGGTGGTTGGCCGGCTCCCTACTAACAATCTCATGGTGAGATGATGGCACGTCCCGGAGGAATAGATTACAACCCAGAGAAGCTGAACTCCATGATAGATGATTTCATGGACTCCACAGAGCATATCATGAACCGGGTGAGGGTCTCCAGTGTAGAGGCGTTCATAGATGACTTGCAGGCCCTCACAAGGGAGGAGTTCATCAGAAAATATGGTGTGACCCGTAGGGAATATGATGAGCTCATAGCCGCCCTTGAGGACATGAAGGATGAGGATATGGATGAGGCCCCATCAGAGGATGAGACTGATATGAGGGGGCTTATCTATTTCCTGGGCCTTGCAGTAATCTACCTGACCCGGGATGCTGAGAGAGATGCTGAGATAGAGGCGTACAGGCGGCACGCGGAGGATTATGGCCGGGACTTATACTTGAATTGGGTGACTATGGGGGATGATCATGTCTGCGATACCTGCCAAGAATATGAGGACGCTTCACCCTACAGGGTTGAAGGGTTCCCCCACATACCTCACCCCTTTTGTAGGTGCCATCCGGAGCCCTGTGATGAAGAGGGGAACCCAATAGATGACCTTTCAGAGTACAGCGGCCCTGACCTTGAGTACTTTGATGAGATCATGGAGGATTTTCAGTGATATCGGCATTGATTTTGAGGTTGTACCCCCACCACCATTCCCATTATAGAGTATAGGAGTGTGATATGTTGTGACATGGAAACTGAATAGGAAAGGATATGATCATGCCAAGGGACTGATACAAGCCGGGAAGGTGAATGATGGCAAGTGGGAGAAACCCAACCTTGAGGATTTCAAGGATATCGAGGAATATGCACTATTCCACCTCGGGAAGGACCCTGAGGCCGACCCCAACACCGCTGAGGCCTATGCCTACCCTTATGGCCGTGGAGGTGAAGTGTACATCCAGGCGCTCAGGGCCATCAAGTCCTACACTGCGGGGGCCAGAGGCGCGCCCAGGAACCAGGAGATATATGATGCTGCAAGCGAACTCCTCGAGATGGCCAAGGAGGAGGCATCGGAGAAAACATACACCCTCCAGTATGGGAACCATGCCGTGAAGATAAACAAGGATAAACGCCTGGTCACAGGACCTGTTCTCGTCCCGGATGAACCTGACCTAGATGGGGATGTGGTGACGGCGGAACAGGTTGAAGAGGTTGCCTACAAGTTCATGGAGGACTACCAGAACATTGACATTATGCATAGGTTCAGGAACGTCGCCAGACCAGTGGAGTCCTACATCCTCCGTGATGATGAGGAAATCAATGGCGTCCACTTACCCCGGGGGACGTGGATGATCACAGCGAAGATCTACGATGACGACATCTGGCAGGGGGTGAAGACGGGGAAATATACTGGATTCAGCATCACAGCCGTGCCCGCACAGAAAGCACAGAAATCTTACCCGAAGACAACCCTCCGTGAACTGGGATGGCCATGGGAAGTTGTCACTATCTCAATAGTTGACAAGCCTGCCGTCCCTAAGGCCAAATACTTGAGCATCAAACGAGATGGAGGTGATGATGTGGATGAGAAATCTCTCCTGAAGCAGATCTTCACAACCCTCAAATCCTACTTCGATGATGATGAGGGGGGAGAGGATGTGAAGGATGAAAAACAAGAACCAGAACCGGAAGAGGAAATAACCACAAATACCATCCTAGAAGCAATCCAGGAATTGAAAAAAGAGATATCCAAGATACATGAACGCCTCAATGAAATGGAAGAAGAGGATGATGATGAGGACGAAGATAAAGTAAACCCCGAACAAGTAGTCGATGAAGCCGCCACGTCCAAAGCAGAACCACAATCCCTGAAGGGGCAGGTGGCTGAGAAGCAGCATAACGATGCAAGTGACTTAAAAATCATGGGTGTTGACCGTTTCGGCAGGCCCATAAAAAGATGATGATATGAGGTGGTAATATGGATTTTCTGAACAAACCATTCCAAATAACCCCTAAGATAGACGTCCCTGACCTTGGAAAAGGGATACTCGCGGTTCAGAGGTTCGGGGAGTTCGTCAGGGAAGTCCGTGAAAACTCCGCGATAATAAAGGATGCAAGGGTCCTGAATGCCCTCAAGTCCTATGAGGTGGACATTTCAAGGATAAGCCTCGGTGTTGAACTGGAACCTGGCAGGAACACATCAGGGACAAAGGTTGCCCCGACTGCTGATGAAGTGACCGTGAGCACCAATACACTGGAGATGAAAGAACTCGTAACCAAGGTCGTCCTTGAGGATGAGGCCCTGGAGGACAACATAGAACAGTCAGCATTCGAACAGACAATCACATCACTCCTTGCAAGTGGAGTCACCTATGACCTGGAGTGCTTCTTCCTACATGCTGACTCCAGCCTCACCACTGGCAGGGAACTCTACAGGATCAATGATGGATGGATGAAGCTTGCAGGGAACCAGTATACTGATGCAGAACCTGAAGATGCGAACTGGCCCCTCAACCTCTTTGACGGCATGATGGATGAACTGGACACGAGGTACTTGCAGCTCAAGCCAAGGATGAAGTTCTACGTCTCCAATGAGATATACAACGGATACAGGAAGCAGCTACTCGTCAGGGAAACAGGACTCGGTGACTCGGCCCTCATGGGTGCCACGGGACTGCAGTATGATGGTATACCAATACAGTATGTCCCTGCCCTGGATGCCCTCGGCGACGATAAAGCAAGGGCCCTCCTCACGGTCCCCACGAACCTCGTATACGGGTTCTGGAGGAA
>LFRM01383988.1_pt1 | contig 19044 bp, 17 predicted proteins | sample 618341 | NCBI WGS metagenome assembly LFRM01 (sample SAMN03654438, study PRJNA283298) | anaerobic digester metagenome | isolation source: pool of bioreactors CSTR01a, CSTR02a, and CSTR03a thermophilic anaerobic... | place: Denmark: Kgs. Lyngby | collected 2014-05-21 | reverse complement strand
TTCCCGGCCGGCGTCAAATGCCGGCAGGTACTCGGACCGGCATTCAAAAACATGGAAAAGCTGGGTCACAACCAGCGTGGAGAGAGCCATGGTTTGGGCATAAACGAGCAACCCCGAGCCATGATAAGCCAAGGCGAAAATAACCAGGGAGGTAACCCCGATAACGGCTCCCCGCATCATGATCCTAATCCACAACCCCCGGCTGAATACGCCCTCCTGCGGCGAACGCGGAGGTCTGGACATAACATCTTTCTCCGGGGAATCCACTCCCAGGGCCATGGCCGGCAGGCCGTCTGTAACCAGATTGACCCAGAGTATTTGAATGGGGCGTAAAGGCAGGGGCAACCCGCAGAGCATCGCCAGCAGCATTGTTAATATCTCTCCGAGATTGCAGCCCAGCAAAAACCTGATAAACTTGCGGATATTGTCATAAATATTGCGCCCTTCCTCCACTGCCGCCACAATGGTACCAAAATTGTCATCAGCCAGGACAAGAGAGGCAGCCTCCCTGGTAACTTCCGTTCCTGTCAGCCCCATGGCTATACCTATATCCGCCTCTTTTACAGCCGGAGCGTCGTTCACGCCGTCACCGGTCATAGCGACAATATGCCCCCGGGCTTTCAAGCAGCGGACAATGCGCAGTTTGTGTTCAGGGCTGACCCGGGCAAAAACATAAATATTTTCTATACGCCTGTAAAGAACTCCGTCATCCATCTTGTCCAGCTCCTCGCCGGTAACAACTTCCCCGCCGGGCTTGAGAATACCCGTCTGGCGGGCTATGGCCACAGCCGTGTTGCGGTGATCTCCGGTAATCATCACAGTACGTATCCCGGCCTCCTTACATTTCTGAATCGCTTTCAGGGCTGCAGGCCGCGGAGGATCAAGCATTCCGAAAAAGCCGACGAAAATTAGTTCCCTCTCCACATCCTTTGGCTCCCAGGAGATGTCGTACTCCGGCAGAGGCCTGTAAGCGACGGCAAGTGTTCTTAGCGCTCCGGAGGCCATGACCCCCACCTGGGCGAGGATCTTCCGGCGGTGGCTTTCGCTTAGCGGCTTAACAGCCCCGTTCTCCAGGATAAAAGAAGAGAGCTCCAGCAGCCGCTCCGGCGCCCCCTTCACAAAAAGAGATAGCTCCCCGTCTTGGCGAAAGACCACAGACATCCTTTTCCTCGCGGAACTGAAAGGGTATTCCTTGAGCTTCGTATAGCTCTGCTCCAGCTTTTCCTTCCAGAGTCCGGCTTTAGCCGCGCAGATTAAAAGAGCGCTTTCCGTAGAGTTTCCCTGTATTTTGGCGTAAGAAGACCTACTGAAATTTCTTTTCACCTCTTGCCGGAGTTGAGCATTGTTGCACAGGGAGGCGATAACCAGCATTTTGTATAAATGGGGCTCCCCGCGGGCATTGACTCTTTTGCGCCCCAGATAGAGCCCTCCTTCAATGGAGCGTCCCTCTCCCTCTACATCAAAAAAACGGCCGTTGGTATAAATGCTCTTAACAGTCATCTTGTTCTGTGTAATGGTGCCGGTTTTATCCGAACAGATCACCGTGGCGCATCCCAGTGTTTCCACCGCCGGGAGCCGCCGCACAATAGCTCTGCGCCTCACCATGCGCTGGACGCCCAGGGCCAGGGAAATGGTAACAATCGCCGGAAGGCCCTCCGGTATGGCGGCAACAGCCAGCGATATTCCGGCCATGAACATCCGGTAAACTTCCTCCCCCCGCCATAACCCGAGAGCGACTACGAACAAACAAAGCAGCAGGCAGGCCAAGACAAGGAACTTGCCCAGCCTGGCCAGTCGCATTTGCAGCGGAGTTTTGTTAATGTCCACCTCCTGGATTAGCGACGCGATACGGCCTATTTCCGTATCCATCCCCGTGGCCACGACAACACCCCGTCCTGTTCCGTTTAAAACCAGCGTCCCGCTGAAAACCATATTCCTGGCATCTCCCGGAGAAGAAGGAACGAACTCCAGGATTGCCGTCTCTTTTTCTACGGCAATCGACTCGCCTGTCAGTGGAGATTCGTCTATCATCAAACTATCGGCGCTGATTAGTCTGAGATCCGCGCAGACACGGTCGCCGCCCTCAAGAGAAACAATATCTCCGGGCACTACCTCTTCCGCCGGTACATCCTTTAAGCCTCCCTCTCTTATAACCCTGCCTCTGGGCGCAGAAATCCGCTTCAACGCGGCAAAAGAACGCTCCGCTTTATATTCCTGAATAAAACCCAGGACGGCGTTCAAAATAACAATAACAATAATCGTCAGGGCATCGTTGTATTCGCGGAGAAGACCAGAGATCAAGGTGGCTCCCAGAAGTACCAGCACCATAAAATCCCTGAACTGGTCCAAAAAAATTTCCGGCAGGCCTTTCTGCTTTTTCTCACGGATGGAATTGGCACCCCATTGCGCCAATCGCCGGCGTGCTTCATGCTCTGATAGACCCTGGTCAGGTTGTACCTGGAAATGTCTGATAACTTCCTCCATCGAAGAGATGGCCCATAAGCTGGATTTCTTCATTTTCTCCTCCCGGGTTTGCGAAAACTCCTGTCTCCAAAGAATAAAAAGCCCATCATATTCAATATTCATATTCCGGCGTGCAAAAAAAAAGAACCTGCCCTCCCTCACGAAGCAGGAACCGGCCCTTAATCGGCCCTTATCAGTTTGTTTTGCAGGGGCTGCAAAAAGGTTAAAGATGTTTGCTTTTTCCCAGGAAGAAAGCTATACTATTTAATGCTATTTGTGAAACAAATGGAGGCCGAAAAGATGGCTTTTGATGCTTTTGTCCTAAGTGCAGTTGCCGGGGAGATAGAAGAAAAAATCATCAAAACAGGTGCCCGTTTAAACCGGATTTACCAGCTTAACCCTACCGATTTGCTCCTCTACTTTAAAGGAGAACAAGAAGTGCAGCCGCTTTTCATCTCCATCCACACCCAAAGGGGAAGAATCCACTTCACTAATCGGCACTACAGTCACCCGCCTTCCCCCCCGCCTTTCTGTATGCTGTCACGCAAGCACCTGGGCAACGGTGTCCTTGTGTCCGTCGAGCAACCGCCCCTGGAAAGGTATCTCTATTTAAATTTTCTGGCCCTCAATGAAAGCGGGAAAAAAGTGGATAAAACACTGGTAGTGGAGATCATGGGCCGCCGCAGCAACGTTATACTGCTGGACAGGCCCGGAGAAAAAAAAGAGCGTGTCATCCTCGGTGTTTTAAAACCTGTGCCTCCTTCCATAAACCGCGTTAGAACGCTCCTGCCTCATTATACTTACTCTCCACCTCCTGTACAAGAAAAGCTGCATCCATACGCACTGGACTACGAACATTTTCAGCAGGAAATGAACAGGCTTGAGGGGCAACCCGCGCCCAAAGCACTCCTGGAAAATTTCCGGGGATTTAGTCCTTTCCTGGCGGAAGAGATCGCCGCCAGGGCCAAAACCCCCATTATTTCTCCCGGAGCAGCCTGTATCCTATGGCAAAAGCTCCAGGAAATTTTACAAATCTACGAAGAAAAAAAATGGGAGCCCACGCTCCTGTACGATAAAGAGAAAAAACCCCTTGACTGTTCAGTTGTCAAGCCTAGGCAAGCTACTGGGAACCACTGCCGTTCCTTTAACTCCATCAGCAGCATTTTAGATGAGCTTTACGAGTACAAAGAAAAAGAAGAGGAGCGGCAGAATCTCTTTGCTATGCTTACCCGCAACGTCGAACAAGCCGTTAAAAAAACCCGTAAAAAAGAGACTGTTCAACTCCTGGAGCTCGAAGCGGCGGGGAAAGCGGATTATTATCGCCAGTGCGGAGAACTGATCCTCATGAATTTAAAGGATATCCCCGCCAGATCCCGTGAAGTCGAACTGGAAAACATCTTTTCGGAACAGGGGGGGATGATCAAAATCAGCCTGGATCCCCGGTTGTCTCCCCCGTTAAACGCGCAGCGATATTTTAGAAAATATCGCAAGGCGCGCCAGGGAGAGAAGAAAATATCGGGAAACCTGGAACAGACACGCAGGGAAATTTCCTACCTGGAAAGCGTTCTTTTTTCCCTGCAAAAAGCTGATTTGCAGACCTTAAGAGAAATAAAGGAGGAACTGGAGGAAACCGGCTATCTGCCTGTCCCTCAAAAACCCCGTTACCCTAAACAAACAGCCGCTTTTAACCCTCTTAAGTTCATTTCTTCCCGGGGAGAAGAAATATTTGTAGGGCGTAATAACCGCCAAAACGAATACCTGGTCCAGCGTTTTGCTGCCGGAACGGAGCTTTGGTTCCATGTTAAAGACCTGCCCGGGGCGCATGTTATTGTAAGGCCGGGAGTTCCGCATGAAAAGACCATTCATGAAGCCGCCCTTCTGGCGGCATATTTCAGTCGCGGGGCACATTCCTCAAAGGTTCCCGTTGACTATACCCAGGTTAAAAACGTCCGCCGCCTTCCCGGAGGGAAACCGGGCATGGTAACCTACACCAATTACAAGACCCTTTATGTTACTCCCGATGAGCAAAACCTTAGACCACTGCTGGCTCAACACAAAGCTTAAGATGAAAATGGAGCAGCGATTGCTGTAGGCGGAGCTCCGAGTTCCGCTCGTAAAGTTCTACGGCTTGCTTGAGTCCCCGACGACCTTCCCGGCCAATTCGCATTAAAGTAGGGGTGGCGAAGGTTGGTGCTCGCTTAAGGGTTCGCTTGAGGCAGGTTTTGCAGCTCAGCTCAGGCTTTCGATTGGAAAAATGGAGCAACGATTGCTGTGGGCGGAGCTTCCGAGTTCCGCTCGTAAAGTTCTACGGCTCGCTCAGGCCTCCGACGACCTTCCCGGCCAATTCCCATCCATGGTCAGAGGCCGGCTGCCGACGTCCATGTCGGCAGGGCCGTCTTCGGCCTTCGCTTCGCCGTGAACTTTTTGACTTCGCTCCACAAGTCGCTCTCGCCACAGCAAAGCGCTGCTTCCATAAAACGGAAAGCTTTTTTTATGCCTTACTTTAACAAATTTATTTATGCTGCATAGTATATAAATGAAGAAAGGTTACAGGGAACATGAAAAGAAAGGAGGAAATTTAATGTACGACGATAGGTGGGAAAAAGGAAAAGATAAGGATAGGTACAGAGAAAGGGAATGTGAATGCAGTTTAGAGATTAATAATAGTATTGTTGTTATACTTTGCGGTAATATAGAATTTGACAGAATTAGAGATACCATTACTTCAGCTGTAGATGCTAAAGCATCTTTAGATGCAAAAGTAAGCGAGTAACCTTTTAAAATAAAGTTGCTCAGGATTGTCCACCGTCCTCTGCCACCATGCTATCGTCACAGGGGACGGTTTTTGTTTTTGCTTTCAAGGAAAGATAATTTCTGGCCTCATCCTGGGCGGATATAAAACATCCTCTTAGCTTAGTCATGAACATCTGTCCCTACACTTGAAGCGAAGCTCAGTTCCCTTCGAGTTCTCTTTCTTCCACGATTAGTACTTCTTCTCTGGAATCCACTTCAGACAGGCAAACAGCGATACTTTCGCTTCTGCTCGTAGGAACATTTTTACCAACGAAATCCGGCCTGATTGGCAACTCCCTGTGGCCCCGGTCAATCAACACCGCCAACTGGATTAGGCGGGGTCTCCCCCTGTCCATAAGCGCTTCCATGGCTGCCCTTACGGAACGTCCAGTATAAAGAACGTCATCTACAAGAACAAGGATTTTACCGGTGACCTCAAAGGGGAGCAAAGCGGCTTCAGCCCTGGTTTCGGAGACATCATCAACACGGCGATCATCACGGTACGGAGTAATATCGAGCAGCCCAACCGGCGGCTTGATATTTTCAATTTTCTTGATAAGATCAGCCAGCCTCTGGGCCAGCGGCCCCCCTCTTCTTTTAATACCCACCAGGACCAAATCATCTGTCCCCTTGTTTTTCTCCACAATTTCATGGGCAATGCGCGTCAGAGCCCGCTGTATTCCCTTGGCATCCATAATTTGTTTTTTAAAACGAGCCATTGTCTTCCTCCAGGTTAAAACTGTGAAAAAAATCATCACCCGGTTCCACCGTAAATTCCATATATTCCCGGCTGCGAGGGTGTTCAAATCCCAGTGTCCTGGCATGCAGGAGTTGTCCATATTTTTTATAGGGCGAACGTTTCGGCCCATAGAGAGGGTCTCCCACAACGGGACAGCCGATATGGGCAAGGTGAACCCTGATCTGGTGCGTCCGCCCCGTTTCCAGCCTCAAGGAAAGAAGGCAAAATTGTCCTGCTTTTCCTAGGACCTTGTAATGAGTAACCGCCCTGCGCCCCTTACCGTTTTCTCTTACGGCAAATTTTTTACGGTCCCGGGTATCCCTCCCCAGGGGGGCGTCAATAGTGCCTTTTTCCAATGGAGGCAGGCCATGGACAATAGCGCGATATTCCCTTTTCATTTTCCTGTTTTTAAGCTGCGCGCTCAGGCTCAAGAAAGCTGCCTCGTTTTTGGCCACCACTAAAAGACCCGAGGTATCCTTGTCCAAACGATGCACTATCCCCGGCCTGACTCTGTCCCCGATGGCGGCAAGATCTTTGCAGTGGGCCAGCAAGGCGTTCACCAGGGTACCGCGGTAATGGCCGGCAGCAGGATGCACGACCATTCCTTTGGGCTTATTCACTACCAGGAGATCGCTGTCCTCATATACTATATCCAGAGGGATATTCTCCGGTGAAGCATCAATCACTTCCGGTGCCGGGACATGAACTTCTATCTTCTGCCCCTCTTTAACACGGTAACCTGTTTTAAGTTGCCTTTCTCCATTTACATACACATTTCCCCCCAGGCACAGCTTTTGTAAAAACGACCTTGAAAAAGACTTTTCCCTGGAAGCCAAAAAAAGGTCCAGACGTTTGCCTCCCTCACCGGTTTCTACCGTAAAAGACTTCATCTCCATACACTTCTATCCTTTACCTTTATTATCCCGGGGGGGAAAAGCGGTTCCGCACAGAAGATTTATAAACAACAGTGCGACACCCAGAAAAATGGCTGTATCGGCCAGGTTAAACACGGGCCAGAAGCGAAAATCCAGAAAATCCACAACATAACCTGTCCGCAGGCGGTCAACAAAATTGCCAAGTAATCCGCCCAACTGCAGTGACAGCGCCAGACGCATTAACGCATAGCGGGTATCTATAAAGCGGCCGCTAAACGCAATAAACAGAATCATCAGAAGTGAAATAATAATAAAAAAGGAAGTTTTATAGGGCAAGATTCCAAAAGCAGCGCCGGGGTTACGGACGTAGGTCAGGTGGAATATATCAGGAACCAGGGCCAGGGTTTCCCCGGGGGCCAGTTTCCGGATAACCCACAGCTTGCTAAGCTGATCTGCAATTAAGACCAGCACGGTAACAATGAAAAAAGCAGTGCCGGTAAAGTGCAGTCTTTTCAACCGGCCTTCTATAACCATGGAACATGGAAAACAAAGGGTTTTCTTTCCGGGCTCCTTTTCTTTTTCTCCCCCCAGTATAATCTTCCTCCCTCTATTATTTTTAATTCTCTTCCAATACCTCGCGGAATCACAGTATTACAACATATTCAAGTGAGCCCTCTGTATTAATCTCAACCATTCTAATGCTTTTCTTTCTCTCGCCAATTTTTTCTGGTTGAGGGAAATTTGTCCATTCTGTCCACTACACCCAGCTCTTCTTCTTGAGAATCCACAAGGGCAGGATTGTCCGGATCTCCCGGCACATCCTGGGGTGAGTCGGCCGTTCCATAGCGGGCCACCTCTTGCCAGGCATCTTCACCGTCATAGCCGGTGTAATCGCTTCCGTCCATAAAGGAACGCTTGAAAGGAGGGTAGAGGAGGTATTCTTCCACAGGACGTTCACCCTCCTCTTTTTTACCCTGTTCTTCTCTTAGCTTTTTACAACTCAGGCAGTACAAAGTATAAGGAAGGGCTTCCAGGCGCTCTTTTTCAATTTGACGCCCGCAACTTCGGCACCTGCCAAAAGTGCCGTCGGCAATTCTCTCCAGGGCTGAATTAATGTCCTGCAATGTTCTAAGACGCTGTTCATGAAGGGACAGGTCCTTGGAACGTTCAAAAAGCTCGGAACCTATATCAGCAGGATGGTTATCGATCAGGGAAAGCTCTTCCGTGCTGTCTTTCAGGGAGGCGTGTTTTCCCATACCTTCTTGAGCCGTGAACTTTAGCAACTCTTCTTTTTCTTGCTGCAGCAAGCGGTTAAAATAATCCAAGTCCAGATCCGGCATACTCAACCTCGTTTCCTTATAGATTACAGATAGGTCAGCACGATGCGCACAAGCTCGGCGATAAAGTCGCCGATTAAAGGCAGGTTTAAGACGACCAGCCGCTGCAGGATAAAAAGAACAAAGGCACCGAGGATGGTCATCCCCAGCGCTATACCGAATCCCCTGAAAAGCCCCCCCATAAAATTAACCATCAGGTAACGGCGCGGATTGTTTAACTGTTCCAGGTACTCGGCAATGTTAAATTTCTCCAGCTGCTGGGATAGCTCCGCAATTTTATCCAAAAGCTTGCGCTGTCCTTCCTCTTGGGGATCCTTTCTAGCCCTTTCATTCATTTCCTCTTATTATCCCCAAACACAGACTTATTAACCGGACCTGAATGGGAATTGGCCGGAAAGAGCGCCAGTGAGCTCGCAGTGAGCAGTATAACTTCACTCGTGTGCTTTTTGAAGGATTTCGCCGCAACGGGAGCATACGTCTTCATATTCTTTATTTTCGCCCACTGTTGGAGAATACATCCAGCATCTTTGGCACTTTTCACCTGCTGCTTTGCTAACCTTAATGCGCAATTTAAGCTCCTGCGCCTCTGCGGAATCACCGTCAGCCTCGGCACCGGGTTCATGCAGACTGCAGGAAGATACAATAAGCAGCTCGGGGAGAAAATCAGCATAGTCAACCAGTTTTTTATAGAGCTCTTCATCCGGATAGAGATCTACAGCCGCCTGTAAGGAAGAACCGATAACTTTCTCCCGCCTTGATGTTTCCAAAATACGGTTAACTTCTTCTTTTAACTGGAGCATAATCTCCCAGCGGGCCGCCAGTTCTTCATCCTCATAAAAAGCGGGCAATTCGGGCCATGCGGCCAGCATGATGCTTTCTTCCTTTTTAAAGGGTATATAAGACCATATTTCCTCCGCTGTAAAGGAGATGACCGGTACTATCAACAGAGTAAGCGTCCGGAGGATCTCCGCCAGGACTGTCTGGGCTGCCCTGCGCGAAGGGGAATCCTGGGGCAGTACATAAAGACGATCTTTGATAATATCCAGGTAAAAATTGCTCATATCGATTACAGCAAAGTTATGAACGGCATGAAACACCTGGTGGAATTCATAGTTTTCATAAGCCAGAGCCGTTTTATTTACCAGTTTGTATAAACGGTGCAGTGCCCAGCGGTCTATCTCTTCCAGACGATTGTATTCAATGCCGTCACGCTCCGGGTTAAAATCATAGCAGTTTCCCAGGAGGAACCGGCAAGTGTTGCGTATCTTACGGTAAATCTCGGTAAGCTGCTTCAGGATATTATTGGAAAGGTGGACATCACTGGTAAAATCAGCGCTGGAGACCCATAGACGCAAAATGTCGGCGCCGTAGTTCTTTATGATATCCTCCGGGGCAATAACGTTTCCCAGGGATTTGGACATTTTACGCCCCTCGCCGTCAACAACCCACCCGTGGCTTAAAACGCTGCGGTAGGGAGGCTTCCCCTTCGTAGCTACAGCAGTCAGCAGCGAGGACTGGAACCAACCGCGAAACTGGTCGCTCCCCTCGACGTAAAGGTCTGCCGGCCATTCAAGCCCCTCCCTGTTGTCCAGCACAGCTTCATGACTTGAACCGGAGTCAAACCAGACGTCCATAATATCCTGTTCCTTGCGGAAACTCCCTTTTCCGCAGGAGGGGCAGGCCGTACCGGGCGATAAAATCTCTCCGGCCTCGTATTTAAACCAGGCATCGGAACCCTCTTTACGGAACAGTTCCTGGACAGCGGCAATGCTTTGCGGCGTTAAAAGAGGCTCACCGCAATCCAGGCAATAAAACACCGGTATGGGCACACCCCAGATCCGCTGGCGCGAGATGCACCAGTCGCGGCGGTCGGTAATCATATTGGTCATACGCCCCTCGCCCCAGGCAGGGATCCATTTAACTTCTTTTATAGCCTTTAGCGCATCTTCCCGAAAGCCTTGAATGGAAGCAAACCACTGTTCAGTGGCCCTGAAAATTACCTCCTTTTTACAGCGCCAGCAATGGGGATACTGGTGAGTTATAAAAGTAAGATTAAGAAGGACTTTTTCCCTTTCCAGCGCCTTAGTAACAGCCTTGTTCCCCTCATCGTAACGCAGACCGGCAAATTCTCCCGCTTCGGCGGTAAAAATTCCGCGTCCGTCCATGGGAGCATAAATGGGCAGGTTGTACTGCAACCCTGTTTCGTAGTCCTCCAGCCCGTGCCCGGGGGCGATGTGGACACAGCCGGTTCCCTGCTCAAGTGTAACATAGTCGGCCAGGACCACTCTGGATTCCCGCTGAAAGAGAGGATGGCGGCAGAGCATTCCTTCCAGTTCACGGCCTTCAAACCGTTCACAAACCTCTCCCTGCTCCAGGCCGATGACAGCAAAAGCATCTTTTACAAGCTCTTCGGCCAGCAAATAATACTCCTCACCCGTTTTTACCAGGCAATAGATATAATCCGGGTGCACGGCAACCGCCAGGTTGGCCGGAATGGTCCAGGGAGTGGTTGTCCAGATAAGAATAAAGGCGGGCTCATACTTCTCTGTCCATTTTCCCAGGTTATTGATGACCGGGAACTTTACATATATGGAGGGAGAACGCCGCTCGGCATATTCGATCTCCGCCTCCGCCAGCGCTGTAGTACACTCCGGGCACCAGTAGACCGGTTTCAGCCCTTTATAGATAAAGCCACTTTCTGCCATACGGCCGAAAACTCCCACCTGGACGGCTTCATAAGCAGGATCGAGTGTAATATAAGGGTTTTCCCAATCACCCAGTACGCCCAGCCTCTTGAACTGTTCTCTCTGGAGATCAAGGTATTCCAGAGCATAATCGCGGCACATTCTCCTGAACTCCAGATCCGTGACCTCTTCCCTTTTAATTTTCTTGCTCTTGATCACCTGGTGTTCAATGGGAAGACCGTGCGTATCCCATCCGGGAACATAGGGTATATCGTAACCCCGCATATATTTGTACTTGTTGATAATATCCTTTAATACTTTATTTAGCGCTGTTCCCATATGAATACTGCCGTTAGCGTAAGGAGGGCCGTCGTGCAAAATAAAGCGCGGTGCCCCTTTTCTTTTTTCCCTCATTTTCCGATAAACCTCTGTCTTTTCCCAGTGCTCGTAAACCTGCGGTTCCTTCTTCGGCAACCCTGCTTTCATGGGAAAATCGGTTCTGGGTAAATTTAAAGTAGTGCTGTAATCCATAGAACAGACTCTAACCTCCTTTGTCTTGCTATACTGTCACTATTATAATAACATAAAAAATAAAAATCCCGTCTTTTTCAGGGACGAGATTTTCCCGCGGTACCACCCTAGTTGTTCCAGTTCACCGTGCGACCTGTAACCCCTTTTGGCTTTAACGCAGCCATAAAACGCTTCCCTCTACTAATTGCAACTCATCCGGTACTTACGCTGCAACTTTGGAAGAAAGGGCTCCCGGGTGATCTTCGAACAGGACGCCTTGCCGGTCTCTCACCTTGCCCGGCTCGCTTGCAAAGGCTCGCAAACCTTGTCTACTCTCCCGTTCATAGCCTTTTTTGTATACATGCTGAAGTTATAAAATATATTTTATCCATATCCTCCTGAAAGATACAACTACAGAATAAGTTCCACTTTATGTCAACATGACCAGGGAGGTGCTAGGCAACACCGTGATTGGGATCCTAACCTATATCCCTGGCTTCATGCTCTTCCTCGTTGTCCACCTGGAGCCAGTCTTCCAGTTCCAGCGAAGCCAGCTGTGCTTCGATAAAGGCACGAAAACGGAGCTTAAAGATTTGTGCCTGCTTATAGACCTCTTCATGTTCGGCCAGTATGCGGCTGGCTTTGTAACGGGCTTCTTCGACTATTCGTTGCGCTTCTTTCTCCGCCTCCTTGCGGATTAGCTCTGCTTCCTTGCTGGCGTTGCGCTTGACATCCTCCGCTGTTTCCTGGGCTACAATAATGGAATTATGTAAGGTGTTTTCCAACTTTTGATACTGCTCCAGCTTTTCTTCGAGCGTCTGTATCTTTTCTTCCAGGCTCATTTTTTCTTTTACTGCCAATTCATAGTCCTTGGCTACGTTCTCCAGGAATTCATCGACATCTTCCTGTTTGTAACCCCGAAACGCTCTTTCAAATTCCTTATTCTGAATATCCATGGGCGTTAGGCTCACGGTCCCCCTCCTTTCCCGCAAGTGTTTTCCTGTTCCTTGAAATTTTCGACAATTATCTTTGTTTTCCTGCTATCTTTATAAAAAGGGAACATTAAATTATTCTAAACAGCAGCAAGTGTGTCCTCCCTTTACGGCTTTCACCCTTTTTTTCAACCACCTCAATCCTTCCCCTTCCTGCCATGGAAATGACATCGCCTTCTTTAACCGGCCGGGAAGGCTGCTTTACTAGCTGGTAGTTCACCTTGACCTGTTCGCCTTTAATCAGGGGAGCAATTTTGGAACGTGATATTCCAAAGCCCAACCCGGCAACAGCATCAAGCCTCATGGAGGCGACCGTCCCTCTTATCTCTTTAACACGCCTGGGCGCAAACTCCGATGTCAACGCCTCCGGCTCAATTTCTTCGACTTCCAGGGCATAACGCCCTGCACTCTGTAAATTTGCTTTTACAAAGGGTAACAGATCCTTTACCAGGAAGATAAAGGCCTTTTCTCCTCCCCGGTAAATGATATCCCCGACCATTTCCCGTTTAATACCCAACCCCATCAGCGCCCCCAAAAAATCCCTGTGCGTTAACACTCCCTCGGGATAGTTGCCTCTTACAGAAAGGCAGCCGACTGCTTCCCCTTCAATCCCTCCGGGCAGGGAAAGGGGACGGAGACCGATCCTTACCCTTTCTGCTTCAGGGTAACCTCCGAAAAAAGAGCACTGGATACCGGGAAAGCGGTGCAGTAGATCCCTGGCGATCTGCTGCTGCCTGGGATCGACAAAAGGTGTCCACTGTTCAACATTTAGCTCCTCAACTTTTTCCAGCAGGGACTGGAAGCGGGCTGCCCATTTTTTTTCGGTAGGCAAAGGATAATTAAAAGATTGTCTCTCTTTTAGCATCTGCCACACCTACTGTAAAGACAAATCATAACAGCGCCAGTATAAGACGGCGCAATAAATTCAAAATGACAATAGCCAGGATTGGAGAAAGATCTATGTAACCCCCACCACCGATTCCCAGCGGAGGCACCAGCCTGCGGAAAGGCGCCAGGAAAGGTTCTGTCAGTTGGCGGATAAACTGCACAATATTGTAGATTAGCGGGCTGCCGTACGGGCTAACAGGTAAAAAACTAAAGATAATGCGCACCAAAATTAAAAAATAAAGGATATCGAAGAAAGCACTGACGATATTTTTAAGAAATAGCATAATCAATACCTCTTGTTTGACAACCGAAAAGGATTAAACCCGGTTTCCTGGCAGTTTCTTTTAGTGTATACATTCTTCCGTTTAAGGTCAACCCCTGTGGCTGCGGCTAGTTAAAAATTGTAGAGCGTTAAAGCCAGTCTACTCCTCAAAGTTCCTTTCCGTCCCCCGTAAAATGAGAAGATCCCGTTCAGTGAATTCCTTATGCTGGAGTGAATTCAGAGTCACCCCGTGGGGCACAAAAACAAAAATACTGTTGTTAATTTTTTGAGAACTGCCATTCAAAGCAAATATTACCCCGCTTAGGAAATCAATAATCCTTTTTGCTTCACCCGTTTCTACCTCCTCGAGATTGACAACAACAGGCCTTTTGTTCTTTAAATGGCTGCCAATCTCCTCAACCTCGGAAAAACCTGCCGGATTACTTAAAATAAGACGGTAACCTGTTTCTTGAGCGGGAAATTCCAATACTCTCCCCTTTTTGAAGGATTTCCTTGTAAAACTACGGCTTTGCGGCTCATCCTCCTCCTCTTCCAGCAAACCAAGAGAATGTAACAGCTTCTCCCAGAAGTTCACCCTATCATCCCTTTCATTTTTTCAGTCTATCTCCGAAAAGGGCGGTTCCCAAACGAACCATATTGGCGCCCTCTTCCACGGCCACTTCAAAATCGTTGCTCATCCCCATGGAAAGATACTTCATTTCTATCCCCGGGATCTTTATACTTTTAAACAGTTGGTAGAGCAGGCGGAAATATGGCCTCACTTCTTCCGGATCGGGCAAAAAGGGAGCAACCGTCATTAAACCCAGTACCTTCAGGTTGCGGTAGGTAGCCAGCTCTACCAGGGCATCTTCCACCTCTTCCCGCTTAAAGCCAAATTTGCTCTTTTCATCACCGATATTTACCTGCAGGAGAACATTGACTTTTCTATCTCTTTTTTCCCCTTCCTTCTGGATAACACCGGCCAGTTTAATACTATCCAGGGAATGAATAAGATCAAAGACAGGCACTACATGCCTTACTTTATTGCTCTGCAGGTGTCCGATAAAATGCAGATGAATGTCGCCCGGTAAAAAGTCAATCTTGCTTAAAGCCTCCTGGACCCGGTTCTCTCCGAAATTGTTGATTCCCAGTTGATGTGCCGCGTTGATTGCCTCTGCCGGCACAGTTTTGGTAACAGCCACCAGTGTGATTTCTTCCGGAGAAACTCCTCTTTTAACTGCGGCTCTACGTAGACGTTCATTTATCTTGTTCAGGTTTTCCTTGAGCATGGAAACGTCAGTCATAGCGGTTTACCTCCTGTCACCAGAAAAAACTCTCTCCCTCCCTAACGTTTTCCGGCTTCGTAACCACTCTTTCATAAACCTCCAGATTCCTGACCAGATAATCATTTTCTCTCTCTGTCAGGACTATTACTTCCCGAAAATTTATGAGCCCTTTCTCTACAACGTAAACACCCTTTTTATCCTCTTTTTGCACAAGGGCGCTTTTGGGAATAAGGGCACCCTCTAATTTTTTATATACAATTTCAGCGTTGTCCCAGCGCTGCTCGTAAAGACCTGGCAGTTCACGATCAATACACCAGGTAATCTCCAGTGTCCCGTCATCCCTTTCCCTGGATTCCACCTTCCGGCCCTGTACAGGTATATCGGGAGCAAAGGAAAAAAATAATTTGTTCTCCTGCTGGCTTTCCGGCAATAATCGTCCGAGTTCCGGCAGCAAAACAGCGCTGAAATACCAGTAATAATTATCGATTAGCTTTAACAGAGGCGTAGAGCGTAAAACCCTTTCTCCTGAACTTAAAAGCTTTTCTTCTATTCCCTTTTCCGCGAATTCCTCCGGTGTCAGGTATGGGAAACGTGAATTCGGGCCGAATATTTCAAAGCCGTCCATTTTTAAATGAACCAGGCCGGGCAGAGGTGCTACTATTTTCACCTCTTTACTATTCGCCGGAAAGAAATTGATCGGCTCTTCCTCTGTTTCTCCCAACAGCCAATCCTTAACGCGCTGCAAATATTCCGAATCCGAGCTTTCGCTCTCCTCACTATCTGCTTTTATCAAAGGAAAATCTGTAATACTGGCCAACTCTTTACCGACAGGGACCCTTTCGCCCCCTGTAACTTCATAACACACAAAACCGGAGCATGGAGCGAGAACTACTTTCTCCGAGAAGGTAATTATTCCTCCTGCAGAAAAGGAAACATCGGTTGTGCCTTCACTGGCCAGCACCGTATTAATGGTATCCTGGCCGGCGCTCCCCCAAATCCAGCCGCATAAGATCTGAATCAGCAAAAAAAGGGACAGAAACAAAAGTAGATAGTAGATGTTTTTTTTCCCGGCCCCTGCAGTGCGCCGGACGTCCGTGCCCTTACCTTCAAGGACCTTTAAATGCTCCCGGTTTGCCCTTTTTTGCTTCATAATATTCACCTTAGAAAAATTATACCCATATGACTTCCGGTTGCCCCTCTTTTAGCGCCCCGGTAGGAGTAAAAAAGATCGGGGCGGCAACATGTGCAAAATTCGTTTGTAATGATATTAAAAGGCCGGACTCCCACTTTACAAAGGATATTACTGTTGGTTTTTTGCAAATCCAGGAAACGGTGTCCCGGTCTTATCCCCGGATAAAAAACTGCTTCACGGCCCCAGTGGGAAGCAGCAGCGATATCCATGACATCTTCTCCAACCTCGTAACAACAGGGTCCAATGGAAGGGGCCATTAAAACCTCCAGGGAACCCGGCTCGCTGCCGAATGATTTGTTCATTGCCTCCACCACACCGGGCAGTATACCAGAAAATGTGCCCCGCCACCCTGCATGCGCCACACCGATGGCCGGCGCCCCGGGATCCAGGAAAAAAACCAGCAGACAGTCCGCAGAAAAAGCTCCCAGCAAAACCTGCCGTTCAGATGTAATCACAGCGTCCGTTCCCGGAATTTCTCTAGTTCCTTTGCTTAAAAATAATCTGTCTACCAGAAAGACTTCTTTACCGTGAACCTGCTCTCCGTAATAAAGATCCTTCTCTCCTTTTCCCCAGATTCCCAGAAATCTCTGCCGGTTTTTACCGACAATTTCAGGGCTGTCCCCTCCTTTCAACCCCAAGTTAAGGGAAGCAAATACTCCCCGGCTCAGTCCGCCGAGACGGGTGGAGAAACCATGTCCTACCAGGCCCTCCTTCTCCCACCGTGGATATAAAAAAAAGGTTACTCCGTCTTTTTCGATTAAAGCCGGGCTTTCCTTCATCTGTTTACTCCTTCGTTAAAGGTGCTATAGTAATAAAACCAACCCCGGCCGCGATTAACCTAGCGGCCATCTCCTCCGCCACTTCCACATCCATTCCCGGAAGCAAGACCATCCTGGAAGCATACCCGGCAGAGCAGCATTTATGTATTTCTCCTTCCAGAGCAATCTTTTTTTCCAGGCCTTCGTCTTCCTGAAAAAGAACGAAACAAGAACTGTAATAATAATCTTTATCCGTTACTCCTCTGACCAAACCAAAATCCTCCCGGTCTTTAGCGACAAGATCTTGCAACCTGTCGCTGCCTGATGAACCACAAAGGGCAATATTAAGGTCATATTCATCGGCAAAGGACTTAATACGCCTGGACATGTGTTCAGCTATTTTTACAGCCAGCCCGTATTCCAGTTCCTTTTCCTGATTTCTTTCGGTTAAAACCCGAGCTGCTTCGGACAAGCCGGTAAAACTTATGGAAATAACACCGTTTTTAAGGGATTCCTTAATGCTGTCCTCAGACGACAGATTTTCACTCCCCAGGTAAAGTCTCTCGCCCATCAAAAAGGGGAGATCTTTGCATTTGAGAGAAGAAAGAACTTCAAAACGGTGCAGGAGTTGGCGCACTCCCAGCCTCAACAAGCGATCGAGTTCTACAAAAAACAGTTCCTGCTCCAGGGAACTCAGTGCCAGGCGCGGCAGGTTCAGGGTCAAAGAAGCAATGTTACCTCGTCCCATCCCCCCTGGGAGACCATGCCTGTTTCCGGCTATCCTCATCCCATTGCTGAAATAGCAAACTTCTTCGTCAAAAGGGATGTTATAGTCGGTATCGAGAAAAGCAAAGAAAGGATTCCCACTGCGCAGTGCTGCCCGCAATGCTGTTTGGTATAAATCGTAATTTGGATCCCCTTCCCGCAGATTGACTCCTTTTTTAATTATGAACACTAACTTGGGGCACTGCCGTTTTATACTTTCCTCCAGTAAAACTTTTGCTACTTCCCTGCCCTCTTCAGTAGTATCAAGCCCCAGCTGTAAGCTGCAATGCGGAGTATTTCCTGCTGATGTGCAGAAAAGTTTCCCCCAATATGCCAGGATCTCTTTTAAGTTCCTGTAAAGCTCTTTCCTGGACGGTTTATTTTTAATACTTCGGATTAGCTGGCCGACAACACGGTCAAAATAAGGCAAAGCCTGTTCGCCGTAAAGATCGTTTTTGTTTTTCTGTAAAATGGCAGAAACCCTGAGGAGAGCGGCCAGCAGATCTCCGGGTGGAAATTCCTCGGAAGCAAACTCATTCCTAAGCAGAGGCTGTAAATCGATTTGCAGCGAATCAAGTGCTTTGCTGTAGTAACCCAGGCTATGTATATAAAAACTCCCCTCCTGATGAGCAGCAGCTATCTCCGGCGGGAGCAAATTGTCCAGGTAATATTTTTGGCTGGCGGCCAGCGCAATCCTGTTCATCTTCTCGGCAGGTGAAAAGTTGGCTTCCTCTTCCTTGCGATTCCCCTCCAGTAAAATTTCTTTAACCGCATCCATAAGCTCCGACTTGGCTTCTCTGATACGGGTTCTTTTCGCCCTGTACAAAATATAGGCCTTCGCCGTGCGGGCATGTCCTTTTTCAATCAGTACTTTTTCTACGGCATCCTGAATCTCTTCAACCGTAGGAATTAACCCGGACAGCTTCTGTTCGCTGAGGTAAACGATAACCTCTGTGGTCAGCTCGCGGGCTAAGGAATAATTCTCCCCTCCTACAGCCCTGGCGGCTTTAAAAATGGCCTGGGTGATCTTTTCAGCATCAAAGGGTACAACTCTTCCATCCCTTTTCCTGATTTCCTCAAAAGGGAAAAAATCGGTCGTCAAGGAACCACCCTTTCTGCCCCCGGAAAAATTTTCTCTGTTTCCGATACTTCACCTTCAAGCCAGGTTGGACTCCACCGGATAATCCACCAGTATGGTATCCACCCCAATCTTTCTTATTTTTTCCCAGGGGATAACAAGATCATTTTTCCTGCCGAGTACGCCCATAAAGCCTCCTGGCCCCGGCAGGACGATAGCTTTAATCTTTCCGTTTTCCAAATCAAGATCAATATCGCTGATAATGCCCAGCCTTTTCCCGTCATTAACATTGATGACATCCCGATCGCGCAAATCGCTTATACGCACCACGCTCCAGCCTCCTTATGAAAAACCTCCCTTTTCTATTATAGTATAACTTTGGTATCTTGAATAGTACCGTGCCCCGGCGATTTAATCCAGCT
>LFRM01121897.1_pt1 | contig 19063 bp, 16 predicted proteins | sample 618341 | NCBI WGS metagenome assembly LFRM01 (sample SAMN03654438, study PRJNA283298) | anaerobic digester metagenome | isolation source: pool of bioreactors CSTR01a, CSTR02a, and CSTR03a thermophilic anaerobic... | place: Denmark: Kgs. Lyngby | collected 2014-05-21 | reverse complement strand
TTGGTTAGAATGCCAGCCTGTCACGCTGGAGGTCGTCGGTTCGAGCCCGATCCAGGTCGCCATATTTATTTGACAATTGAATAGCTGAATGATATAATTTTTTCACAAAACATTTATATGGTGGGTATCGTCAAGTGGCTAAGACACAGGGTTGTGGCTCCTGTATACGTGGGTTCGACTCCCACTACCCACCCCATTTTTATTGGGGTATCGCCAAGCGGCAAGGCAATGGATTCTGATTCCATCATTCGCAGGTTCGAATCCTGCTACCCTAGCCAAATTAATTAATTTAAGATTATATATATTGTGTGGCGACATAGCCAAGCGGTAAGGCAGTGCTCTGCAAAAGCGCTATTCCCCAGTTCAAATCTGGGTGTCGCCTCCATATAAAAACGTCAGAAACCTTATTAATAAGGGAGTAGGGCGTTTTTTTGTGTTTTGATTAGACTCACTATTAACATTTACTGCAAATGATGACAAGTTCATTTTAATGTGTCCTTACATGGGGTCCACTATATTTTTCAGTTAGTAGGGCGCTTTTTTATATTATTATTCTAGCGGTTAAAATTACATGCCTTGGTATAGAAAAACTTTACTTAATTATAGAAGTTTGTTAATATAATTATATAATAAGTTGAGCATTAAATATTTGATAAAAATATATACTTAACAATACAGTATAGAAGAAAAGGGAGTCAAGATGGAAAATATGATAATAAGAAGGTTTGAAACTAAAGATCTAGAGAGGCTACTTGAGTTAAACGAGGAATCCGTGCATTTCTTATCTCCACTAACGAAGGAGAACCTTGCTAATTTGATATCAAAATCAGAAATGCTTAATGTAATAGAAGTTGATAATACAATTGAAGCGTTTGTCATGACTTTTAGAGAAGGTAAAGAATATGATAGCGTTAACTATTTGTGGTTTTCTGACAAGTATGATAGCTTTTTGTATGTAGATAGGGTTGTTGTATCTTCAAAGATGCAGGAAAAAGGGCTGGGGAAAATTTTATATAATTCGGTATTTGATTATGCAAAACAAACTAATGCACCATGTATAGCGGCTGAAATTGATGTTAATCCTCCTAATCCAAGATCTTTAAGTTTCCATAAAAATTTCGGATTTAAAGAAGTTGGCAAGCAAACTGTTGGAGGAGGTAAGAAAGTTGTATCTTTGCAAGTAGTAACTCTCGTTTAATAATCGAAAAAAACCGTTAGAAAATTGCAATCGCAAGGAGTAAGGCGGTTTTTTACTATAAGAAAATAAGTGGATTATATGAAAATAATTGTAAACAAAGGCCAAATCACAAATCATTTAGAAGCTATAGCATAAAAATAGCTGGGGCTTTATTGATAACCCCAGCCAATTATGTTTAATGAACAATCGTAACACTTTAAGTAGAATATTTAGTGTTAATTATTGCTTTATTCTTTTTTTGATACTATAACTATACCAATTAATGCAAGAGCGCCTATCAACAAAGAATAGCCAATAGGCCTGTCACCTGTAAGAGGTGAATCGGGTACTTATACTTCTTCAAAGATAGCATAGAAAGTTATATTTGAGGATATTTCAAATATATCTCCCTTGCTATAATCAGTGCCTGTACCGTCGGCAAGTGTATTCCAACCTACAAATTTATAGCCGGATTTTGTGAATGTGTTACTGCCAACAGTAACCTTGCTACCGACTAAATAAGGACTTAAATCGTCAGTTAGAGCGCCCTTTCCTCCGTTAGCATCATAATTCACATAATATTGTGCACCTGTGATTACTAAATTCGCAGCCTGATTCCAGCTTGTAACAGATGTAAGATTTGGAAGGGAGGTAAAAATTTGACAAGTATGAATCTCAATATTAACATTCGCAACATATGCTTTATTCAGGGCATATAATTGCCTTTTCAGATTAATCTGTAATTACTGTGGTGTAACCATCGGTAATCGTATTGCACCCAAACTCAACTCCATCAAGCGACAGAGTCTTTGACCACCGCACCCCTTGTCCATCTGTCTCCGGCATCCCTAGGATAGTCAGGAACATACGAATCTAGAGTGAAATCAAGGGAATCCGTTATTGTTTCAGCATAAATTGGCGAGACTGCTTGCTTACACCATTTTTATTGGTGTATAGCCAAGAGGTAAGGCGTTGCCCTGCAAAATCGCTATTCCTCAGTTCAAATCTGTGTGTCACTTTCATGTAAAAATATCAGAAACCTTATTTTAGGGAGTATGACGTTTTTTTATTTAGTAAAACTCAAGTTACAGGTGACGCTATGTTAAATGAAGTGTGTGCAGGTAATACATTAAGTTTATAAGTTCTAGCTATCTATCAGGCGCTTCAAATTACAGGGATTAGGTTAGTTTTATTTAAGTAAATACATGTATTAAAATGATGATATTTCGCAAATTCTGATTTGTGATTAAGTTGATTGGAAGATAGATGATTTATTTAAGTCTTAAATTAAACAAATAGTGAGAAAAATATAATAATTTAGCTACTAATGTCTTGAATTATTTTTATAAATATAGTATCATATTATAAAGAGTACATAATAGTTATCATATGTGAAAATCAAATTTTATTAAGGAGGCGTATTCGTGAAAAAAAGTAAACTGTACTTATTAATTGTTGTATTTATTATGGTGTTTTCTTTGGCAGCCTGTGGGGGAGATTCAGCTTCAGATGATGCCGATAGTGATGGAGGTGCTGAAGCAGAAACTGTCTATTATCTAGGTGAAACATGGACAGTTGATGGACAATGGGAAATGACAATTACTGGGATTGAATTAACTGATTATCGAAATGAATATTTTGATGAAGAACCTGCTGAAGTATACTTAGTTAGTTACGAATATACTAATCTGGGTTATGTTGATTCCAGCGAGATTATGGATGGTTTATACTTAAATCTTTCATATCAAGTAGTTGATGCAGCTGGAGAAATGGCATATGAGTATGATTCTGACGTAACTAAATATCCAGCAGAAGTACCTGTTAACGCAAATTGTAAAGTAGTAGTACCTATAGGTGTTAATAATCCAGGTGAAGATATAACAGTATACATGGATGAATTTGATGGAAATGATGAAATTCAAAAAGCCACATTTAAATTAACACAAAGAGATTAATAATAAAGAAACTTAAATATAAACACGCTTCGTGCGTGTTTATATTTTTTTGCAAAAAAATACCTTATAATGTCGATCGCACAAATAGATATAAGTTGATCAAATTCTAAAAACTATCATATATATTTAACTAAATAGTGTTGACAAATATAAGAGTTGGTAATATAGTAAGTACTTACTTACATAACAGGCAAACCTAGGAGGGAATTAGAATGAAAAAGGAAGAGCGTAAACAACAAATATTGGAAACAGCTATAAAACTGTTTGCAGAAAAGGGCTATAAAGGAACTACAACTCTACAAATAGCAAAACAAGCGGAAATAACGGAAGTAACGTTATTTAGGCATTTTTCATCAAAACAGGAGATACTACTAGAAGGGATAGAACCGATTTTATTTAGCACATTAGAAGGCGTAATAAGTATTTCAAAAGAATCAAGCGGCACTGAAAAATTGGAATCCATTCTATATGACCGTATTAGTTTGATATCAAAAAATTATCAAATAATAAAAATAATATTGATGGAAAATTCTCTTCTAACTGAGCTAGGTAGTGGAAATTTTATTAATAGGATCTTAGAGATTCTAAAAAACCTATTAGAAGAAATGGGTGGGTCTGAAGAAGATAATAAATTTGCGCTAAGATTACTAATGGGAACGATACTATCGTTTTTGTATATGCCTGATAAAAATGAAGAAGACATTAAAAATCACGTTAGCAAAGTAACTAATATTATAGTCCGCGAGATAAACAAAAAGCATAAAGGAGTTTAATATCTAATGAATAGAATGTTTAAAAGGATAGGGGAACAAATTAATAAGAGTCCAGTTAAGGTATTACTGGCAACAATGTTGTTGTTTGCTTTACTAATTACTGGAGTAACTAGTATTAAGATGGCAACAGGAAACGAGACGTTAGTTCAAAGTGATAATGAAGTATATCTATCAAATGTAGAGATGGAAAATTCATTTGGAGGAGACTCTATTTTGATTCTCTTTACAGACAGTGAACGGGTAAATTTGTTATCGCAGGAAAACATACAAAAGATGTGGAATGTAGAAAAAAAGTTTGAATATGAGGATAATATTTTTTCGTTTACCAGTCCAGCTAGTATAATTCATCAATTGACAGAAAAACAAAGTACAGAGCTAAAAAAACAAATGATAAGCTTAAGTGACGGATTAGATGAAATGAGTTCGAAAATGATAGACCTAGGAAATGAACTAGGTTCAAAGGACATAAAAGATCCAGATGATATATTAGACAAGTTAAATGGTATTTCAAATTCTACTGAAGCATTTGATAAACTTATTACGGTTCAAGACAGCTTAAATGAAGGTGCGGAGCAGATGCAGATGGGATTATTTTCTGCAGCAGACGGTTTAAGTACCGCATCAGGTCAGTTAAGTGAACTTACTAACTTAGCCGGTGATAATATTGAACTGAAAAACAAATTAACAGTGATATCGGAAAACATTGGTGTTAGTTCGGAAAATATCAGAACTATAGGAGAGAAAACTACAAATATACAATCTGGTACTGAAAATACATCAAAAGCATTAACAAATATTAATAGTAATTTAACAACTGAGATTACATCTATGAAAGATGGATTCTCTGACGGCCTTTCTCCTTATGAACTAAAAAAAATGGCTGAAGGGTTTATCGTTATGGGGGAAAACCTTGGAGATGTTTCTGATGGATTAAAGCTTTTTCACACTAAAAGTGACATGATGATAGCAGATATACCGAAAAATCAAGTTGAACTAGATAACATGCTATATGAAAACGACGATGAGCTGCGCCCAATATTCTCAGATGTGATGATTGATGATGAAAATTGCTTAATGGTAGTGAAGCTAAAAGGTAATTTAGATGATGAATATAAAGATCAGATATCTAAAGATTTAACAGAAGCGCTTAAAGAAGAGGAATTTGAAACAGTCTCTTACGTAATATCAGGAAAACCCGTACTTGATTCATCATTAAGGACTGAAATGAAGACAAACATGATGATAATGGTTGGTTTTGCTATTTTAATTATGTTGACAGTTCTAGCGGTTATATTCAAAGTTAGATGGAGGATGCTAAGTTTAGGTGTAATTTTAGTATCTGTGATAGCTACAGTCGGACTTATGGGACATTTAAGTGTTCCTATTACAATGGTGTCTATGGCCGTGTTTCCTATATTAATAGGGCTTGGCATAGATTATTCAATACAATTCCACAATAGATATGAAGAGGAAAAATCAGTAATTAAGACTGTAACTCAAATAGGTAAGGCTATAACTATAGCAGTATTAGCTACAGTGCTTGGGTTTATCTCATTATATGCATCTCCAGTCCCAATGATTCAGGATTTTGGTAAGATGCTGACAATTGGAGTTATTATTAGCTTTGTTGGTAGCATACTTTTATTAATGCCAATCTTGCATCTAAGGGATAAGAGTTCGCCAGTTAAGCAGCTTAAAGCAGTAGATGAAAAGGAAACGAAACTAAATAAAATATTAGAGTTTACTACGAGAAAGGTCATAAGGTTTTCAATTCCAATAATAATTATTGTTGTAACTTTGGCATCAGCTGGGTTTATAGCAGATAAAAATGTAGGAGTCGAAACAGACATTGAAACATTTATGCCACAAAATATGAAGGCATTAAACGATATACATCTTGTTAGAGACACTGTAGGTTCAACTGATCAAGTAGCAATTTATCTAAAAGATGATTTCGTATTAGAAGAAGAAAATTTAGATTGGCTAAAGACTAAAACAAAAAAAATAGAAAATGAATATAAAGATATAGTCATAGATGCAAAATCCATAGACACATTAGCGGAAAATCTTTCAAATAACGAGGATGCAAGCTATGAAGAATATATCAATATAATCGATGGTTTACCCAAGCAGCAAGCAAACATGTTTGTAAATGAAGAGAAGACGGAATCTGTTATACTTCTTAATATTAAACATTTACCTACTGAGGAATTAAAAGAATTTGTTTCAGAATTGGAAAATGATATAAAAGATACAGACATGAAAACTGAAATTACAGGCAAAAGTATTTTAGATTTGGAAATGGTAGAAGGCCTCACATCAGGCAGAATAAAAATGACAATTATAGGGCTTTTATTAGTTTTCACAGCACTATTTGTAATTTACAGAAATCCATTTAAAGCTTTGATACCAATAATACCAGTGGTTCTTATAATCGGAATGTCAAGTGGAATAATGTATTTGCTAGGAATCGATTACACACCGATAACATCTACTTTAGGCGCACTAATATTAGGTATGGGTACGGAAATGACCGTTATGCTTATGGAAAGATATCTAGAAGAGCGTAAATTAGGTGAAAATAAATTAGAAGCTATAATTACTGCTGTAAGCAAAATTGGAAAGGCCATCGTAGCATCTGGGCTTACAACCGTGGGCGGATTTTCCGTGTTGATGGCATCGCAGTTTGTTATATTAAGAGATTTTGGATTGATGACGGTAATTAATATTTCCTTAGCTCTATTTAGCACGTTTATAGTGTTACCACCAATTATTCTTTTATTAGATAAGTTTATATTAAGAAAAAAATCAATTACCGAGTAAGCAAAATAATTATGAAGTAGTGGTTACAAATGCAAAGAAACAATAGCTTAAGACAAATTTGAAGGAAAAAAAACAAATACAAAAGCTATAAATGAAAAATAATTATAAAGACTGTCAGAAATCTTTAATTGAGAGAGTACGGCAGTCTTTTAATTTATCTGATTTAACATTTAATAAATTGACTAAATATTAGATAGGGAATATAATTAAGGTCACATTAATTAATTGGGGGAATACATGAAAAATAAAATTACATTAACTAACTGCATTATCTTAGATGGTAACGAAAATATGAAACCAAAGAAAAACATGTCAATTGTTATTGAAAACGATTTAATTTCATATATTGGAGATAAGCCAGAATCAAATGATTCTGAAATTATAGATTTAAAAGGTAAATATGTATTACCAGGGCTAATAAATGCTCATGTTCATCTTCCCGGAAATGGAAAACCTAGTAAACGCGGCGGACGGAATCCAGATAGTGTTAAGAGATTGATGGGAAATCCAATAATTTATTCGGTTATCAAGAAAATGTGCGCATATTATGGAAAAATGGAGCTTTTATCTGGAACAACAACAATAAGAACTGTGGGTGGCTTAGGAAAAATTGATTCTTCAATTCGTGATAGCGTAAATAGTGGTAAAATGATTGGACCAAGAATGCTAGTATCAGATATGGCAATTTCTGTTCCTGGCGGACATATGGCAGGAGTTCTTGCATATTCAGCAGGGAGCCCAGAGGAATGCAAATCCTATGTGAATAAAATAGCTGAAGGTAAACCTGATTTGATCAAGTTGATGATTACGGGTGGGGTTCTTGATGCAAAAGTAAAAGGTGAACCAGGTGTATTAAAAATGCCCCTTAAATATGTTGAGGCTGCATGTGATGAAGCACATAAACTTGGGTTTAAGGTAGCTGCGCATACAGAAAGCACAGAAGGTGTATTAGTGGCATTAAAAGGTGGAGTGGACACAATTGAACATGGTGCAATGCCAAACGATGAAATCATTTCCTTGTATAAAGAGAAAGGTGCAGCAGACATATGCACAATTTCTCCAGCGCTTCCCCTTGCGACTTTTCCAGTCGAAGTAACAAATAGCGATGAGCTTGTACAATATAATGGAAAAGTTGTTATGGATGGTATAATTGAAGCTGCAAAAGAGTGCCTCGCAAATGATATCCCTGTTGGCCTAGGTACAGACACGGCATGTCCGTTTGTTACTCATTACAATATGTGGAGAGAACTTTTCCTGTTCCATAAATATGTTAAAGTTTCCCCTTCATTTGCTTTATATTCTGCGACATTAGGCAATGCTGAAATTCTTGGAATAGAAAATGAAACAGGGTCAGTAAGTGTAGGTAAAAGCGCAGATTTATTTATTGCCAATGGCAATCCTTTAGATGATTTATCCATATTATCAAAACCATATATGGTAGTTTTTAAGGGTAAAGTTATGCGAAATCCTAAAGTTAAAAAGAATGTTGAAATAGAAAAGAATCTAGATTTAGCTTTTGCTAGATTATAAATGATAATCAAAAATATAAATCTGAGATAGAGGGTGGTTTTATGAGTACAGATAATTATTCAATAGTAGTAGAGCATTTAAGCGTTAAATATGACAATAATATTGCCCTTTATGATATAAATATGAAAATAGTTAAAGGTGAATACATTGCTTTAATAGGTCCTAACGGCGGAGGGAAAACCACGCTTATAAAATCCATATTAGGACTAATTAAACAAAGTGAAGGGGAAGTTAAGATCAACGGAAGAGCTAGCTATGTTCCGCAGCTTAATACTGTTGACAAGGATTTTCCCGCCACAGTTAAAGACATGGTCTTATCAGGTACATTTAAGGGTAAAATAAAGCCTTTTTTTAAATACAGCGAGGAAGATCATATGGTGACTGATAGCACTATGAAATCAATAGGTATAAGTCATTTGTCTGATAAAAGAATATCTGAACTCTCTGGAGGAGAATTTCAAAAAATGCTCATAGCAAGATGCATAGCATCGGGCGCGGATATACTTTTTTTAGACGAGCCTTATTCAAATGTCGACTCAGAAGCAAGAATAAGCATATATAATATATTAAAAGAGCTAAAAGGAAAGTATACAATAGTAATGAGTACCCACGATATCATGGCAGTTAGTGAATACGCCGATTCAATAGCATGTATTAATGAAAAATTGGTATATCACGGGAAACCAGAAATAAACCAAAGAATTGTCGATGAAATGTATGGATGTAATGTAGATATTTTAGCACATGGAGTAGCACATAGAGTTCTAAGAACTCATGAAAAAGAAGGTGACGCTAATGATTGATTTATTCATAGTAACTATATGCGTTGCTGCCATTTGTGGAATACTAGGAACAATTATTGTTCATAAAGATTATATAATGATAACTGGAGGTATTTCCCATGCTAGCTTTGGTGGAGTAGGACTTGCTATTTGGCTTGGGTTTAATACAACACTAGGAGCTGGAATATTTGCAGTTTTAGCTGCTATGTATATAACTTATGCAAAAAGAAAGTATGGAGATAAAATAAACATCAGCATATCCCTTTTTTGGGCTGCAGGTATGGCACTAGGAATTCTATTTTACTCAATGTCTGATAATCCTAAGGCTACTATTCAGGAAAGTCTTTTTGGAGATATAATGGAAATTGGTACTGAGGGAATCGTACTTCTATTTGTAACTGCGATTATAGTTATTGGTTTGCTAGTGGTTTTTTATGAGAGCTTTTTGGTATTTCTCTTAGATGATACATTAGCTAAAGTACAAGGGATAAATACTATAGCAATTGAAAACTGGCTTTTAGTAGTAATATCTGTTGGCGTAATTTCACTAATACATGTTACAGGAATAATACTTGTTATGGCGCTACTAACAGCGCCAGCTGCCGCTGCATCCGCCTTTAAGATAGGATTTAAAAAACAGATGCTGCTGGCTTCAGGATTTGCATTAATATCTTGCATAATAGGTAATAGCCTTTATTTTGCATTGGGGATTAGCCCAGCTGGCTCGATAGCTTTAGTATCTGTTACTATATTTGCCATCGTTAAATTAATATTAAATAGCAGTAAAAAATAATTATAACAGGGAAATATCCCAAACAAAAAAAGAAAGGAAAATGTAATTTAATCGGCCTTTACTGGATAATTAGATTATACGAGAAAAAATGAACATGAAGTTAATTGAAAAATACGCAGAATTTGCCGTATTAATTGGAACTAATCCAAAACCAGAGCAGACACTTATAATAAACTGCCCAGTGGAACTTTCATATTTTGCTAGAATGTGCGCTGAAGTTGCGTATGTTAAAGCAAATGTTAGAGAGGTAGTAGTAAATTATAAAGATGAAAAACTAGATAGAATAAAGCTAATTCATACTGAAACAGAAGTGCTCGAGGATGTAAAGCCATATATTCCAAGAGCGACACTAGATTATCTTGAAAGCGAAGGTCAAGCTTGTTTTCTTCATATAATAGCAAGTGATCCTGAAATATATAAAGGTTTGGATAAAGAAAGAGTAGACAAGGCTGTAGTTGCCAGAGAAAAGGCTTTAAAGCCCATTAGAGCGTATACAATGAACGATAGGGTACAATGGAGCATAGTAGCCCTTCCAAGCGAGCCATGGGCAGTTAAGGTGTTTCCTGATGTTAGCGCTGAAGAAGCAGTTTTAAAACTTTGGAAGGCAATATTTGATGTGTGCAGAGTAACAGGTGGAGACCCAGTAGGTGAGTGGAAAGAGCATGTCGCGAAGATTAAAGCATCTAGAGATAAGATTAATGATTTGGAGCTAGAGAGCATTCATATGACAAATTCTTTAGGAACTGACCTAAGAGTAGGCCTAGCAGACGGAGCGATATGGGAAGGTGCTTCAAGTAAAACCTCTAAAGGATATGAGTTTATAGCAAACATACCTACAGAAGAGGTATTCACAGCGCCACATAGAGAAAAGACAGAAGGAATCGTATATGGAACTAAACCTTACGTATATAACGGTAATCTCATTGAAGATTTCTGGGCTAAGTTTAAAAATGGTAAGGTGGTTGAGTACGGAGCTAGAGAAGGAGAAGATCTATTAGGACAGCTTCTTGATACAGACGAAGGAGCAAAGCATATTGGAGAAGTTGCTTTAGTGCCGGTATCTAGTCCCATTAATAAAACAGGAATACTTTTTTATGACACTTTATTTGACGAAAATGCATCGTGCCACATAGCCTTTGGAGATGCTTATCCTACTACAGTCAAAGGAGGAAGCTCAGCTAGTAAAGATGAACTTTTAAAAAGAGGAGTTAATCAGAGTTTAGTACATGAAGATGTTATGGTTGGTAGCGATGATATGAAAATAGTTGGAACTACAAGAACTGGCGACAAAGTCTTGATATTTAAAAATGGTGAATGGATAATATAGACTATAGAGTGTACTATAAAGATGAGTTAGAAAGTGTATATTTTAATTTGAGAGTAAAGAGGAGGTAGTTATGAAATTTTATATTGTAGATGCTTTTACAGATGAGCTCTTCGGCGGCAATCCTGCTGGAGTTGTAATCTTAGATAAAGGTGAGGATTTTCCTAGTGATGATGTGATGGTAAAAACAGCAGCAGAGCTTAGATATTCAGAGACAGCTTTTATCAAGCAGCTAGGTGAAAAAGAATTTAATATTAGATACTTTACTCCTGCAGCTGAAGTAGATCTTTGTGGTCATGCAACCATAGGATCTTTTTACGTACTATTAAAAGAAGATCTTGTAAAAGCTGGTGATATTTGCATTAATCACACCTTAGCTGGGAAATTGAATGTAGCCATAAATAAAGATGCGATTTTAATGGATATGGCGGTGCCAAAAGAAGTGGGTAAAATAACAGAAGCAGCTGATATAGCTGAGCTTTATAGAGTAATGGGATTAAAAGCTGATGGCAATGAAGTTTACAATAAAGCTTTAAACGTAAAGCTTATTCCTAAGATGGTAACAACTGGTTTAATAGACATTATGATGCCAGTAAAGGATGAAGCCGAACTTGAAAAAATCAATCCTGACTTTCCTGCGTTAGCAGAATTGTCTAAAAAGTATGAAGTAGTTGGCGTCCACGCTTTTACAGTAAATACAGATGATGGATTCATACATGCTAGAAACTTTGCACCGCTATATGAAATAGATGAAGAAGCTGCAACTGGAACTTCTAATGGAGCCCTTACATATTACTTGTATAATATGGGGATAGTTAAGGAGCATGAGCTAAATACAGTAATTCAAGGCGAAAAAATGTTAAGGCCATCAAAGATATCAACTAAACTAATAATGGAAGATGGAAAGCCGGTCATAAAAGTGGGCGGATTTGCAGTAACCCTTGCTAGTGGGAAAATTGAAATATAATTAACAAAACAGTTTATATTATTGGAAACCTAATAGGACAATAAGTAATCTAGTACATAAATAGATTGTGGGCAAAATAGACAAAAATAAAAAAGTCGTAGTTTTTACACTACGACTTTTATTATTTGAGTAAATCTTATAGGTGGCTTAAACTAATAGCCCTAAATGGTGAATATAAGATACTTAAGCTCTTGTTATAAGCTAAAAATCCGAATATAGAATAAAATGCATTCATATGTTTAGAAGACATTGTAGATTCTCTTTCTACGCCGCCAAAATCTGAAATGTCATTATTCTTTATTGCTTCTATTAAATCATCATTATCAATAAGGGGTCTATTAAACTCTGTGTAAGCAGTAGAAACATACTTACTTTTGTGAGCATCAGATCCTCCCGTACACGGTTTATTGTACTCTTTAGCTAAATTCTTAGCTAGTTTATTTGATAATGGATTTTCGCATGTGTTAAAACCTTCAATAAAATCAAAATTAAGTATTAAGTCTGGATTCCTTTTTAGTTTTCTAAAAAACATTGCGCTAGAGCAACGAACTCCAAAGGGATGTGCAGGTCCTAATATACCATTATTACTGTGAACGGTTTTAATTAATGTTTCAAGGCGCATTCCTCTTAATTCTAGTGCTTTAATTTGTACGCCTTCGGGCATTATTACGATAAAATGACCAGCATCTACTGTATCATATTCAATTCCCATAAATATTTTGAATCCTTCAATTCCATCAGGATTTTTTTTCTTCCATAAACTGTAGGCTCTGTAGCTATCATGATCAGTTACTAGCATACCGCCAAAACCAGATTGTTTTAATTTTTCAGCATAATCTGATAAAGTGATTCTAGAATCAATTGAACCGGATTTACAATGACAATGCATATCTAATCTCATAAGCTTCCTTTCGCTCTGTGTAAAACAACTTACCTCTACTCTATACCTTTCAGGAAAAAAATCAAGTAATTAATATGTGAATTGTATGAAAATTGGGTAATATTGAAGTTAAACAAAGACACTTATGTAAAAAGTGTCGATTAAAATCCAGTTAGCTTGATAGTTATTAATATAAATGGTATTGTAAGTATGAAAATATTATAGTTTGCAGAGAGGCATATGTTATGTTAGATAAAATAAAAAAAACAAAAATAGTGTGTACTATTGGACCTGCCAGCAGCGATTTAGAAACCATAGAAAGCATGATTAATGCTGGAATGAATGTTGGCAGAATTAATCTGTCTCATGGTACAAGGGAAGAACACAAAAAAACCATAGAATTATTAAAAGATGCGAGAAAAAATCAGAAAATGCCCCTGGCAATATTATTTGATACAAGGGGACCAGAAATAAGGCTTAAGAAATTTACTGATGGACCTGCTAAAATCCAGCAGGGAAAAAGTTTTACACTTACGACAAAAGATGTTGGTTGCAATGATAATATTGCATCAATAACCTATAAAGACCTACCGAAAGAAGTAAAGGAAAATGATATAATTCTAATTGATGATGGTAAAATTTCCTTTAAAGTTTTAAGCGTAAGCAAAACAGAAATTAAATGTGAAGCATTAAATGATGGTATATTGAGCGACCACAAAGGAATAAATGTACCTCATGTAAAGCTTGACATGGAGTATCTAAACGACAAAGATACTGAAGATATCGTTTTTGGCATAACACAAGGCATAAATTTTGTAGCTGCATCATTTGTTCGAAGAAGAGATGATGTTATAGCTCTTAGAAACCTATTAGACTATAATGATGGCGAAAATGTAAAAATCATTGCAAAAATAGAGAACAGCGAAGGAATAGAAAAATTTGAAGAGATTATGGAGCTGGCTGATGGAATAATGGTAGCTAGAGGAGATATGGGAGTAGAGGTAGATTATGACAAACTTCCGGGAATACAAAAAAGAGTAATTAGGCGTTGCAGAGAAGAAGGAAAAATAGTTATAACTGCTACGCAGATGTTAGAATCGATGATCAATAATAAACTTCCTACAAGAGCAGAAATAACTGATGTAGCAAACGCAGTATTTGATGGAACTTCCGCAATAATGTTGTCAGGAGAAACAGCTGTGGGTAAGTATCCTATTGAAGCAGTAAACGTTATGTCTAAAATAGCGCTAAGAGCAGAAAAGGATATACCTGATTTGAAACTTGTCGGATTTGAACTAGGTATAAAAACACCTGATGATACTACTAATGCAGTATCTCACGGAGCGTGCACTTTGGCTGAAGATATAGATGCTAGAGCGCTTTTGGCCATTACTAAATCAGGAGGTACTGCTGCAAAAATGGCTAAATTTAGGCCTTTAATACCTGTGCTAGCATCCACACCTAATAGAAGGGTATATAATAGCCTGGCACTCGTTTGGGGCGTAAAACCTATGATGGTTGATAATATTAAAGGCGAAGAAGAACTGCTTGCTAAGAGCATAGAAGCAGCAAAAGCATTAGGTTATTTAGCTATAGGAGATAAAGTTGTAGCAAGTTTAGGTGTACCACTTGATATAACAGGTAATACCAATACCATAAGAGTTATAATAGTAAAATAAAAAATAGCCGGCCAAAAGCCGGCTATTGTATTTATAATAGGATTTATTCTTCTACTGGAGCTTCAACTTCTACAGGTGCTTCAACTTCTGCAGCTTCTGCTTCTAAAGGTGCTTCAACTTCTGCAGCATCATCATGCACCACTAAAGATTCCTGTTCACTTAAAACTTTTTCATATTCTTCAAATATTGCATCTCTAATTTTAGTTCTGGTTTCAGGTGATAACGGATGTGCAATGTCCCTGTAATCACTCTTTCCAATTTTACGACTAGGCATTGCAATAAAAAGACCATTAATACCATCAATAATCTTAATATCATGCACAACGAATTCATCATCAAAGGTAACAGATACTATACCTTTCATTTTGTCTTCATTACTCAATTTGCGTATTCTAACATCTGTAATTTCCATATAAATTCCACCTTTCTATCGCTATAATTGAATTATACTAAAGAACGCTTATATTTGCAAGAAATTTCTAAAAGATTTCGCTGTTTGAAACAATCTTGATTTCTTTCTTATCTTCATCTATATACTCTAAATAGGCAATAGGGGAAAACGATGAAACCTTTTTCTTTTCAGGCACCACGGAAGCTATGGCTACGCCGATACCTACGACTTCAATATTGAATTCAGACAAGATGTCTGTAAGACCTTTTAAACTTCCGCCGCCCCTCATGAAATCATCAATTATAAGAGCTTTTGTCCCAGGCTGCACTGCTCTTTTAGCGATTGACATTTTTTGTATTCTGTCATATGAGCCAGAGAAGTAGTTTATACTCACAGTTGATCCTTCAGAATACTTAGCTTCACGACGGATAACAACAAGTGGCAAATTAAGCTGATGAGCAACCATAGAAGCTATCGGAATGCCTTTTGTTTCTACTGTAGCTACGTAGTTAGCGCCTGAATCTTTGAATTTTCTAGCAAAGATTACAGCTAGATCACTTACTAGGTGGCTATCGAACATAATGTCTGAGGTGTATAGAAAACCGCCTCCTAAGATTCTACTGCCGTCGCTAAGAAGAGAGCATAATCTGTCTTGAATTAGTTGAGTTTTTTCTAAAGAAATATCAGGGATAAACTTTACTCCTCCACCGATACCAGGTATGGTGATGATATGACCTTCAGTAATGCTTTCCACCGTTTCGTTAGCTGATGAGACGTCTTCGCTAATGCTAGATTTGGCAGCATCAAACATATCGCAAAAGTATTTTAGGTTATATATTTTGTTTGGTGAATCAGTGAGTATTTTAATTATTGCACCCACACGCATATTTTTTTTCATAATATACCTCCGTATAATTATATAGTATTGGTTTTTATGATAAAAGTCAACAATCCAAAAAAAGATAGAAAATATATGAATACCTATAGCAAAAAATAAATATTATGTTATAATATCAATGTTGTTTAGGACAGTAATAATTGGAGGTGTATCGATGACAGATTTGTCAAAGATAAGTAATGTACATTGTATTGGAATAGGAGGCATTGGCCTTTCAGCCATTGCAGAAATATTGATTAAGCGCGGGTATAAGGTGACAGGTTCTGATATTAAAGAAACAAAACTAACCGAGCACTTAGAAAATTTAGGAGCTATAATATATTATGGCCATAGAGCGGAAAATGTCGAAAATGCAGAGATGCTTATTTATTCTTCTGCAGTATACTCAGAGAATCCAGAGATGATAAGAGCTAAGGAATTAAACATTCCTACTAGATCAAGAGCTGAAATCTTAGGAGAGTTGATGGAGGGATACAAAAATAGTGTAGCTATTTGCGGTACTCATGGTAAGACGACAACCACTTCTATGGTTTCTTTAATTGTTAAGAAGGCACTTTTAAATCCGACTATTCTTGTAGGCGGTGATTTGTCTGAGATAAAAGGTAATGTTGAGGTGGGAAATAGTGAATATTTTGTCACCGAGGCATGTGAATATATGGATTCCTTTTTAAATCTTAAGCCTGAGATTGGAGTAATTTTAAACATTGACTCAGATCACTTGGATTATTTCAAAGATATTGATCATATCGTTCGATCATTCAAACAGTTTGCAAATAAGGTAAAAAAAGATGGTGTTATAGTAGCTTATGTTAATAACCCTTTCGTTAAAGAAGCAACGGATGGTAAAAGCAACGTGCTAACTTTTGGTTACGGTGATGACTGTAATTATAGTGCAAGAAACATTAAATTTGATGATAATGGAAATTCAGAATTTGAGATATATGTAAATAATGAAAATGAAGGAAAAATTAACTTAAAAATACCAGGTGAACACAACATTTTAAATGCTTTAGCTGCTTATGCTACATGTGATTATCTAAAAATAGATAAAGATATTATAGCAAAAACGTTATCAGGATTCATGGGTATACATAGAAGATTTGACATAATAGGTAAAACTGCAAAAGGGTTTGAAGTAATAGATGATTACGCTCACCACCCTACAGAGATAAAAGCAACTTTAAGCGCCATAGGAAATATGAAACATGAAAAGCTATGGTGTATATTTCAACCACACACATATACTAGGACTTTAGCTTTATTAGAAGAATTCATTACGGCATTTGATGGAACAGATAACTTGATAATTCCAGAGATTTATGCAGCTAGAGAAAAGAACATATATAAAATTACGTCAAAAAATCTAGTAGAAAAAATTAAAGAAAGATATCCTGATAAAGACGTAATATTTATGGAAGATTTCGATGACATAGCAAAGCTTATATACGGAAGAGCAGGTAAAGGTGACTTAGTATTAACAATGGGAGCTGGAGATGTATATAAAATAGGCCAAAAAATTATGGAGATAGAAGCATGAATATAAAAGAGTATGATATGATGGTAGAGGAAAGAAAAAAACTAAATATTATGCATTTAAATAATGGTGTAAATATAATAGATATTAATTGTACATACATCGATGATACTGTTGTGATAGAAAAAGATGCTACAATTTGCCCCGGTGTTACGATAACGGGTAATTCAATAATTAAAAAAGGTGCATTCATAGGTCAAGGTTCATACTTAGAGGATGCAAAAGTAGGCGAAAATTCCAGTGTAAAAACTTCATACATAATCGATAGTGAAGTAGGTAATAATACAAACGTAGGACCTTTTGCATATATAAGGCCAGGCAGCGTTATTGGAAATGGATGTAAAGTTGGGGATTTTGTTGAAATTAAAAACTCCACCATGGGAGATGGCAGCAAATCTTCCCATTTAACATACATTGGCGATGCTGATGTAGGCGAAAATGTTAATTTTGGTTGCGGCGTGGTATTTGTAAACTATGATGGGTCAAAAAAATATCGTTCAAAGATTGGTGATGATGCCTTCATAGGATGTAACAGCAACTTCATATCTCCAATAAATGTTGGTAATGGAGCTTACGTAGCTGCAGGTACAACAATTACAGAAGATGTACCGGCCGATGCTCTTTGCATTGGAAGATGCAAACAAACTAATAAAAAGAACTGGGTAAAGCAGAGAAAAATCTTAAAAAAAGATTTATGATAAAAAATTAAATGTATGGTATATGCGGATGAAAGAAGAGGTAAAAAAATGAAAAAAGGAGTATACTCCGATTACAAGATATTTGCTTGTAATTCTCACTTTGAATTAGCTGATGAAATCGTGGAATGCTTTGGTACTAAGCTTGGGCGTTCAACTGTTACAAAATTTAGTGATGGAGAAATCTCAGTTAACATTTGGGATTCGGTTAGAGGCAAGGATGTATATATAGTGCAATCCACATGTTCTCCTGTAAATGACAACCTAATGGAACTACTCATTATGATAGATGCTCTTAAGAGAGCTTCAGCTGGAAGAATAAATGCCGTGATGCCATATTATGGATACGCAAGGCAAGACAGAAAAGCAAAAGCCAGGGATCCTATTACAGCGAAATTAGTTGCAAACTTGATTACAGCTGCAGGAGCTGACAGAGTGGTAACTATGGATTTACACGCCAACCAAATACAAGGATATTTTGATATTCCGGTTGATCACTTAATTGGTTTACCAATTCTTACTGAATATTTCATACAAAAAAACTTAGAGAACATAGTAGTTGTTTCACCAGATCACGGAAGCGTAGCAAGAGCAAGAAATATGGCAGAAAGATTGGATTGCCCAATAGCCATAGTAGATAAACGTAGACCAGAGCCAAATAAAAGTGAAATAATGAATATCATCGGTGACATAGAAGGCAAAAATTGCATCATAATAGATGATATGATAGATACGGCAGGAACATTAACAAACGCTGCTAACGCAATAAAAGAGCTTGGAGCAAAGGCAGTTTATGCTGGCGCAACACATGCTGTTTTATCCGGGCCTGCAGTACAAAGATTAAATGATAGTGTAATTGAAG
>LFRM01064987.1_pt1 | contig 19071 bp, 20 predicted proteins | sample 618341 | NCBI WGS metagenome assembly LFRM01 (sample SAMN03654438, study PRJNA283298) | anaerobic digester metagenome | isolation source: pool of bioreactors CSTR01a, CSTR02a, and CSTR03a thermophilic anaerobic... | place: Denmark: Kgs. Lyngby | collected 2014-05-21 | reverse complement strand
CCTGATATCTTTATTCATATGGCATTTATCCTAATTTTAAGTATTCAACATTGATTATTATCGTTTAAGCGGTGACTGCGCTTTGGCAATCCCCTTGAAAAGGCGCTCACCAATCTGGTCAAGCGCCACCGCTTCATCGGTAGCACCAATATGCATGGCCTCTCCGGGCATGCCATAAACCACGCAGGTATCTTCATTTTGCACAAAGGTATCGGCACCGGCCTGGCGCATTTCCAGCAAACCCTGGGCACCATCTTTACCCATGCCGGTCAATATGATACCAGTGGCTTTTTTTCCGGCCTCTTTAGCCACACTGGAAAACAGGACATCTACCGATGGCCGGTGACGGTTCACGGGCTCAGACTCTATCAATACTGTCCGGTAAACACCCCCCGACTTGCGAATGGCCAGGTGTGCCACACTGCCGGGTGCCAGATAGACATGGCCACTTTCCAGCACCTCATCGCCTGTTGCCTCATGAACGGTCAGCGCGCACGTGCGATCAAGCCTTTGCACAAATGAAGCGGTAAATCCGGCCGGCATATGTTGGGTAATCACAATGGGTGGACACTCTCGTGGCAAACCCGTCAATACCCTGGACAATGCTTCGGTTCCACCGGTTGATGAGCCAATTGCCACCACCCAGTCATTCCTGACATTACTGGCGGTACCCGCTGTTTTAATAACCGGCACTTCCTGACCGGGCACCACGTAATTCTTCAGGCGGGCCCGACTGGCTGCCCGGATTTTGTCAGCCACTTCATGCTGGTAAGCCTCCAGGGTCTTGCCAGACTGTGCATTGGGCTTGGAAACGATTTCAACCGCCCCCAACTCAAGAGCCCGCAAGGAAATGGCTGAATGTTTTTGGGTCAAGGAAGACACCATGACCACAGGCATCGGACGCAGTCGCATCAGGCGCTCCAGAAAATCCAGTCCGTCCATTTTGGGCATTTCCACATCCAGCGTAATCACATCGGGATTCAATTGCTTGATCATGTCCCGTGCCACCAGCGGATCGGGTGCGGTTCCCACCACCTCCATATCCGGCTCGGCATTAATTACCTCAGTCATAATCCGTCGCATCAGTGCCGAATCATCAACACACAAGACCCGGATCAATCCTTTTTTCAACTCAGTCATATTTCTTCTTGCTTTAAAACTAACGATGATTGCGCTTGTAAACAGTCTGGCCCAACAGGGTAAACTGGTCTGTGGTGGATGCCAGGGTTTCAGAGTGCCCGATAAACAACAAGCCACCCGGCTTCATTGAGCGGGCGAAGCTTGCCACCAGACGCACCTGCGTATCGTGATCAAAATAAATCATGGTGTTGCGACAGAAAATCACGTCAAACATGGCAGGCTTTGGCCATGAAAACGACATCAGGTTCAATTCGGAAAACTCTACCCTGGCGCTTAAGGCCGGCTTGACTTTGGCCTTGCCATCAAACTGGTTATTCCCTTTCAGGAAATGCCGGCGCAGTCGCTCTTCAGAAATGCCCGTCAATCTGTCAAGGCTGTAAACCCCCGCCTTGGCTCTTTTAATCGCCTGACTGTCTATGTCAGTGGCTACAATCCTGGGGCAAGCCGCCTGTTCACCCACAATCTCATTTAACACCATGGCAATGGAATAGGGCTCTTCCCCGGTAGAACAAGAGGCACACCAAATGGCACAATTGGTCCGGAGTTTTTCTATGTGCTGCGCCAGAATTTCAAAATGATGTGGTTCCCTGAAAAACGCAGTATGGTTAATGGTGAAGCTATTGATAAACGCTGGCCACCCGGCATGGTCCCTGTCTTTATTCAATGCGTTCAGAAAATCGTCAATGGTTACAAAACCAAACTCTTTGCGCAAGCCCTCAAGCAATCTTTCGCTTGATTTCATTTTATGCTCGCCCACAATGATGCCGCTTCTATCGTGGAGCATTTTCAGGGCATGCTTATAGCTGGCATCCGTCCATGCCGATCTTGTCAGGGCATCCATCACGCCTCCTGGTTGATGTCACTTAACGTCCAGTGCTCGTGATCAATCAGTTTTTCAACATCTACTATTTGCAATAATTCGTCTTTATAAGTGGTCAGTCCAATTAAATACGGTGCAGGATTATTCACATTGGGAGGCGGTTCAATGGTGTTTTTGGCTATTAACTCTACATTTGACACGCTATCCACCACAATGCCCACAATACGGTCTGATAAACCCAGAATAATCACCACGGTTTGCGGGGTGTACTCCACCTCACTCACTTTCAGTTTGATGCGAAGGTCAATAATGGGAATAATTTGCCCACGCAGGTTGATCAACCCCTGTATATACGAAGGCATATGTGCCACGCGCGTCACGTTTACCGGCTGATATTCCCTGATTTCCTGGACTTTCAGGATATCAATGGCAAACTCTTGCCCATCGACACAAAACACCAGACAGTGATAATTCAGCTCATCTTTTTTTTCCTGACTCATGCTTAAACTCTCTCTTGTTGTAATACAGGGCTATTGAATCCCGAGCCATAAGGCACCAATCCGAGCCTGTTTTGCTCAAGAATGGCCGCCGCGTCCAGAATCAGGGCAACACTGCCATCACCCAAAATGGTGGCCCCGGAAACACCTGGCACCCGTTTGAAATGTGTTTCAAGGTTTTTGACCACAATTTGATGCTGTCCCAACAGCTGGTCAACCGCCAGCGCATACCGGCTTTTGCCAACCTGTAAAACGGCAATAATAGACTTTTCCAGGTCACGCTCGGTATTGGGAATAGAAAAAATTTCCCACAAATTAATAATGGGCAAGTGCTCGCCTCGCAATAACAGCAAGGCCTTGTTTTCCTCAAGAATACGGATCTGATCACTGCTTGGTTGCAGGCATTCAACAATATGGCTCAGGGGAAGCACAAACCGCTCTTTACCCGACTGCACGGTCATGCCATCCATAATAGCCAGCGTTAGCGGCAGTGAGATCCGGATTGTCGTGCCCTTGCCCTTTTCCGATTCGATCTGCGTCAAACCACCCAGTTCCTGGATATTACGCTTGACAACATCCATGCCCACGCCACGACCCGAGACATCTGTCACTTTTTCCGCAGTAGAAAATCCGGCTTCAAAAATAAGCATGAATGCCTGGTCATCCGTCATGTTGTGCGAGGCGGGCAGGCCTTTTTCAATGGCTTTGTTAATTAATTTTTCCCGATCCATGCCTGCGCCGTCATCAATCACCTCAATAATGATCCGACCACCCTGGTGCTGCGCACTGATAGTGATTTTTCCCACCGGGTCCTTATCGGACGCAATGCGCTTTTCAGGCATTTCAATGCCATGGTCGAGACTGTTGCGAATCAAGTGAGTCAAGGGATCTATCATGCGCTCGATCAGGCCTTTGTCCAGCTCGGTGCCACCGCCCTTGGTAATCAGTTCAATTTGCTTGCCCAGTTTGCCCGCCGTTTCACGCACCAGCCGTGGGAACCGTCCGAAGGCATAATCCATGGGCATCATGCGCAAAGCCATGATTGCTTCCTGCAGGGTCCGCAAGGCACTGCCCATATGTTCAATATCCTGGATCAGCGAGGCGTGTGCAATCGGGTCCAGTGACTGGTTGGCTTGCATCAGAATGGACTGGTTAATTACCATCTCACCCACCTGATTGACCAGTTGATCGACTTTCTGGATGGGCACACGAATCGTCCCGCTTTCTTTACTGGCTGCCGCTGTTTTGGGCAAGGCCTGTTTTACCGGCGCCTCGCTGACGGTTTTTGCCGTCAGGACGGGGATCGGCGCGGGTGCAGGTGTCGGAGCAGGCGTGGGCTCCACCACAGGCGAAGACGACAAAGTCGCTGCTACTGGTGTTGGTACCGGTTCAGGGGTTACCGCCATCTGTTCCGGGACCTCTGTAGAAGGCAGTTGTGCGACAGGCTTGTCTTCTTCCACTTTAATTTGTGACTCATCAATCACAAAGCAACACACGGCAATAATGTCTTCGGGGGGCAAGGCAGAACTTAGCCAGTAATAATGCTCATTGCCTGAACTTGATTGACGGATATGGGTCCCCATAATGCCCATTTCATTATGCAAAGACAAACGGTCTTTTTCCGACACATCAAACAGGGTAACCTTAAGCAGTTTTTCACCTTCGGGAATCACTACATCCGGTGTTGTTGCCGGTTTTTCCGGCGGCGTTTCTTCCTGCGCAACGGCGGTCTTAATGGGTTGGACGGCTTGCCCTGATACACTTTGTGTAGCTGTTTTTGCTTCAGCCGGTTTTGCTTCGCTTAGTTGTTGCAACATGGCCAGCAATTCGCGTGCGCTTTCACTGCCAGGCTCGTTTTGCTCCCGATAAGCCTGCACAAGATCCCACAACACATCTTTGGCTTTTAGAAAAACACTGATCGCCTCATGCGTCAGGGGCATTTTCCCATTACGAACCAGGTCAAGAATATTTTCCAGTTTATGCGTTGTGCTGACCAGATCATCAAAAACCCCAAAAGCAGCCGCTCCACCCTTGATGGAATGGGCACAACGAAAAATCGCATTCAGTGATTCGTGATCGGGAGATTCAGGATCCAGGGACAGCAGGGTCTGTTCCATACCCTGAAGAAGTTCTTGGGCCTCGTCAAAAAACGTATCATGAAACTCACTTAAATCTGGGCTGCTCATATACCTTGTCTGTCACTGATAAAAATTGTTGTGAAGAATACTCCTGAGATCAATTTCCGTCTCGACCGCTCTGGTCGAAGGGCCTGGTTTGGCCGGGCCGGAGGTACTCCTGGAGCCGCTTTTACTCACAGACGAAACCTTGTTATCCGGGTTTGCCTTTTGCAGAGGCATTCCCTGCTTTGCGATGATTCCCTTCTTCCCGGCGTCACCCTTCACTTCCAGATTGACGCTTTTGGCAGGGGCCGCTTTCTTTGCCGGGGCCGCTTTCTGTGTTGAGGCCGACTTCTTCCCTGAAGCCGCTTTATTATCAGAAACATTACCTTTGGCTGAAACAGGCTTCTTCCCGGAAGCATTGTTCTTGTCTGAAGTTGTTTTCTTCGCTGGCACTACTGGTTCATCTGAAGCTGGCGAATTTTCAAACGCCCTGTTTACATTAACGACAGGATTTTCAATTTCCTTGGTTTCCAGGGGCAAATTCTGATTTTTATTTTGCGATACCAGCGATGTGGTTGAAACCTGCTCTGGCGGCAATGAGGGAGCCATGGCTGCCGTGGCGGTACCCACCAGCGAACCAACAACCGTATCGGCAGTCTGCCACAGAATATTTTCCTGCCTGCTGACAGGTGATGGCATGATCTGCTCAATATCATAACCGCTGTCACCCAAACCCTGAACCAGCTGAACCGTCTTTTCACTGGCAACCTGACCAGCCATTGCCTGGCCGGCAACCCCTGGAGCTGCAATCGCATCCTGAGCCACTGGTACCGTGCCCTGTGGCTGCACAGACTCCTGGCGGGCAAACAACTCAGGGGCCTTTTCAGACGTCGCCGCCAGGGTGGCGGAATTAACCGAAGGCGAAAGACTTTGCAGGCTGCTTAAAGATGAGGTCGCGGATGTCTGCGGTTTGTCTTTTTCCTGTCTCAGCCTCGCATCCAGGTCTTCCTGCTTCAGACCAGGAGACGCATTCATTTTCTCAAGCATTTGCTCTGTTTTATGATTCAGCACCACAATGCTGATGCGCCGGTTAATGGGCGAGTACGGATCATCCTTGATCAGGTTAATCGTGGAAGACAAGCCCAGTATCCGTCTTACCTTGCTTTCAGACAGGCCATTATTCACCAGCGCCTGCCGGGCAGAGTTGGCCCGATCCGCTGACAGCTCCCAATTGCTATAGGCATGCTCACCGGTTACGTATTGGGTGGCATCGGTATGGCCGCTAATGGAGATCCCATTAGGCATGTCATTAAGCAATGGCGCCAGCTCTTTAAGGATGTAAATCATTTCCGGATTAAGCCGTGCACTGCCGGTTGCAAACATGGGCTGCTGCTGATTATCCAGAATTTGAATACGCAAACCCTCTGGTGTCATGTCCATGACCATTTGTGGCTGGAAGTTTTTCAGGGTCGGATTATTTTCAATTTGCAAATCGACATTGCGCCTCAGGTTTTCCAGACGCTCGTTATCTTCACTCTGCTCGCCACGACTAACCTGCGGGATCAGGGTGGTAATTTCCTGCAAGGCGCTTTTGGTGGGAATCGGAGATGGCGTACCCCCGCCAGGAATCACGTTTCTGGTGGCTGGCGTATGAGGATCACCGGTCACGGCTGAAATAAGCGGCCGTCTGAAATAATCAGCCAGATCCTTAAGTTCGCTTTTGGGCACCAGCGACAAAATCCACATCACCAGAAAAAAAGCCATCATGGCAGTCATGAAGTCTGCGTAAGCAATCTTCCATGACCCACCCGAATGCCCCTCATCATGTGAAGCGCGTTTTTTCCGGATGACTATACGAGGTGCATTACCTGACATACTTTATGTTTACTTGGCTGACTTGGACAATTGAACCTGTTCATCAAGCTCCGAAAATGAGGGGCGAACAGAAGAGAACAGGACCTTACGGCCAAATTCGACTGCGACAGCCGGCAAATAGCCGTGCATATAGGCCAGCAAAGACACCTTGATGCACTCTAATGTCTTGACGCTTTCATTGTTACGGCGCTCAATCGCATCAGCCACCGGGTAGACAAAGCCATAAGCCATCAAAATACCCAAAAAGGTACCCACCATCGCCTTGGAGATCAGGTCACCCAAAATGGCGGGGGGCTGGTCAATGGAAGCCAAAGCTTTAACAACGCCCAAAACGGCAGCCACAATCCCAAATGCAGGAAGACCGTCTCCTACGGCTTTGAGACCTTTGACCGGGACGTTCATTTCATGGCGACACGTGTCAATTTCTTCATCCATGAGCTGTTCAAGCTCAAAGGCACTCATGTTGCTGCTAATAATCATCCTGAAATAGTCACAGATGAAATTCAGCACCCTTTTATCTTCAAGCACCATGGGAAACTGACTGAAAATATCACTTTCCTCAGGCGCTTCAATATGAGACTCAATAACGTTCTTGCCCTCGCTTTTGGCTTTTCGGGTAAGCACAAAAAGACATGAAAGTATTTCCAGGTACAGCGCCTTGTCATATTTGTTTTTTCTGAAAAGCCGCATCAGGCTGTTACCCAATTGCTTGATGGAACGCATGTTGTTGGCGGCCACATAAGCACCCAGTGCCGCACCCCCAATCAGAACCAGCTCCAGGGGTTGAAAAAGGGCACTAAGATGCCCCCCCATTCCCACATAGGCTCCAAAAACACAAATTAATACAATACCGTATCCAATGACGACTAACACGCTAGCCCCTTACCCGTACCCAAAGGCACCAAAACTGACCAAAATATCATTTTACCGACAAAGAACCCCGGCCATTGAATAGAACAGCCTGTAAAAACCGGCTTACTTCAGCATTTAACCAGGCTTAACCCTGCATATTATTAAGTACGCCAATGGATTGCTTAAGTTCCTGTGCCCGCTGACCCAGCTCAACCGAAGTCTGTGAGAGGTTTTGCACCATGGCCGAATTCTGGTGCACGGCGTGATCCATTTGATTGACGGCCAGGTTAATTTGTTGCAGCCCGCTGGACTGTTCAACCGAAGCAGTGGAAATTTCAGCCATGATATTGACCATGCCCTGCACCGAATCCATGATTTCTTTCATCACACTGCCTGCCTCTTCTGCCAGACGGGAACTTTGTGTGACATCTTCAACTGATGCATGGACCAGGCTCTTGATTTCCTTGGCGGCATCAGAGCTTTTTTGCGATAAGTTGCGCACCTCGGCGGCCACCACACCAAACCCGCGCCCGGCCTCGCCGGCGCGTGCAGATTCCACACTGGCATTAATCGCCAGAAGATTGGTCTGGAATGCAATATCTTCAATAATTTTGACAATGCTTTCAATTTTTCTTGAACTATCGTTCATTTCTTCCATTGAGCGCACGACCTGATTGACTTTATCACTGCCATTTTCCGCCACCCGCAACCCTTCCAGGGCAATCGAGTTGGCTGAACGTGCATTCTCGGCATTCTGTTTGACGGTAACCGTCAACTGTTCCAGGCTGGCAGCAGTTTCCTGCAAGGACGCGGCCTGATCTTCCGTTTGCATGGCCAGGGTCTGGCTGTTTTTCTGCAACGAGGTCACAATTCTTGAATTCGCATCCGCACCCACCATGACTTCGCCACTAATACCAATAAGAGCCTTGCGCATCATATCCAGGTAATAATACAACTCTCCCATCTCGTTTTTAGGAATGGAATGAACATTATTACTCAGGTTACCGGCAGAAATCTGACGAATAATGTCAGCTGCACCGTCGATAGGCTTCCTGATATCCCGGGCCATTTTCAGAGACAGCAACACAATGGCAAAAATGAACAAAGCCATGATCCCGAAGAGGGCCGGGTTACCGCCGGGAAGTTGGGTTTGGGTAGCGGCCAACCATGCCGGGAACAACATGCCCGCCACAGACAACAAGCCTGCCCGCATCAGGCCAGGCGCAAATCCTTTCTGAAAAATACGCCCTGCTCCGGCAAATATCCGGCGAATCCCTACAGGCACTTTACGTCCCTGTTTGATCGTATAGGGTATTTTCTCGCCATTATTAATCTGCCTGTACAAGGCTTCGGCTTTGGCAATGCTCTCGGGGTCGGCTTTAACCCTGACCGAAGCATAACCCGTCACCTCATTGCCCTGAAAAATAGGCGTCACATTGGCCAATACCCAGTAAAAGCCGCCATCTTTGCGACGGTTTTTAACCAGGCCGGTCCAGGGCTTTCTGTTTTGCACACTTTCCCACAAGTCCTGGAATGCCAGCTCAGGCATGTCAGGGTGACGAATAATATTATGCGGTTTGCCTATCAACTCTTCCCGGGTGAAGCCGCTTAATTCCACAAAAGCCGGATTACAATATGTGATACGCCCCTTAAGATCGGTTTTGGAAATAAGGTACTGGTCATCCTGGACTAAAGTTTCAATATCGTTAACAGGCAAATTCTTACGCATGATTCAGGTAATCCATTCAGGCTGTTAATATCAGCCAACAATTGTTAATAGTATTCAGTGCTGTAGTGTTTCTTAACGTCAATAAATGACATTAATTTAATTTTTAGAAGCAAAAAAACAGGCTCGTCCCACAGCCACACTTAAACCACACTACAAACAGGTAAAATGCAAGCCGCCGGATATCCCCGGGCAAAGCCGGCAGGAAGAAGATAGATTAAAACTTGCCGTAGTAAGAAGTGGTTGCCTGCTTGTTCAGCATGCCCACAATTCTGGCAGGGGGCTTGCACATGACACAGACAAAACCGTTTTCCAACTCATGCTTGTGAGTGACAAAAGCAGTATTGCACTGTGAGCAGGTGGACATTTGCATTAAATCGCTTTTAAAGAATCGAACCAGCATCCAGGCGCGGGTAAAGCTTAATACCGGCTCATTGCTTTGTTCGTCCCAGGCACGTTTTACCTCATCATGCTCAAGATAAAGCGTATAGGCATCAATAACCGCCTGAATTCCCTGGGTTTCAGCATGACTTACCAGGTTAAGATAAATGCTGTAAAACAGGGTCGCATGAATATTCTGGTAAAAAGACATGAACCAATCGGTGGAGTAAGGCAACATGCCCTTGGGCGGAGAGCGATGATGAATTTCATGATACAGACGGGAAAGGCGGTCACTGCTTAAATCGGTTTCCGCCTCAAGCACCTGCAAGCGGGCACCCAGCTGTATCATCTGGCTGGCCAGCGAGATATCCATGCCGTCTTTAAGAACACTTTTTGGTTTTGCCTTGGGTTTTGCCTTGGCTTTCACCTTTTCGATCACTGAGAAGCCTCCTGCATGACGCGATCAGGCCCCTGCTGTGCCAGCATCATGGAGGCATGTACCTGCTTAAGGGTACCATTCATGCCGTCTTTAGTGAGGGCGCCAAGTAAGGCAATATCGTTCAGGCGAAAACCACAAATAAGGGAATTTGAGGAAGCCAGCGACAATACCTGCGAAGTGCTTAAATCCATTAACAACTCGGCAACATCCCTGCCAAGTCCCAAACGGTACATTCCCTTGGAAAAATCATCCCGCAACATGCGTTGGGCCAACAACAAATAAGACAAGTTAACTTCTCTTAACTCATTCACCAGGTTGTTGTCCTGCATAAAGGGAGATTGGCTAATACTCATCATTCTTGATCACTTATTAAATTTATTCGGAAACACAAGCAAAAGTCACAACCACCTTACCAACACCGAAGACCTCACACACCCCAGCATTTTTAATGGATGATTATTTTGCCAATTTACAAATTTTTTTTTGCACGCTTCTGAATTTGCTGTTAATAAACCGGGTAAACATAAAGTTAATTAACAAAGCTTCCATCATAAAAAAATTTGTTAACATTTTATGAATCTAACGGAAAACCCTTAATGACAAAATAATAAATTTATGTTTTATTAATTGCCTTGATACCCGAATTATGCTCGCTTAATACAAAAAAACAAGAATAGCCTTAGACAAATCGTTTTGTTACAGCCAATTATGCAATGCATCTTGCACACAAAAAAAGCCATAATTAAAAATAATTATTCCAATAATGACAATTCAAGATTATTAAAAAATACGATTTTTTTAGAGTCCAACTCATTAGCAAATGAAAAAACGCATTATATGAAATTTTTTTTTACAAAAATAAAAACATTGAAATTTACATTTCTTAAAAATTTAATAATACATTTTGTTACAAAATTATGCATTAATTTGTTGTTTTAAAAACAAATCTCTTTAATTAAAACCATTTAATTGAAATATTCTTTGAATAAAGTCCAGGATTTTTATTTTTTACTAAAAATAAAAAGCATACCACTCACTCTACACTCGGAAATCTCACATTGTGAAATTATTTCCATATGTTTCAGCGCCATGCAAAATAGCACTTTGTTGATATAGATCAATACAAAAAAATGTAAATGAAATATTACTCAAAATGTAAATTTTTATCAAGCTCAAAATGCCATCTCAAAAACAGCGTTTTGGATGTCGTCTGCGTTTCCACGCCGGAGCGTGGGAATGCATAAACCATGGCTCATAACAGTCCTGCAAAAAATCCATCAGCAACCCCACCACAAACCGAATCATGCCGTAAATTCCTGGGCACGGCGGCAGCCGGCACAGCCGCTGCCGTGGGCATGGGTTTTCCGGCCATTGTCAGCGCACAAACGGGCATATGGGCTTGCTAATGCTGGCCCTGATTGTTGTGGCTATTATGCTGGCCGTGCTTTATGTTGTTTACGTCATTATCCTGGCCAAGTTAAAGCCCAGTCTGGCGCCCCCCTTGTCCGAGGAAGAAAGGCGCGTTTCCCTGCTTGGTGGCCAGGAAATTATTAATGCCTGGGTGTTATCAATGGATTTAACACCCGTTGAGTTCATGATCATGGCGCAAATTGTTATTTTCCTGCTGGGCTGGCCACTTGAGTGGACGGAAATCATTGTCATTTTCATGCCTATCTTCCTGCCTTTGCTGGCCCACTACAATATTGATCCACTGTTTTTTGGCATTCTGGTTGCCCTTAACCTGCAAACCGCCTTCCTTTCCCCCCCCCCGTTGCCATGTCCGCCTTTTATCTTAAAGGAGTGGCACCACCACACGTTACCCTGAACCAGATATTCCTGGGGATGCTGCCGTTTATGGGAATTCAGATATTTGCACTCATTCTGCTTTATGTCTTTCCACAAATTGGTTTATGGCTTCCAGAGGTTTTATACAAATAAATCATCCTGCATCCAGGCAAGCTAAATACCGCCCGCTGGCGGTATTTTTTTTGTACATATTCATTTCAAGAATGGATTACCCAGCCCCTGGGCCAAATGAGTGCATTTGCCCCAAGGAATCCTGAAACAGGCGTATCCATCACTCACATACTTGTATAATTGCGGCATTAACAGAAAGGATACTGATGAAGCAATACATCACAGAAGTTGACGACATGGAAAACGCAGCATTATTTTGTCCGGTAACCACCACTACCTTTATTAAAAACATTAGTGATGACATTTATCCTTTGCTGGAGCTCGCCTCCAATGAACCGGACGCCACAGCAACCCCTTTGCTGAAATCCATTACGGTTTTACTATGCAGCCACTGGAAAACTTTTTGTTTTAACCTGGGCCAGGAAGCCCTTTACCAGCTGGTGGACACCCTCCCGTCATCCGCACAACTTCCCCTGCCCATAAAAAAAACCATTGCCCGGGATCTCCTGAACAACAATGATGAGCTAGCCATCTGGTCGCTGGCAGATGAGCAATGGCGTGATCATGTTGCCAATTACTTCAATTACGAAATGTCCAACAGACTCTTCAACAGCCATCCACCAGGCACCCGGCAGCTGGATCATTATTTCCAACAATTAACCGGGATTGAACAGATTTCCGGGTTTTGGCATTGGGAGAAGAATGAATATCCTTTTCTTCATTCTACCTGTTCAGTTGAGCAAGCCTGTGAAATTCATGAACAACTTATGCTCTTGCCCGAAGAAATCAGCAATCAACAAGACATTACTTACCTAAACTATCATGCCGTATGTGATTATTACGCCCACACCCTGGGGCTTGCCATCAAAACCCAAACGGCCATTAAAACACTGCTTGACACCCATCATACTGACAGACCGGATACCTGATCATCAACACCCGGTTTTACTTGGCGGGATTAATCATGATGCACCTGGCTGGCTTGCCTGACCCTGAGCTGGAATGGCATAAGTACCGACCGCATGCGCCACAGCCTGCTCACTGCCTTCTGAAAAAATAAAAACGTCACCAATCGCAAGCATTCTACCCAACTTGATGAGCCGGCACTCGGCAATCAGATCTTTATCTGGCGCCGGCTTTCTTAGAAAAGAAATATTCAGATTGGTGGTAACAGCCAAAGGTACAATCCCGATCTCACCCAAAATGGCAACATACAATGCCACATCGGCAGCGGTCATTAACGAGGGACCTGACACAGTGCCTCCTGGCCGCAGATCGTCATGACTGACTGGCCATTTTATCCTGGAAAATTTTTCACCAACGCTTTGCACTATGCATTTATTCTGTGGAAAATCCTTTTTCAGGAAAGTGATAATTTCTTCTTTTGAAGCCACGCTGATATCTCCTGTGTTTTTATATATTGGTCTAGACTGTACCGCAGATTTGAACAGCAGGAAACTTTCAGACAAAAAAACCAGGGTTCATACAAACCCTGGTAAACATTTGCGCTAACAATGATACGAATCACTGAACTTTCAGTGTAGGCCGTGCCGCTTCCGGTGTAAATCACATCATTCAAAAAAACATAAGATACATCAAGATTGATGCGCAGGTTTTATATTTGAAGCAAGAGCACAAGCATGAGCGAAAAAAAATTAATGATAAGTGTTAAACATTATTAACGTTAAGACACATATAACACAAATCTTAAAATTTAATTTACATTCTTGATTATTAACATAAATCAAGATTTGAGGATTTTACAGGCCATTTCAAGGCTTCATCTCTCATTGATGCACAAGATAACTCCCAAGGCAAACATGACATTCATACCCAAAGAAAATATCATCAAATATTTTAATTTCAAGATAAATATTCCTGAAGGCTACAAGTATCTGGCCATTGATAAAGATGGCACCTTGTATGCATATCTTAATAAACCCACATGGAACAAAGCCACCACCTCCTGGGTACCCAACCTGCTCACCAACCAGCTAATGGAGTTTCTGGAAATTGGTATTTTTGAATCCAATCAAATACCGCCCGAAGACAGCTTGGTAAAAATTGCATAACTGCCTGTAAGGCATGCCTAAATGGGCACAGCAGGTTTCATTAATTATCCAACGGATTTGTTTCAGGCCGGAATGCCGCCCAACCACCATTTTTAATGATGAAGACGCGATCCTGTTCATCTAAAAATTGCTTGATGTAGGTTCTGAAAGTGGTACTGGTAAAATCTTCCAGTTTCACCCACCAAAATGACCTCAAGGCCCGCTGGGCCCCCAGGCGATCAAGCTCATCGTACAGGGCCAAATGCTTTTCCGCGTTGCCACTACATAGCTCAAACGCCAAAAAAAAGGTTACTGCCATTGATTTCTCCTTTTTAATTAATCTAAAAGAGCCTCTCAAACAGCAAAGACTTATTCATTAAAGCACGTATCTTACGCCCGGAACATGACATCTTTCTTTATCCTGAAGAAAGATGTCATGTCACTCACTTACTCACCGTCAACATCATCATTGAAATCTTCCTGCCTTCCATGATTTCTGATGCCCTGAACTTCATCCCGCTTCTTTTTTATGTGATAAACCGACAGGACTGCATGGGCAACCATATCCAGAACAGGCCTGGGACCATCCTGGGAATCCCATACCCGAGGTGTTAACGAACCAGCCACCGAAACGCTGTCCCCATCCTGCAAGGCCAGCAACTGGGAGCAGGCTTGCTGGTTAAAACAAATAACATTTACAAATATTGTGTCTTGTTCGGTGGCCGCCCTTACCTTGGCCGTTACGTAAGAGCCATTTTTACCCTGACCCTGCTTGGGTTGCCCAAATATTTTGCCGGCAATCAATCCATCAATCATTTTCAGATTCCATCTTGCTGAATAATTTATCATTAACACACAACACGCTTATGCAGTTATTGTGAATCTTTACAGTATTGATCATACTGTTTTGGTTACTTGTATTAATAGGAATCTCCTCATGAAAATTACACGGTATCTTGTTTTGGGTGTACTGCTGCTTTCAGCGTGTACCTCTATCGCTCCTGTTGAAATGGCCAATCCCGCTTCAATGCTGTGCCAGCAAAAAGGTGGCAAGATCATCATCAAGCAAGGAAAAAATGGTCAATACGGAATCTGTCAATTTTCCGACGGGACGGAAATTGAAGAGTGGGAATTTTACCGCCAGCACTATCAGGTCACCAAAGCCACTGAAGTGTAACAAATACAGCCAGTTATAATGTTAAGCTGGTAACACCTAATATGCATTCCTTATTAACCTGCCAGATGCATGGCAAATTTCACACTTTTAATGAGATACGATATGACACACTATATTTCTTATAAAAACATGGACGGCATCACAGAAAAACTTAATCTGGATCCCTATGATCCAGTCCCGGAAAATATTATTGAGATTAAAAAATTATTAGTTAAAAAACTGGACATTGATACAGTCGATCAAACCCCAGGATCAGCCAAAACACCCGAGGAACTGCTTGATGATGCCCTGAATAACGTTAACATTGCTCCCTCAACGGTCAAACTGGTGATTAATTAACAGCAATTATCTCCTGGCCCATTCATTAAACTAACCCACAGAGCCGTGCACATGGGCATTTGCAGCAGGAAAAACAACAGTCTTCAACCCTGAATATAGCCAAATCTTTATTTGGTGTGACATTTTCCCTGCTGCAAAGCCTATTAATGCTTATTTATAGCAAACAAGTCTTTCTTTATGAATTATTTTTATATAAAGACAGTAGAGAAAGTCATAAAAAATGTATAGAGTATAAATAAAATTTTTATCCTTTATTGGATTGTATGAATTTTAATTATATGCATGGCAATTATTTACATATAACTGCGACTTATAACATTAAAGTTCATCACACCTTGCAACGACCGGGCGGATGCCCCCTGTTTTCCTTTAACCCTTGAACATAAACGAAAACACAACATCTTCCCGTGGTTTTTATGATGAATATGGGTATTGCAATAATATGTAGTGCTCAGGGAGTTTATAAATGAGCAATACGGCTGAATTGATACTTTTCTCGGCAAATCGCCTGCATGACGGGATTGTCGTCTGGCTGGGAGAAAACAATGAATGGGTGCAGGAGCTGTACTCAGCCTCATTATTCGATCAGGAAAACATTGAGGCCGCCCGCGATACCGCACAGCAGGCCAGTGATCGTAATTTTATTGTTGGCGTTCAGGAATTACCGGCCACCCGCGAAAACAACATCCCGGTACCCTGTGATTACAAAGAACGAATCCGCAGCAAAGGTCCTTCAGTACGCCCCGATCTGGGCAAACAGTCCGGAAATGGTGAAAACGGCAACCCTGCCTTCAGCAAGACCCTGCAGCCGCGTCAGGCCAACAGCAAGGCAGGCATTTACCAATATGATAACGATGAGCATGCCTTTCTGAAAAACCGCGCGCATTTTTTTGGCGAACAAGTTCAACGCCGCTTAAGCGGTGAACTCACCGAAGACGAGTTCAAGACATACCGCCTGATGAATGGCCTGTATTTGCAGTTGCATGCCTATATGCTAAGAGTGGCCATTCCTTATGGCACACTTAGCGCAGAACAGTTAAAACAGCTGGCCTATGTGGCACGCACCTATGACAAGGGTTATGGCCATTTCACCACCCGCCAGAACATCCAATTCAACTGGATACGATTAGATCAGGCTGCTGATGCCTTATCTGCCCTTGCCGATGTCGACTTGCATGCCATACAGACCAGCGGCAATTGCATCCGTAACGTCACCACCGACCAGTTTGCCGGCGCGGCTTTTGACGAAGATCTTGATCCGCGTGTGTATGCGGAGATCCTGCGCCAGTGGTCTACCGACCACCCTGAATTCACGTATTTGCCCCGCAAATTCAAAATTGCCATTACCGGCAGCGCCAACGACCGGGCCGCCATCCGCTTTCATGATATTGGCCTGCGAGTCCTTAAGAACGATGCGGGTGAAACCGGCTTCGAAGTCCATGCCGGTGGCGGCTTGGGCAGAACACCGATTGTAGCCACCAAAGTAAGGGCCTGGTTGCCGCAACAGGATTTGCTCAAATACGTGGAAGCGATTGTACGTGTTTACAATGCGCTGGGACGTCGTGACAATCTGTATAAGGCACGCATCAAGATTCTGGTTCGTGAACTGAAACCAGAAAATTTTATCCGCATGATAGAAGAAGAATTTAACGCGTTGCCCGATGATCGACCACTGGTCAGCAACGAACTGGTGGAGCATTTCAATGCCCGCTTTGTGACCCCTGCCTTTGAGACGGATAGCGGCCAGTTTCCTGCATTTGAAGCTGCGCTTGCCAACAACCCGGCCTTTGCCCGCTGGGTTAAACAAAACACCTATCAGCACAAGCAAGCCGCTTATATCAGCGCGGTTATTTCCCTGAAACCGCAAGGCGGCATCCCCGGCGATCTGACTGCCGATGAAATGGACCTGGTTGCCAGACTGGCTGAACAATATTCCATGAATGAAATCAGGGTGACACATGAACAGAACCTGGTTCTGCCACACGTGAAAAAAGAAGATCTTTTTGATGTATGGCAGACACTGGTCAACGCCAATCTGGCAACCGACAACATCGGCCTTGTCACCGACATGATTGCCTGCCCTGGCATGGATTACTGCAGCCTGGCCAATGCCCGCTCTATTCCGGTTGCCCAGGAAATTGCAGTCATGATTCATAAAAAGAAAATTGAACATGACCTGGGCAAACTCACTCTTAATATTTCGGGTTGCATCAACGCGTGCGCCCACCACCATATTGCCAACATCGGTATTCTGGGGGTGGATAAGAACGGCCAGGAATTTTATCAAATCACACTGGGCGGTTCTGCCGATGAGAACGCCGTGGTTGGCAAGATCCTGGGTTCCTCCGTCACTTTTGAGGACGTTCCCGTGGTGATAGAAGAAATCATGAATATTTATCTACGTGAACGCACCAACGCTGAAACTTTCCTGCAGACCTATCATCGTATTGGTGCTGCGCCCTTCAAGGAGGCACTTAATGTTGCTGGTAAATAAGTCTGGACAATACATACAGGATCAATGGCAATATATCGGATCCGAAGATACCATTCCCGCCAATGGTAACCTTGTGATTGCGCTTGAGCGATGGGCTGAAATTGAAACCCTGCCGGTTTGCAAAGGAATCTGGTTAAGCCCCGACAACAATGTTGCGGACATTGCCAGGCTTTTGCCTGACGCGGAACTGGTTCTGATTGACTTCCCGAAATTCAGGGATGGCCGGGGCTTCACGCAGGCCAAACTTATTCGCGAACGCTACCGTTTTAAAGGTGATATACGCGCTGGCGGACATGTGTTGCCTGACCAGTTTTCATCAATGATTACCTGTGGATTCAGCAGTGCCAAAGTGGCTGAAACCTTTCCTGAAGAACGCTGGATTCAAGCAGCCCTGCTGGTGGAGTCACGCAAAACCAGCACGGCACCGGGCAACTTATTGAACCGGCTTGTTAGCGCTTATTAGTTAGCAATAAGGTTACCAACAAGAAAGGGCTTGCAAGCAATTTGCAAGCCCTTTCTTCCAGATGGCACAATCACTCTCATCAACCGCCCCTCATTCTTACTGATTGGGCCCGGTTTAGCCGTGCCGCCTCGCGTTCTGCAAACGCTTCCTCTCCGGGTTCGTATGATCCTTCATAAGCACAATTACCCCACCACCCGCATTTACTGACGCGACTTGAGGCGACCGGACTTGCCGAAAAGCATCCGGACAAAAGCACGGCACACATACCTACTGAAGCAGCTTGATAAAATAACCGCATAAACATTTTCCTTACTTTTAAAAGCAATACGTTTTGCAATTTTATATGAATAACGCCAGAGCTGAACAGAATGCCCCGAGACTACGTAAGCAACGACTCTAATAGCGCCATCAGGGCCTCCAATCCGGAAGGCCATATCAACGAAAATTGCCGCCCCTACACAGACAAGCGCATTGGTTCGCAGTCCTGCAGTACGCTGGCGATACTGTGATTTCTTGCATGCAAGGTCAGTCAGCGGGACAATCACACGTGCCATTTTGCTTACCCTTATTCCTGTTTATCTTACCCTTATTTTTTTCTGGTAAGCCTTGGTATGGGACAGCATTTTATGGCAACAAAAAACCCGCAGAACGTTTATTCATGCGGGTTTAATGGCATTTCCTGGGCATCTGTATGATGTTTTACTGGTAGGCAGTACTGGATTCGAACCAGCGACCTCTACGATGTCAACGTAGCGCTCTAACCAACTGAGCTAACCGCCT
>LFRM01388969.1_pt1 | contig 19090 bp, 17 predicted proteins | sample 618341 | NCBI WGS metagenome assembly LFRM01 (sample SAMN03654438, study PRJNA283298) | anaerobic digester metagenome | isolation source: pool of bioreactors CSTR01a, CSTR02a, and CSTR03a thermophilic anaerobic... | place: Denmark: Kgs. Lyngby | collected 2014-05-21 | reverse complement strand
AAACCGCCATGTTTTTTGCAAAATTCAAAAGTAGAGTCGAGAATGAGCGCTACAATAACCCCTTCCGTTTCTTCAAATATTAAAACTGCTGATTCAGCCATGAAAAAAGATATCCCACCAAACCCGACAAGTAAAAATGCACTTGCAGATGGTTTGTTCAAAGGTACAGCCAGGTTTTTCGCCTTCTTCGTCTTTATTTTGCTTGCAGCCATCATGGTTTCCCTGGTTTATGGGAGTCGTGAAACCATTGCCGCCTATGGTATGTCATTTTTTACCACAAATGACTGGGATCCGGTCAATGACGTTTATGGCGCTGTTGTACCCATTTTAGGTACTGTGATAACCGCCTTTATTGCACTGCTTATTGCAGTTCCCGTTTCTTTTGGTATTGCCATGTTCCTGACCGAACTGGCCCCGGCATGGTTGCGCAGGCCATTGGGGGTTGCCGTAGAAATGCTGGCAGCGATTCCCTCCATTATTTATGGTATGTGGGGTCTGTTTGTTTTTGTGCCTATTTTCCAGGAGTATATTCAGCCCGGCATGATTGCCGTGCTTGGCAATATTCCTGTCATTGGCGGCTTCTTTTCGGGCCCTCCTTTTGGTATTGGCCTGTTCACCGCCGGTCTCATTTTATCCATTATGATCATTCCCTACATTGCCTCGGTCATGCGTGATGTTTTCGAGGTGGTGCCAACCATGCTTAAAGAATCCGCTTATGGCCTGGGCGCTTCAACCTGGGAAGTCATGTGGAAAGTCGTATTGCCTTATACCCGCAGCGGTGTCATTGGTGGCATCATGCTTGGTTTGGGGCGTGCACTGGGTGAAACCATGGCAGTTACTTTTGTCATTGGTAATGCTTTCCGCTTGCCTGACAGTATTTTTGCACCGGCAAACTCCATTGCCTCTGCCATTGCGAACGAATTCAACGAGGCAGGTGGTTTGCAAAAATCAGCCTTGATCGAACTGGGTCTTATCCTGTTCCTTATTACGACCATTGTTTTGGCGCTTTCCCGCTTGTTGCTCGCTCGTGCAGCCAGAGGTGAAGGCAAGAAATCCTAAGCGTACCGGATACAAAAAATGAATACACAATCTACATTGCATGCATCTGTGCCTGTGAAGTCGTTGCTTAACAACGATAACGCCCTGTATAGAAAACGTAGCAAAATCAATAAAGTCATGTTAACGCTGTCTTCCATTACACTGGTTTTCGGCTTGTTCTGGCTTTTCTGGATTATTCTTACCTTGCTGCTTAAAGGTGGTGCGTCCCTGTCTTTTACCCTGTTTACCGAAATCACCCCCGGACCGGGTGATTCGGGAGGCTTGGCCAACGCCATACTTGGTTCCGTGCTTATGTCGGCGGTGGGCACCATTATTGGCACGCCTATTGGCATCATGGCAGGCACCTATCTGGCCGAATATGGCAGCCGTGGCTGGTTGGCACCGGCTACCCGTTTCCTGAACGATGTCCTGCTATCAGCCCCTTCCATTATTATCGGTTTGTTCATTTACTCCTTGTATGTGTCCAATGTGGGTCATTACTCCGGTTGGGCAGGAGCGCTGGCCTTATCCATTCTGGTTATTCCGGTTGTGGTGCGCACCACCGACAACATGCTTTTGCTGGTGCCAAACAGCCTGCGTGAAGCCGCTGCTGCGTTGGGTTGCCCCAAATGGCGTATTGTGACCATGATTTGTTACCGTGCTGCGCGCTCAGGCATTATTACCGGCATTTTGCTGGCAGTGGCCCGCATTATGGGTGAAACGGCTCCCTTGCTGTTTACCGCATTGTCCAACCAGTTCATGAGCTGGAACATGAATGCACCAATGGCCAACCTGCCAGTGGTTATTTATCAATACGCGGCCAGTCCCTTTAAAGACTGGAACGAGCTGGCCTGGGCAGGAGCAACCCTGATTACCCTGCTGGTATTGGGCCTGAATATCCTGGCTCGCAGTTTGTTCCGTAAGTAAACAGATTATCGATATACAGATTTTAGNNGAAATTGAAATGGAAAATTTGGTTCCAGTCGATGAGACAAAGATCGAAGTTAAAAACCTGAATTTTTATTATGGTGGTTTTCACGCGATCAAAGACGTAAACATGCGTATTGCCCGTAACAAGGTAACTGCTTTCATTGGTCCTTCAGGCTGTGGCAAGTCCACCCTGTTGCGTACCTTCAACCGCATGTTCGAATTGTATCCAGGCCAGCGTGCAGAAGGTGAGATCAACCTTGATGGTGAAAACCTGCTCACCACCAATACCGATATTTCATTGATTCGTGCAAAAGTGGGAATGGTTTTCCAAAAACCCACGCCGTTTCCCATGAGTATTTATGACAACATCGCTTTTGGTGTCAAGTTGTTTGAAAAACTCAGTAAGGCTGAAATGGACGAGCGGGTTGAATGGGCCTTGACGAAATCGGCTTTGTGGAATGAAGTGAAAGACAAGCTGGGTCAAAGTGGTAACGGCTTGTCGGGTGGCCAGCAGCAGCGCTTGTGTATTGCACGTGGTGTGGCGATTAAACCCGAGGTTTTATTGCTTGATGAGCCTTGTTCGGCACTTGACCCTATTTCAACCGTAAAAATCGAGGAATTGATTACTGAGTTGAAAAAAGACTATACCGTTGCCATCGTTACCCATAACATGCAGCAGGCAGCCCGTTGTTCCGACTACACTGCCTATATGTACCTGGGCGAGCTGATGGAGTTTGGTGAGACAGAGAAAATCTTTGTTAAACCACAGCGCAAGGAAACTGAAGATTACATTACCGGCCGTTTCGGTTAATGTTTTTATAAATGTGAATGGCGTGTAGGTGGTTCGGGGCTTTCCATGGTGGAAAGCTGCCTGAAAATGCCACAATTTTCAACCGCCTGCGCCGTTTCACATTGTTTTCGTAAAGCAATCAGTTGCTCTTTCAGGTAAACCAGTTCCTGAATCCGGGCATCCACATGTCCCAGGTGTTCATCTATGACCTGGTTAAAGCAGGCGCAATTGCCATTGCTTTCATCCTGCACCATTAACAGTGTGCGAATCTCATCATGCGTCATATCCAGTGAGCGGCAATTGCGGATAAACCGCAGTCGTTTAACATGCTCATCGCCATAGTGGCGGTAATTGCTGGCATTGCGTTCAGGCTTGGGTAACAAGCCTTCTTTCTCGTAATATCGAATGGTTTCCGCTTTGCAGTTTAGCAAACTGGCCAATTCACCGATTTTCATGAAATACTCCCGAAAATGCTTGACCTTGTAGTTACTACAGGGTGTCTAATCATTATAAATGAATAACCGCATAAATGGAGTAAGTCATGTCAGGCTGCTGCCAGCAACATAATCACGATCATAAACATACTCATCACGACCCCAAAGAAACAACACAGGGTTTAAGGGATCTGCCGCCTCAACAGGTGGCGGGTGATGCAGTGCAAACCCCCATTCGTATCATGCAAATGGATTGTCCTACCGAAGAGCGTCTTATCAGGACCCGACTTGAAAATACCGCAGGGGTAATGGCCATGAATTTTAATTTGATGCAGCGGGAATTGCTGGTGCTGCATCAACCTCATGCCTTGGACGCTATTCTTGAGGCGATTAAATCGTTGGGCTTTGAGCCACAAACCGCAGCAATAGACGTGGTGCCTTTAAAAAACAGCATGCGGGAAAGCGGTTTTTCTTTAGGCTGGAAACTGCCGGTGGCTGCCGTTTTGGCGATTGCTTCAGAAGTCACGCATTGGGTAGGGGTGCCGTGGATATTCTCTGCCTTGCTGGCGGTACTGGCCGTGGCGTTATCAGGCTTGGGAACTTACCGCAAAGGGTTTATTGCCTTGCGGAACTTACAGTTAAATATTAATGCGCTCATGGCTATTGCGGTTAGCTGTGCGTTGTTAATCGGACAATGGCCCGAGGCCGCAATGGTGATGGTGTTGTTTAGTATTGCCGAGTTGCTGGAATCCAGGTCACTGGATCGTGCCCGTCTTGCCGTGAGTAACTTGCTGCAAATGGTGCCGCAAACTGCCTGGGTTTATCAGGTAGATAAAGACTGGCTGGAATTGCCGGTAGGACAGGTAAAAACAGGGGATCTTGTACGGGTGCGCCCGGGTGAGCGGATTCCTCTTGACGGAATGGTCATCAAGGGCAGCTCCACGGTCAACCAGGCGCCCATTACTGGCGAAAGCCTGCCCGTTGACAAGCAGCAGGGGGACGAGCTGTATGCCGGTACCATAAACCAAGGTGGTCTGCTGGAGTTCAAGGTGGACACTTTGGCTGATAACAGCACTCTGGCCCGGATTATCAGGGTGGTTGAACAGGCCCAGGCAAGCAAAGCCCCCTTGCAACGGTTTGTGGACCAGTTTGCCCAATACTATACGCCTGCGGTTTGCCTGCTGGCCTTGTTGGTGGCCGTTTTTATGCCCTTTGTCATGGGAACCCCCTGGCTGGATGCCATCTACATGGCACTGGTGCTGTTGGTGATTGCCTGCCCTTGCGCCCTGGTGATTTCAACACCGGTTACCTTGGTAAGCGGCTTAACCGCTGCGGCACGGCATGGTGTGCTGGTTAAGGGGGCTGCCTATCTGGAAAAAGGCCGGAAATTGCGTTGGCTGGCGCTGGATAAAACAGGGACCATCACGCAGGGTAAACCGGTGCAAACCGATATGATACTTATGCCTGAAAACCTGACCTTTACCCGGGCTTCAGAAAGCGGTCGGGATCAGGATGAGGTGAGTCTGGACGAAATCGGGGTACGAAAAACAGCAGCCAGTCTGGCAGCTTTGTCCGATCATCCAGTATCCATGGCGGTGGCACAGGCTGCCCGCAAAGACGGTTTGCTGACCTATCCGGTTGAGGGTTTTCAGGCTTTGGCTGGCCGGGGTGTGCAAGGTGTCATTAATGGTGTGGAATATATGCTTGAAAGCCCACGTCGTGCGCTTGAACAGGGTTTGCTTGATGCTTCGGTAATACAGACCGTACATGCTTATGAAAACCAGGGTAAAACAGTCGTGTTATTGTATTGCCTGAACCGGGTAATAGCCGTATTTGCAGTGGCGGATACGGTCAGGCCCGATAGCCGGCAAGCCATTCAGCGGCTGCATGAGCAGGGCGTTAAAACGATCATGCTGTCAGGGGACAACCCTCAAACCGTGCAAACCATTGCCAGTCAGGTAGGCATAGATCGTGCGCTTGGGCAGCAAATGCCCGAAAACAAGTTGGATGTGATTGTCGATTTGCAAAAATCCGGTATGGTGGGTATGGTTGGTGATGGTATTAACGATGCGCCAGCCCTGGCGAGGGCCGAGATTGGTTTTGCCATGGGGGCAATCGGCACGGATACGGCGATTGAAACGGCGGACGTTGCCTTGATGGACGACGATTTGCGCAAAATACCTCGTTTTATTGAATTGTCCCACGTTACTTATCGGGTGTTGGTGCAAAATATTGTCTTGGCACTGGGGATTAAGCTGGTGTTCTTGCTGCTAACCCTGGGCGGAATGGGATCCATGTGGATGGCGGTTTTTGCAGATATGGGGGCCAGCCTGCTAGTGGTGCTTAATGGGCTTAGGCTACTGTCTTTCAAGGCCTCTTCTTAACATGGATGGCAGGCATGACTGATTTATGGCAACAGGATGACGCGTTGGAGAAGCATGGACTTATGGTAAAAGGCCTGTGCCAAAAGCTTGAAGCACAGGCTGGTACGCAGGCAGTCGTCACGCAAACTCACATCTCAACCATTATTCTGGCCGGTGAATTTGCCTACAAGCTTAAAAAACCGCTAAAGTTGCCTTTTCTTGATTTTTCCACGTTGGAAAACCGGCATCATTTCTGCCTGAAAGAATTGGCGATCAACCAGCGCACGGCACCGGAATTATATCTGGCTGTTTTGCCGGTTACAGGCAGCCCGCTAGCTCCGGATATTGACGGTCAGGAGTTGGTCATAGACTGGCTGGTGAAAATGCACCGTTTTGATAGCAGTCAGGAATTTGCCGTGATGGCGCGCGCAGGAACACTTACGTTTTCACTGGTAGAAACACTGGCACGGCATTTGGCCCGGTTTCATGAGTCTTTGCCGCGTTTGTCTGCCACAGCGGTGAATGAAAAAACCACGCTGGACTGGTTGCTTGAAAGCTTTGATGAAATCAAGTTCCATCCATTTTTTTCAGCCATGCCGGAAGCCACAGAGTGGGAGAGTTTCAGGCAAGATTTGAAGGCAACGTTTGAAAACTACCTTCCATGGCGCCAGCAGCGAATTGATCAGGGTTTTTTCAGGCCCTGTCACGGTGATTTGTACCTGGGCAATATCGTGCTTTGGCAAAACCGGGTCATGGCCTTTGATGCCCTTGAGTTTGACGACAGCTTAAGCAATATTGATGTCATGAACGATTTGGCTTTTGCCTATATGGATTTGCATGCCAGCCGACTCCCCGAATTGGCCTCGCGCCTGCTTAATACCTATCTGGAAGAAGGCGGAGACTACGAAGGCTTGCGGCTTTTGCCGGAATATGCGGCGTACCGGGCTTTGGTCAGGGCTAAAATTGCCTTAATGCAAGGCAAGAATGAAAAATTCAGTCAATACTGGCGCTTGGCCAGAAGTTTTGTGTCTCCCACAGCGCCGCTGGCCCTGGTGCTGGTATATGGCTTAAGTGGTTCGGGCAAGTCCACCGTGGCGCAAATGCTGGGTGACAGGGTCGGTGGAATTCGCTTGCGTTCCGATACCGAACGTAAACGCCTTTTCAATAAAGCGTTGAAAAATGGCCTGGTGGTAAACAAAGAAGTGCTTTATTCGCCTGAAGCCAGCCAGCGTGTTTACGCTCGCTTGCTTGAGCTTGCCGAAAAGCTGCTGCAGGCTGGGTTCATCGCGGTTGTTGATGCGGTTTTTTTGCATCAGGATGATCGTGTCCTGTTCCATAACCTTGCTAACCGCTTGGGTGTGCCCTTCAGGCTGGTAAGTTGTGAGGCTCCTGAAAACATTATGGAAAACCGTATTGTTAAAAGGGCGCAAGCGGGTAAAGATCCATCGGATGCTACGGTAGAGGTGCTCAATGCACAGGCAGGAAGCTTTGAGCCGGTGCCAGGGAATTGGGAAGAATTCTCATCCAGAGTGGTGAATGATGGTTCGCTGGAAGACTTAAGGCAGAAAGTGCAACGGCTGGCTGGTTTGTTTGTGGAAAAACAAACTGGAGGTATGCGGAAGTAGCCTGGAAATAAAATGCAGTCACGTCCTGGTCTGTTCCCGCTACGTGACTGCATAATGGTTATTTTGCTTTTATGCCTGTGGCAACGCAGTTGACAGGTTTATTGTGGTTCAACGCCTGCTTTTTTAAACAGCTCTGCCCATACCGGGATTTGCTGCGCAACCTTGGCCTGCAAAGCGGCTGGATTGGCATCGTTTTCAAGTACGGTGGCGCCCAGTTGGTCCATGCGTTCCTTGAATTTTGGATCTTTTAAAGCAGCAGCCAAGGCTGACTCAAGCTTTTGCAGAACAGGTTTGGGTGTGCCGGCCGGTGCCCATAATGCGTGCCAGATACCTACCTGAAAGTCCTTGAAGCCTTCTTCCTGCATGGTTGGCAGATCCGGGAGGGTAGGAGAGCGTTCCGCGCTGGTAATGGCATAGGCTTTAACTTTTTTGCCCAGGATTTGTTGTGATGTGTTGGTGGTTTGGTCGCACAGCAGGTCTACCTGTTTGCCCAGCAGGTCATTCATGGCTGGGGCGGCTCCTTTATAAGGAATGGTCAGCAGGTCTACATTCAGGGCGGACATTAACATGGTGCCACATAGGTGGCTGGCTGCGCCAACGCCGGCATTGGCCAAAGTAACTTCGTCTTTGTGTGCCTTGACATATTCAACCAGTTCTTTCATGTTATTGGCCGGAAAGTCTTCACGGGCAATAATGGTCATGGGAACATCAACCACCATGCCAATGGGTTCAAAGCTTTTGACAGGGTCGTAGCCCAGTTTTTTATACAGGGACGGTGCGGTTGAAAAACCGATGTGCATGAGTAAAATATCATAGCCGTTTGGCTTTTGGTGGGCGACATGAGTTGTGCCGATTGTGCCGCCTGCACCAGCCTTGTTTTCAACAATAACCGTTTCCCCAAGCGGAGCTCGCATGGCTTCGGCCAAAGAGCGCGCAACATTATCGGTCGGGCCACCCGCCGTAAACGGGATAACCATATTGACAGGTCGTTCAGGGTATTTGCTTTCTTCTGCCTGGGCGGTAAAGCCCAGAAAACCCATTGCAAGACCAGCTGCCAGCATGGTTTTCTTTAAATGCAACATTGTTACTATCCTTGAGGTAAAAAATAAAAATAAAACGTTTGTCTTTGGATTTTCATTATTTTTATAAAGGAAAAAGGACACGCAGCTTGTACGGTAACTTAATTGTGTTTAAGTTTATTTCTTTAGTAAATAAATGTACATGCCTTAAAATAAATAAAGGACATTTTGGGCCTTTATTCTATTAACGATTTGATATATATCATAGTGGGTGTGGGCGTCAGGTCACTATATAAAGTGGCTGGACACAAAAAAGCCGCTTCAGTTCAATAACTGTTAAGCGGCTGATTTTTGATATTCTTGGGAATTTATGGTCGGGACAGTAGGATTCGAACCTACGACCCTCTGGTCCCAAACCAGATGCGCTACCAGGCTGCGCTATGCCCCGACTTGTTTCTTTGCTGTGTTAAGCAGTGAAGAAAGAATTATGACATAAAAATATCTGTTTTTGCAAGTCATGAAATGAAAATGTTATAAAAAATGTAAAAAAACAACATGAAGACAGATCAGCGGATTTGCTTTCCCCGTCCATGGGGGAGGTGAACAGACACGTTAATAGCCATGGCATTAACGGGCTGAGTGCCGGGTATTAATCCCTGCCACGGTAATGCCTGTGGTGTGGGTGTCCGTGTTTTTTGAAGTGTTTCTTGTGGTATTTGCGGCTGTGTCTTGGGTGATCATCGTAATAATAAACAGATCTTGGCCGGATATGGCGGGGACGCTCTACATAAACTACCGGTGGGGGAGCGTAATGGCGATGCGGTCTTTCTACAACGACCCCAGGTAATCCTATTCCAATGTCAACATTAATTTGTGCATTGGCAGCTGTTCCCATGCCTAAAGTGGCAGCAGTAAAAAAGGGCAGTAATAGTTTTTTCATGGAGACTCCTGTCAGTATTGGAATTTGGCTTTATTGTTAGCGACTGTTGTTGTCCCGGCGACGCGACTCAGAGCGATTTTCAAAGTTTCTTTCAGCTGGTGCGAGTAAGCGCGACCTCTCAATCCTGTTGAAATCGGGGCGGCGGCTGGTGTTCTGGTGTTGTTCAATGCGGCGATTGTTTTGGTTGCTGTTTTTTCTCCATTCACGGGAAGGTGTGTTTGGTTTTGCATCGTGGCGGTCACGATCGGGTCTGCGATTCCAGTTGTTGCGATCGGTGTGTTTCCGATTATTGTCCCAGTATCGTTTCTGATCAGCATGGTTGCGCGTTACCCAGCGACGGCGGTTATTGTCATAATAGCGGTAGTTATTGACCGTAGTGTAAGAGTTGGCGTAACCATACCCGTACCCGTTGCTGTACCCCGGGCTATAGTAATCATCATAATAACCATAGCCATCATCAATAACGCAGCCGGCAAGGCCAATGGTCAGAGCCAATACCGCAAGAATTTTTTTCATGTTGAACCTCACGCAAAGGTAAGTGAGCTGAAACTTTACCGTACAGCACTATAAACTCATTATCAGGCAATGCCCATTTCGAATTTGTTTCTTAAGGCCACCCAAATGAAAGTAATCATTAAAAATCGGTCTATATGGAACCGATTGAAATAAAAAGGGCTTTATTGTTTGTGTTTCAATGGTTTTGTAACGGATTTTATAGGGTGTTTTTAATGTTGTTGTAAAAATGTCATGATTTTCACGGGAAAATATGATTTTAATCGTACTGTATAGACAGGGTTTAAATTGTCATGCTATATTTCTTCTTTCTTAAGTGTGTCGCACTCGTGGTGAAATAGGTAGACACAAGAGACTTAAAATCTCTCGGGCATTGCGCCCGTGCCGGTTCGATTCCGGCCGAGTGCACCAGAGAGAAAAAGGAAGCTTGGCAGAGCGGTTGAATGCACCGGTCTTGAAAACCGGCGAGGGTTTGCGCCCTCCGTGAGTTCGAATCTCACAGCTTCCGCCAAATGGCCTTGATTAAGCACAGGAATTTGATAAAAAGTGCTTATAAATCAAAGGGAAAGTGAATCAGCTTGAATCATTTTCAACCACAAGTTATGATAACGCATCAAATTCTTGTGGTAGAAAAATGGCTGAAAAGAAATACCTCACCCCATTGGTGGTGAACGCATTGAATAAGCCCGGTTCGTATGCTGACGGCAAGGCGACCGGATTGTATTTGCGAATAGCCCCGACAGGGACGAAGTCGTGGACGCTGCGGGTTGTGCACAATGGCAAGCGCATTGAGCGGGGCCTTGGCGGTTATCCCACCTTATCCATCAAGGACGCAAGGCAGAGGGCGCACGACGAGCGCACGAAGCTAAGGGCAGGTGTAGATCCCAAAGCAGAGCGCAATGCCGCCAGACTGGCTTACGAGGCCGCACAGGCCAGAGCCAAGACATTCAGACAATGCGGCGAAGCCTTCATAGAAGCCAATGAAATTAATTGGCGCAATCCAAAACACATTCAACAATGGCGTAACACGCTTGCTCAATACGCTTACCCAATAATTGGCGACCTTCAGGTTGATCAAGTTACCTACGCCCACGTTCTAAACATCCTCGACCCGATATGGCAAACCAAAAACGAAACGGCCAGACGACTACGGGGGCGGATTGAAGCGGTGCTTGACTGGGCCGAGGCCAAAGAGTTCAGGACAGAGGCACCCAATCCGGCAGCACTAAGCGCCAAATTCAAGGCAGCGCTGCCCGCCATACGTAAGCAGGCAGGTGTAGCGGGCAGGCGAGGGCACCAACGGGCTTTGCCGTGGGAAGAAGCGCCTCATTTCATGCAGCGCTTACAGAACGTGCAGGGCGTTTCAGCCAAGGCTTTGATGTTCGCTATTCTGACGGCGACACGTTCCGGGGAATGTCGGGGCGCAGTGTGGGAGGAGATAGACATGGAGCGGGCAACGTGGACGATTCCCGCCAGCCGTATGAAATCAGGCAAAGAACACAGGGTTCCGCTCTCACCGCAAGCGGTGGCGCTGTTGCGCAGCGTGCGCCCCCAAGACGAAGAAGGCAAAGTGTCCCCGACAGGTATAATTTTTAAAGGAAGATCGGGGGCGCTTTCGGATATGTCCTTAACGGCAGTGCTCAGGCGCTTGAACGTGGACGCAGTGCCGCACGGGTTCCGCTCTACATTCAGGGACTGGACGGCAGATACAACGGCTTGCCCAAGGGACGTGGCAGAAATGGCGCTGGCTCATGCCATTGCGGATTCCACCGAGGCTGCATACAGGCGAGGCGATATGTTCGCTAAACGGCGTGAGTTGATGAATCAGTGGGCGACGTTCGTAAGTCCAAAGCTGGACTCATGAAAGCGGATTTGCTTTAATAGATTTATTAAGCGTAACTAATGAGTGGGCTGTCTTCGTGGTGAGGCTTGACGAACTGTAAAGCAGCTGTTATATTTTAGCCGCCTTCCCGCTTTTGGGGGAGGTGGCCAAAGTAGGAATGCCTTCCTAGAATTGTGCAATTCAATTCAATGCGCCTTCGCACTGCTTGCTTTCCCCCAAGAGCAGAAGAAGGAATAACCGCATTCAGTGATTACCGGGCATCAGTACCGCATTGGGATTTAAAACCCAAATTGCGCCAGATGAAAAGGTAATACCATGGATAACTCTATCCACAATAACCCCCACCTGTTAGACGATGATGCAGCACTACGCAAGCCCGGTGCGTGTGCATTCTTAGGCATTGCACCTGCCACCCTCGACCGATGGGTTACCCGAGGTCTTATTAAGCGCCGAAAGGTCGGGCGGTGTTCACTGTATCGCTTAGGCGATTTGCGGGCACTCGTGCGCAATGCAGGGGGTGAGCAATGATTACTTCTCAATACTTCCCCTCTATTCGCTTAGCCGCTGAGCGTGGCGCCCAAGTCGTGTTCGTTTGCAATAAGCTGGGCATTACGTGCAATCGTATTGCCATCTTGCCACGAGGCAATAGCAGCTTTGAGCTGTACCACGACGTTGAGATCAACCCCGGCCGCCTCCTTTTGGCATGGTGCTTTATTGACTCTATTGCCGACCTCGACTGCCCTGTGTGTGATGAATACGCAGAGACCTTGCCGGAGGTCTGGACATTTGAGGGACGGGATGTTAAGACCCTGCTGAAAAGCTGGTTTGATGCCGAGGACAACGATTGGCAAATCCTTAGTTACGCTGCATGGTTTGAGCAGATCATGAACGATGTTCGCCCCCAAATCTCAGGGGTTGATCGTATAGACCCCGTGGCTTTACTCAGAGCGTTGGGCAAGGAGTATTGCCGCCGTGACTGAAAATCAATTTGACAAGATGGCTGCGGACTTTCTGGATTCAGTCGGGGGTACAGACGAAGAGCTGAAATGGCATTTCCGTACTTTTTACGACGTGCAAAAGGGCATGCCCGGATACGACCCCGACAGGGCAGGGGAGACCAAGGCGTACCACAGCACGTATGACAAGTGCAAAACATTCCTGCATAACGCAAACAATGATGCCACTAAGCACGGCGTGTTTGTCGTAATCAATGGGGGCGGCACAAAGGACGCACAGATAGATGATATCCGTGCAGTCTGGCTGGACATGGACATTAAAGATTTCAAAGATTATGGCGACTATGAGCAAGCGGTTAAGTTTGCTTATGAGGGGCGCTATTCAAACCATGATCCGGAGGTCCCCGAGTGGCCTAAACCCAGCGTCGTGGTTCAGTCAGGCAACGGCCAGCACATATATTGGCTGCTGGATGGGGGCGAGTGCGAGCCGAAGAACTTTAAGCGAGTGCAGCAAGCACTGGCCAAGAAGTTCAAGGGCGATCAAGCTGTATGCAATCCTGCCCGCATAATGCGCTTGCCCGGCACGAAGCATTGGAAGACAGGCGCAGCAAGAACGGTTAAGACTGTGCAGGATATCGGCGGGTTTTATAATCTTGATGACTTGCTCAGGGGGTTAGATGTTTCACTGGAAGAGGTCGTGGAGGCGCCTAATCAGCCCGCCACGGCGTTTAAATTAAACAGTAGGCCCGAGACGCCCGAAACCGTAAAAGATCTGCGTAGCGCCCTGTCTCGCATTTCTGCGGATTGTTCCCGTGACGAGTGGTTTAAAGTGTTGACGGCAGTCAAGGCGCATGGCTTTTCTGTTGGAATGGAGATGGCCAGAGAGTGGAGCCAGAGCGCCCCCGACAGATACATTGCTGAGCACTTTGAGCGGGATTGGCAAAGTTTGAAGACTGACGGCGGGGTTTCACCGGCCACCCTTTATTGGATGGCAGGCGCAGACCCCGACAGATGCCCCGACACTGACACAGACGATGGCAAGGCGTGCAGGTTCAATGTTTGGGCAGGCGGGCAGGTCATGTACTCTAACGAGGGCTGGTACTGGTGGACAGGCGCTTACTGGAAGCCGGATACTGCAAAGGTTGAAGCCGAGCTTATGCGGTTTGCCAAAGAGCTTGTAGTGGACACAGGTAAAGCATTGGGGGAGGCCACAGCGTCGGGGGATAAAGGCAGCATTGCAGTGGCGACGGCCAATTTCAAAGCGGCCAAGCGTATGCAGTACGCACAAACCCGCAAGGGGGTAATGGATTCGCTGCGGGTAATGACCACCGTTTCAAAGGATAAGCTAAACGTTGAGCTGATGGAGTTATGTACCCCGTCGGGGGTGGTGGACTTAAAGACGGGTAGGCTACTGCCCCCGGTTCCTGAGCAGCGCCATACCCTTTGCACGGGTGTCCCGTATGAAGCCGATGCGCAATGCCCGCTATGGCTTGAGTTCCTCGGCAGTACATTCAATCGGAACAAGGACATTATAGCCTATGTTAAGCGTTGGTTCGGTTACATGCTGACAGGCAGCGTAGCCGAGGAAGCAATGCTATTCGGGTACGGTTCAGGGGCTAACGGCAAGTCCGTGCTGGCTAACCTATTGGCTCATATCATGGGTACTTACTGCGGGCAGGTTAACAACAAGCTGCTGACAGTTAACCGCTCTCAATCCAGTAGCCAAGCGTCCCCCGAGCTGGCAAGGCTTGAAGGGTTGCGTGTTGCCCTGCTGAATGAAACGGCGGCGGGTGAGCGCTGGGACGATGCCAAAATCAAATCGCTGGTATCCAAAGAGCGCATCGTGGCACGAAACCTCCACAGCGAGGAGCGCAGCTTTACCCCGACAGCCAAGTTATTTGTACGGGGGAACAATAAGCCCAGCATCTCGGACACGAGCGACGGCTTATGGCGACGGCTGCACCTGCTGGATTTCCCCAACCGATTAACCGTAAAAGAACGGGATATGAAGCTGGAAGAAAAGCTTAAAGCCGAGGGAGCAGGGATATTGGCATGGGCGGTGCAGGGTTGCCTTGAGTGGCAGGAGCAGGGCCTTGCCGCCCCCGACAGGGTAATGGAGGCCGTGAAGGAGTATCGGGGGTCTGAAGACTTGGTACAAGAATGGATAGGTGACCATCTCGAATCGGGCGGGCGCACTTTGCGAACCGATCTGTACAATGCGTTCAAGCGGTTTGCTAAAGGTATCAAACCTATTTCAGCGCAGGTGTTTTATGAGAGTTTGAGTAATAACGGCTTTAAAGAACTCAAAAGCATGGGCGCAAGATACTTTCAATGCCGATTAAGGGAAGAGTCCCCGACGGGGTTTGTACAGGACTGAAACCTGCCCTGACCTGACTGAAACCTGCCCTGACCTGAAACCCTTTATCCATGCGGGTTTCGGGGGAGTTTAGGGCAAAAGTAGGGCAGGCTTAGGGCAGAAAAAGCCGGTTTTCATATTAGCCTAGTAAATATACTTTTTTTTTTATAATAGTGAAATATATTAAAGATATCTGCCCTACTTCTCGGAGAGCCTTTGCTGATGCGGGTTTTGACGGGGCAGGGGGGTTGCCCTAGGCCTGCCCTACTTGCCCTACCTGCCCTACTTTAGTCTTATAACTTTTACCTTTTATATGAGATATGAGAAAACATCTTACTAAACGAGCTTCGGCGAATGAGACTGCTACCCGGTTAATTTATGATTGGGTCGGGGACAGTCTCGAATTGGAAGGAGAAACGTTGCGAAGCGTTTTGTACAAATCACTTATTCGGTACTCCCCGAAGGCAAAGACTATAACAAGGGCTATGTTCTATGAGACTCTGAGGGGCTGCGGGTTCACGGAGCGCAAAACGAAGTACGGCTACTATTTCAATGTTGAGATAGTAGATAGGCGGCAGGAGGCTTTTAAAGCTTGGGTCGGGGACTGCATAGAAGAAGGGGGCGAAACGTCCACCCAAGAGCTTCATGAGTCGTTTACCAGACATTCCCGTATGAACTTATCCAGAACATGGGTTTGGCTTCGCATGGGGGAGCACGGCTTTAAAGAGGCCCGCAGGGTGAGCGGCAGCATTTACCTGCAATGCAATATAAAGGCGTCCCCGACAGATGCACGGACAAGGCGCTCACTTCCTCAAATTGAGGGAAAAAATCCCCCCTCGGGGAGCGATACCAAAACGGCACCACATATGGTAAGTATATGGCCGGAGGATTACAAGCCGGATGGCGGCTTCTGGACACCTGAGCAGGTAGCCAAGGCCAAGAACATGAGGCGGTGGAAAGCGCAATGGTCGGGGCTGCATCCTCACCGACAGTTTCAGCTTAGCCACTTGGTGTTTATTGCCCGTGGTCGTGGAATGAGTGAGGAAGCGGTTGAGAAGGTGGTACAGGGTGTTTTGGCCAGAGAGCCTAGCCTCATGTCCGACAAGGCATTGTTAAAGGCGTTGTAAGGTTGTACGCCCCCGACAGGGATATTCCCGGCAGACTATTTAGGAGACCTAAAGTTGAGCGGCTTAGTGTTGTGGCGTCGTGGGGTGCAGGGTGCGCAGCGTCCCCGACTGGGTAGGGGTCAAAATAAATAAATATGCATGTGGGGTCACAAATACCGTTACGCCCCCTGAAGGGTACAGGGGTATATATCGCTTTTGTGGTGGTTCCCTTTTGGAGCTGCCCTAAATTTTCAGGGCGCTTTCTTTTCAGCTTACCGCACGCATCCTTCGGGCCATTGGAAGTCCGGAGCCATTGCTTCTATTATGTCGGGACACCTCGGCGGGTGCAGCTTATTGTACTGCTGCCGCTGTAACTCGTATTGTTTCCGCTGTAATTCATACTGCTGTTGCTGCAAGCCGTATTGCTGCTGAAATTCATACTGTCGCTGCATTTCAAAATTCTGCTGGTCTATCGCACGTTGTGTTGCTTGATTCTGTCGCTGTATTTCAAGGTTATGCCGATAAAGTGGGTCTTGAGCAAAAGCGGTTACAGGTGCAAGGGCTAAGACGATTATAAATTTTTTGAGCATTTCCATTGCCTCATGATAATAAATGGGAAATTACGATATTATTACGCTTAATAAATATTCCAATTGATTTATAGCTTAGCTTTTATTTCACTTGGTATTATTTTGTTGTAGGTTAACCATTCTTAACCGTGGGCGTTTATGAAGCATGAAACTTTTCCTACCAACGTAAATGCTGAAACCGTTAGTTTATTACTAGGCGAAGTAGAAGCATGTACACAGAAGCATGCCGAGCAGATACGTCTGCAACTAAGCGACATTGCTGATGCGGGTGTACGCTATGGTTATACTCTTGCAAGCTATGAACCTGACGGGGCGAGGCCATATTCCGCAGAGGAAATGAGAAACCTTCAAGAATCGTTGCGAACTGCAAATGCATTACTGAATGAATTATGTAATTTAGTTCGCCGTTTCAGAAATGAGGATGACCCGTTTCATTTGGGAATTAAATAATATGGTTGAAAAATGGTAGATAAAATATAACAACTAAGCCACAATCCGCATGGGTGATTGATGTAGGGCGGACACAGCTTCCGCCAGTATGCAAAAACCCCGGATTCAGCAATGGTCCGGGGTTTTTTTATTGTTATTTTATGAGCAGGTATATAAAGTTGGACGCGAAGAAGCAAACACAAAAGGTGCTCATTAAAGGGCGTTTTTTGTGTTTGGATGCCCGCGCAATGTCAAATTTGTTAGTATGGGGTTATCTTCCGTTTTTTTATTAACGCGACGCAAGTCGTTATTTTGTTAAATTTTAATATGTCAACTAATAAGTCGTACCGTATAGAGAAAGACTTATTGGGAACTAAAGAAGTCCCCGATAATGTTTACTATGGTGTCCAAACACTACGAGCCATTGAAAATTTCAGGCTATCTGGCATTCCATTATCTCACTACCCTGATTTTATCAATGCATTTGCCATGGTTAAACAGGCAACTGCCCAGGCCAATTGTGAGCTGGGACATCTTGGAAAAGAAAAATGTGAGGCAATCAAAAAGGCCTGTCAACGAATTATCGGGGGCGAGTTTCATGATCAATTTGTGGTAGACATGATCCAGGGTGGGGCAGGGACCTCTACCAACATGAACGCCAACGAAGTCATTGCCAATATTGCGCTTGAGTCCATGAATCACGCCAAGGGTGAGTACCACTATCTGGACCCTAATAATGACGTGAACATGTCTCAATCAACCAATGATACCTACCCAACAGCAATCAGGTTAGGTTTGTTGTTCAGTCATGAGGCGTTGTTAACAAGCCTGGATAAACTCACTGCATCATTTGTGGTTAAGGCAAATGAGTTTGATCATATCCTTAAAATGGGACGCACCCAGCTTCAGGATGCGGTTCCAATGACCCTGGGGCAAGAATTCAAGGCTTTTGCGTCTACCTTGGCTGACGATATCCCCTTGTTGCGCTCAGTGGCTTCCAACTTGTTAACAGCGGTTAATCTGGGTGGTACCGCCATTGGTACAGGTATTAATACCGACCCTCGTTATCAGCAGCTGGCCGTTGGTAAATTAGCTGAAATTAGTGCGCAGCCCGTGAAATCATCGTTTGATCTGGTTGCCGCCACCTATGATATGGGTGATTTTGTATTGCTGTCAGGCATGCTTAAGCGTACTGCAGTTAAATTATCCAAAATCTGTAATGACTTGCGTTTGCTTTCCAGTGGTCCTCGTACGGGGATTAACGAAATCAATTTGCCGGCCCGTCAGCCGGGCAGTTCTATCATGCCGGGCAAAGTTAATCCGGTTATTCCAGAAGCGGTCAATCAGATTGCTTTTGAAATTATTGGTAATGATGTGGCTATTACCATGGCATCCGAAGCGGGCCAGTTGCAGCTGAATGTGATGGAGCCATTAATTGCCTATAAAATGTTTGATTCAATTTGCCTGTTATCGCGTGCAATGGATATGCTCAGGGAATTGTGCATTGATGGTATTACCGCCAATGCTGCTCATTGCAGTGCCCTGGCAGAAAACTCAATTGGCCTTGTAACTGCCCTGAATCCGTTTATTGGCTATGCAAACTCAACACGCATTGCTAAAAAAGCGCTGGAAACAGGGCGGGGTGTTCTTGAGCTTGTTAAAGAAGAGAACCTGCTTGATGAAAAGGTGCTGGCTGATATTTTGCGCCCTGAAAACATGATTGCGCCTCGTTTGGAAAGCGTGGCAGTCTAAATCCTGCCAAATACATAAAGCAAAATCGAAGGGGCTGGAAACGGCCCCTTTTTTATTTGATGCTCACTGTATTTTTATTGCCTGCATCTATTCAGGGTCTGTACGCAAAGTCTTGTCCAAATGGCTTGTGTTTGTCAGACCCTGCTAGAATAGAGCGCTTGATTACCCTGATCTTGGAAAAAAGGAAGAAGACAATGAAAGCAATTGAAATCTCACAGCCGGGTGGGCCGGAAGTATTAACTGTGGTAGAACGTGAGAAGCCGGTACTAAAAGCCGGTGAGGTTTTAATTAAAGTGAGCGCAGCGGGTATTAATCGCCCTGATGTGTTCCAGCGCAAAGGTTCTTATCCGCCACCGGCTGATGCCTCTGATTTGCCAGGCCTGGAAGTGGCGGGTGTGATTGTGGA
>LFRM01331779.1_pt7 | contig 19112 bp, 18 predicted proteins | sample 618341 | NCBI WGS metagenome assembly LFRM01 (sample SAMN03654438, study PRJNA283298) | anaerobic digester metagenome | isolation source: pool of bioreactors CSTR01a, CSTR02a, and CSTR03a thermophilic anaerobic... | place: Denmark: Kgs. Lyngby | collected 2014-05-21 | reverse complement strand
ATTTCGCCAGCGACGGCCGCCCGTTGGGGCTTTTGGCAATCGACGGCAGGCTGATCAGCGAGCCATATGCGAACCGCACGGCCATCGGCATCAAGCCCGGTGAGATCGTGATCGGCCAGGTAGGCATGAACGGCAGTGTAATCCTGGGCGACGGCCGGGAGTTTGCCGTTTCCGGCATCAACCGCCCGCGCCTGACGGACGAGCTGATCATCTACACGCCCGATTACGGCGAGACTTCGCGGACCAATGTTTGGGGTGTCGATTTAATCGTCGTCGGTGATGTTGTTGTTGACAAAGTCACCGGCCAAGCGCCGATCCCCGCGGATGGCTATGTTGTATCCGGGCACGGTGCCGCCAGGGATTTCCTCAACCAGGTGACGGTGGGGGATCGGATTACTGTTGAGCTTAAGTTGAGTCCTGATTGGTTGGAGCAGGGATTTGTGCATATTATCGGGGGCGGGCCTCGTTTGGTCAAGGGCGGGCAGGTTTACATCACCGCTGAAGAGGAGCGTTTCCAGGCGGATATAGCCGCCAGCCGGGCACCCCGGACCGCATTGGGTGTGACCGCCGACCGGAAACTTTTGATCGTCACTGTGAACGGCCGTCAGCCCGGCGTCAGTGTCGGTATGACTTTGGAAGAACTGGCTGAACTGATGATCGAACTTGGAGCTGTCGACGCGATGAACCTTGACGGCGGCGGGTCCACCACCATGGTGATCCGCGACCGGGTATTGAACATACCGTCCGACGGGACGGAACGTCCAGTCAGCAATGCCATTGTCGTCATCACTCCCGAGAGCAGGCAATAAGGAGTTGTCATTCATGATCCGTAAATGGGCGCTTGTGGGGATTTTTTTATGTTTGTACACTGCAGCGGCAGCCGGAGCAGTGGATATCTACCCTTTGGAGGCAGTGTACCCCGGCCTCAAAGGAATCGGTAAGACCGTCGTCCACGGAACCCTCATCGAGGAATTCGACGTGGAAGTGATCACGATCATTCCTCAACCGGGCTCCATCCCTGACTTGATCATGGTCAGGGTCAGCGGCGACGCCATTGACCGCAGCGGCGGTATCGCTTCCGGAATGAGCGGCAGCCCCGTCTATGTTGACGGCAAGCTCTTGGGAGCCATCAGCTACGCCTATGAGTATTCCGATCACCGGGTGGGCCTGCTCACTCCCGCGGCGCCGATGCTGGCTCTGCTGGACAAAGTCCCAGTTGCTGCGCCGCAGCTGCCCCAGGGTTTCAGCGAGATTGCCACACCAGTGACGGTAACTGGCATTGCCGGGAGGGCGCTGGCTCCTTTGGCCAAAGCGCTTGAGCCGTACAATGTCCAAGTGATTCCCGGGGTAAGCGGCATTATGCAGCAGGTGGACGTATCAAGGCTGGAGCCAGGCTCGGCTTTTGCCGTTCAGCTTTTGCGCGGCGATTTTCAGGTTGCCGCCTTTGGAACGATCACGGAAGTGGATGAGCAAAACCGATTTGTCGGCTTCGGCCATTCCTTCCTGCACAAAGGCGATGCCAACTATTTCGTGGCTCCCGCGGTGATTCATTACACCATGCCCGGCTTGGAGATCCCGTATAAAATAGCCTCCGCCGGTGCGAGCGTTGGCGCGATCTACCAGGACAGAGCAGCCGGTGTGGCAGGCACCCTCGACACGCAGGCGGCGTATATTCCCATCAACATTACCGTCACCGACGTGGAACGGCAGCGCCAGGACGTGTACCGGGTAGAATCGATCGCCGACAGCAGCCTGCTGGCGGCTCTGGTGATCAGCAGCGCTTATCAAGGGATTGATTCTTCACTGGACAGGATCGGATCCGGGACGGCCTACGTAAGGTTGGAGTTTCACACCCACGATCTTCCGCAGCCGATCATCAGGGAGAACATGTTTTACAGCGATTCGGACATCGCTGTTTGGTCTTTGTCGGACTTGATGGACGGCCTGGAGGTTTTGATGGGCAACAATTTGCAGTCCATCGACTTAAAAGAGATCAACGTCAGCATTGTTGTGGAAAACACCCGGCGCACCGCCGAGATTGAAAAAGCAATTCCCCGCAGATTCCAGGTTGAAGCCGGCGGCAGTGTCGAAGTCGAAGTCAGGATTCGCCCGTTCCGCAATGCGGTGGAAACCCGTGTGTTAAGGATTGATATCCCGGAAGACACCTTGCCGGGGCTGATGACGGTCTCTGTCAGGGGCGGAAGCAGCGGGTATTTTTACGCCAAACCGACAGTGCACACCACATGGGAATCGCTGCAGGAGCAGGATGCCGATGTCATGTGGCGGGAGCCGACTCAGGCGGAGAGCCTTGATCTTTTGCTCACTGGATATATGAACCGGGAACGGAACAACGAGATCGTGGCAGAGTTCTATCCATACATCGATCCGAATCCCGAGTACGACTTCGGCGATTATCCCCAATCCAGTTTCGGCGGAGAGGATAAAATCCCCATCAGCGAGGTAGTGATGCTCGAGAAAGATTTCGACAGTTCCCAGTGGGAACCTAACGACAATGAGCCGATCAGGGTACGTTTAATCACTCAATATGTGATCGAAGGCTCGGCGTCGTTTGAGATTGAAGTGTTGTAGGCTGGGGCTGTTACCCCCGGTAAATGACAGGGGGGCGGCGAACAGTATTGTCAATTGGATGAAGCGGCGGCGTTTAATGCCAGCTGTAGCAGTAATTACTGCGAGGATCGCCGCAGGAAACCGCCAGCAGGCGTAGAATTAACGAAAAGATTGCCTTGATGTGGACTTATGTCATGAATAGAGGTTACCGTCAAATGTTAGGGGGCACTTTCATGAGGTTTTTCAAACACGCAAGATTCAAATCTACAGTGACGCTGTGTTTGGCTGCGCTTCTCATGGTTCTTTTTGTCCAGCCGGGGGCAGCTCAACGCCTGCAGGACATACCAGTCTCGGCAGTAGTCATCAGAGGCAACGCTTTGATCGATACAGCCATAATCCAACGGGCGATTACCAAGACCAGAGTCGGGTTCCCAGCCAACCAACGATATCTTGAGGATGACTGTCTGGCGATTGGTAGCCTCGGGTATTTTGAAAATGTCGAGGCCAAGGTGGAACTGACACCTGAGGGTACAATCATGGTCGCCTTCGTGGTCGAAGAAAACCCTGTTGTCAGCGAGATTGTCATTAAAGGGGCACAAGGCCTGCCCATCAATGAGTTTATCAAGCAGATGAAGGTCAAGCCGGGCGAAGTGTTCAACAGCAATCATCTGATTGAGGATCTTTACAGTTTCAGCGAGTGGTCTTATGAGGTGCAGGGCAAACCACACTTCGCAACGGAAAACTATGGTGTTTCCAAGGCCGGTGTGGTCACGATCGAAGTCATGCCTTACAAACTCGGGAAGATCTCCGTCGAAGGAAACGAAAAGACAAAAGACCATGTCATTCTGCGCGAACTGACCTTCGGCCCTGGAGACGATATTGACATAGTTCAGGTTTTCAAGGACCTGCACAAAGTTTTCATGCTTGAGTTTTTTGATGAACCCCCCAGCTTCGTTTTCGAGGCGACTGACAGAGCAGATGTGTACAACATGGTGATCCATGTAAAGGAAACCAAGACCGGCAGCGCCGACTTTGGTGTCGGATACAGTTCCAAGAGCGGTATTTTTGGATATGTTGACATTTCCGACAGAAATCTGTTCGGCAACGGACAGTACGGCAGCCTTTTCTTCGAGATCGGCAAAGGGACACGTTCGTACAGGTTGAGGTTCAGAGAGCCATACCTGCTTCCAGACGGCACCTCTTTTGAAATCAGCCTGTATAATACCCACGACAAAGTCAAGGAAAAAATCGATGACGATTTATCCAAGATCGGGACAGCCCATGTCCTCGGCGGCAGCATAGCATTTGGCCGGCCGTTGGGTGAGTATACGCGGGGTTCGCTGAGCCTGCGGGCGGAGAGCCATAACTTCAGCGGCGATATTGAAGAGGTATGGGAGCCGTTCAAGCTTCTGACCATTGGAGCGAACGTCGAAACCAACACCAGCAACCATCCATTCGCGCCCACGCAGGGTTATGTTTCCTATTTGGGGCTTGAGACAGGTCTCACCTTTAACGGCGAGAAGGCCTCTTATTCCAAACTGACTGTGGACCACCGCCGCTACTACGAACTCCTCGATGACAAGCTGGTCCTTGCGGTCAGAGGTTCCGGAGGAAGAGCCCTCACCGGCACCTTGCCTGATCCTGAACTGTTTAGGATCGGCGGCAGTGAAACGCTGAGAGGGTACGCCTACGGCGAGGAAGGCTTGGCAGGCGACAAAGTGCTGCTGTTTAACACAGAGCTGCGGTTCCCCCTCTGGGATTTCCTGTCCGGTGTGGTGTTCTTCGATGCCGGCAAGGCGTGGGAAAAGGATGAGCGCATGAATCCGCTTGACCTGCTCCACAGCAACGGCTTCGGCATCGGTGTGAGGGTTGACACTCCATTAGGACTGCTCCGCTTCGACTATGGATGGGGGCTCAACGAAGAACACGGCCGGGAAGGGCACTTTTACTTCGGCTTGGGCCATACTTTCTAGCGCTGTTTTTAAGCACTCCCAAACCCAGGAACGATTCGGCAAGGATCGTTTCCTGGGTTTTTTTGGATTTGCATCGAGATCCCCTCGGTTGCTATAATGAACTTGTTGCGAACAGTAACTATTACAAACAGGGGAGGAGGATAAGATGCTTAAGCAAAAGGGATATCTCGGCGGCCTGTTGGTTTTAGTCGCGGCGGCTTTATTGATTGTTTTTTTCTGGGTCAGCTCGGTTCAAGGCCAAAACAGCGGTAGAATCGCTGTAGTTGATACGCAGGCTTTATTCTCCCGGTACCTTGCAGCTCCGCTGTATGAAGCCCGGGATCGGCTGCAGGCAGAATACGACGCAAAGGCTGACGGCCTTTCCGATGAGGAGGCTGCCAAGCTTTTCATGGAGTACCAGGCGAAATTGGAGGCCGTAGAGCGCGAATACAGCGGCAAAGTTGACGAGGCTGTGGCCAAAGTTGCCGGCGAACAGAATCTGCAGGTAGTGATGGACGCATCCGCCATCCTTTACGGCGGTGTGGACATCACAGAAGATGTGCTTCGTGTCCTCAAGTAAGGGAATTGATGCGTAGAGCAGCCGCGGCCAGGGAATAATAGTCACTGATCAATAGAGGCGGTGATGATGATGAAATATCTTCCCTGGCTGTTGACTGCCCTCCTTGCCGGAGCCTTGATTTGGGTCCTTTCGACCCAGGCGGTCACAGTGAACAATGTAGGGTTGATTGATATGGGCAAAATCTTGAGCGAAAGCCAGTATGCCCAGCGGTTGAATGACCAGCTGTCCGAGAAATACGATCAATTGGTGGCGCAGCTGCAGGCCAGCGCTGAATCGGAAGACATCGACGAAGAGAAAAAGGCGGAGCAGGACCGAGCGCTTTATGCCGAATACCTCCGTTTCAGGCAGGAACTGGAAACCCAGTTTCAAGCCGCTTTGGACCGGGCTATCGCCGAAGCCGCCGGCGATGCGAATCTGCAGTTGGTCCTGGATGTGGATTTGGTAAGGTTCGGCGGCAGGGATATCAGTGATCAGATCATCAAACGTTTGGACTAAAGCCATAAAACGATCGAGCCAGGAGAATCAATATAGATGGGAGGCTGCTTCCATCTCTTTTTTTTGTTCCAGCAAATACCGATCTGGCAAAGGAGGTAATTTCTTAAAAAGAATAGAATAGTTATCCTGATCAGGAAGGGGAAGGAATGCCATATGCACCGTTATCACAGCAAGTTAGCAGCGCTGCTTGTCATTGTACTTATGATTGGGTTGTCCGGTTCCGCGGCAGCCCACAATGTCTTTGGTTCGACAGGGTTGATCAACATACCGACGGCGTCAGTGGCTCCCAGTGGATCGTTCAGCGCCGCCTATCATTTGTTCGGGGGCGGAAGCCATCTCTCGATGATTCTGGGCGCGTTTCCAAACGTGGAAGTGGGGCTTGTGTCCCGCTTCGGAGAACCTGGCGCCGGGTTTTTCGGCAGTGTCAAAGTGCAGCTCCTCCAGGAAGGTGACTACCCGGGGGTTGCCGTTGGACTGACTACCAACGGCGATACGGCCAGTTATTATATTGTGGGGAGCATGCAGATCGGCGCGCCGGGGATCCGCGGCCATATTGGTTTTGGTTCAGGCCAGTTCAGCCGGGGGTTTGCCGGAATCAGCAGTGTCCTCAACCCTGTGACAGTCATCAGCAGCGACCGGAAGTTCAGCATGCCTGTAACGACCGTGATCGTGGAGACTGACGGATGGCGGATCAACACCGGTCTGTCTCTGAAGTTCAACCAGGAATTGTCGGCCAAAGTGATGGTTTCGGGCTTTAAGGACTTCGGTTTTGGAGTGAGTTATTCCCATCGTTTCTAGGATGGAGGGTCTCAAATGATGAGAAGGATCGGGTTTGCGGGACTAGTTGTGNNCTTTTGCTTGTCTTGGGAAGCACAGGTTCAGCTTTTAACCCAAACGCGGCTGTCGACGGCAATATCAGCCGCGCCAACCGCAATCCTGCGGGATTGATGGGGTTGAAAACCCCAGAATTCGGCTTCCAGCTGCGAATTGTTTCACAAGAATCCGGGGAAGAAGCGGAAGCAGGCGAGCCTGCTACCTACTCCCGGCAGTATCATCTGCTCTATGCCGAACCAGACTATGGGACCGGAGCCGGGCTGCTCCATTTCATCTACAGTGATTCCCTCAGGCAGATAACTTATGCCGTCGCCGATGATCTGGCGGGTAGGGTCAACGCCGGCCTGTCCCTAAAGTATATCAACATTCCCGGAGAAGAGAGCAAGTATGTCAGCACCGATTTAGGCCTCCAGGTAGGAGATTTTTACCTGTTCCGCCTCGGTGTTCTGGTGGAGAACTTCTGGCATCTCAAAGTCGGCGAAACGGAAGCAGCCCTGCCCACCAACGTTGTGCTGGGCGCCGCAGTCAGGCTGGGGGAATTTGGTACAGCTGCGGTGGATGTCAATGATGTCCTCAACGCCAATTCCGCCAGAAAGCTGATGCTGGGAGTGGAAATCAAACCCTTTCGGTTCTTGACGCTCAGGGCCGGATGGGACGAAGGTTGGACAGCAGGAGCAGGGTTTGTATACCGCCAAATCAAGCTTGGTTATGACTGGGCCCAAGGGCAGCATCATTTAAGTTTCCGCTGGCAGTTCTAATCTGAAAAGGTGACCGAGGATGATTCAAACCAAGTCATACCGGACCGTTGTTCTGCGCGGTTCTTCGATCTTGGATCGATACACTCTGCGGGAGTTTTTCTGGCCCTTTGTCTTTTGTGTGGTCGGGTTTACCGTTATTCTCTTAAGCGGTGTCCTGTTTGAGCTGATTGATCTGTTTTTAGTCAAACGGGTGGCTATCAAAATAGTGATCAGAATGCTGGTCTATTATATACCGGGGATTGTGGTCATGACCCTGCCGGTGGCGGCTTTGTTTTCCACGCTGTTGAGTTTGGGCCGCATGAATGAGGACAGTGAAATGATCATCATGTGCAGCAGCGGCCTGCCGTACTGGCGGATCATGATTCCAGTAGTGATTGCCGGGCTGATCATCAGCGGTGTTACCTATGTCTTGAATGAGGAAGTCGTGCCCTGGACGAACCACGAGTTTCAAAAACTGTTCCGGGAGCTTGTCTATCAGGAAGACGCGCCCTTGATTGAGGAAAACATCTTTTTCCTGGGCGGCGAGAACCGGTATTTCTACATCAACGAAGTGAACAAACAGCTGCGCCAGCTGAAGAACGTCCTGGTGTATGAAACGGGGCCGGATCAGTTCCCACGTATGATCACAGCCACTTCCGGCACTTACAGGGATCATCTGTGGATTTTGTACGACGGGATCGTCCAGAATTTCGATGAAGACGGTTATGTAAGTTATCAGACGCGGTTTGAGACCATGCAGATCACCACACCCGACGCCTCTGATCTGTATTTCGGCAATCAGAAAACCAGCGACGAGATGAGCCGCAAGGAACTGAAAGAGCATATTGACCGGTTTCAGCGCAGTGGCTTGAAAGTGCTGTCGTTCGTTGTGGATTATCATTTGAAGCTGGCGCTGCCCATGGCCTCTTTCATTTTTGTGTTGTTTGCCGCGCCTTTGAGCCTGTTCAGCAAGAGCAGTAAATCATTTGGGATCGCCGTAAGCCTGATTGTGACAGTGATGTATTATGTGGCGACACCGGTTTGCCGCTCGCTGGCCATCAACGAAGTCTTCCATCCTCTGTTCGCCGCCTGGCTGACCAACGGGGTTTTCGCCATCACCGGAATTGTCCTCCTGATCCGCGCCGATCGGTTACATTGAGATGAAGGTGGTCCCTTTGCATACTTACAAGAACCGAAAACCGATAGTGCTGCTGATACTGCTGGCAGCCGCGCTGACGCCGCTTTTGGCGGGCTTTCCGGTTTGTGCTGCCGATAATGATAAGATTACTATCGAGGGTACAGAATTCCTTGAGATGGATCTTGAGGCGCTGCTGTTCCGCGGGTCGGGAAATATAACCGTTAAAGGGGAAAACCTGGAACTGACAGGCGACAAACTGGTCTACGACGAGCAGAATCAGTTGTTGTTCCTGGAAGGCAATGTCACACTTTCCCAAGGTGATGCTTACATGGAAGGGGAGAGCCTGGTCTACAACATCGCCGAAGAGCGGGGAGAGATTGTCAACGGGACAAGCTATCTGATCTCGGAAAAAATCGAAGGCACGGTTTTCGTTTATGGCGAACACCTGCGGATTGATTCCGGAGACTATTTTATCGAGGACGGCAGAATATCCACCTGCGACNNATTTATCCCGGTGAGAAAATGGTCATTCACGGTGTGCGCTTCTATGAGGGGAAGATGCCCCTGTTTTACTGGCCGTATCTCGTTATTCCGTTGGACGATCGTTATGACGAGGATTTCACTTTGCCGGAAATCGGGTACAACGCCGAAGACGGCTACTATTTCAAGCACCGGTATAAGTATCATCTGAGCCCCAATGCCCACGGTTCTCTGATCTATGAGTATTACACCCGCAAAGGCCTGGGCTTGGGAGTGGATCACAAATACGATCATGACACCCTTGGCGGCGGCGGAATCGCTTTGTATCTCCTGCCTTTCGCCGCGAGCAAATATTTTGTCGGCCAACTCCAGCACGAATACGAGGCTGAAGGGATCCGCTTCAGCACGAACAACTCTTATACAAGGCAGTATGTGGATCAGGTGCTGGAGCAGAATATCGCCAGTTCCACCAGTGTTTCGTACCAGGCGGGAGGCACCCGTTTGACGGCAAGCTTCAACTACGGCTTGGAGCGCAAGGGTGAGGAGAGCAGCCGGACATGGAGCGCGTCGGGCAGCTGGCGTCAGCAGCTCTTGCCCAACTGGATGCTGGATCTCAGTTCCAAGGCCGTGGCGAAAGATGAAACAACGACTTATGACCATTTGGCGGAGACAAGCTACACCTACAACAACCACCGTTTCAGCCTGGCGGTGCAGCAGAAATACAACCCGGATCTCTTGGATGAGGCTGCGGCACCAACCTGGAAAAGCCTCAACCGCCTTCCCGAAGTTACCTGGCAGTGGACGAACCCCAGCTTGCTTGGGCTGTCGTTTCCCGGCAGGTTCCAGCTCTCGGCCGGCAGATTCGAGGAGTATCCTTCGGGAGTAGCCACCTGGCGGGTGGTTCCGGCGCTGGAGCTATTCTCCCGCAGCTGGCGCTCTGATTTCGGTACCACGGTAACTTACAGCGGCAATGTGTCCAGCAGTTTCTACGGCAGCGGCCAAAGCCTGAACGCTGCCTATGGGCGTGTCGGCATAACCCAAAAGCTTACTGATACCACCAGTGTGACGGCCAATTACTACAAGCGCCTGGTCTGGGGTGAGACTCCCTTCCGCTTTGACCGTCAGACTGCCCAGGATCTGCTGCGGGGCACCCTTAGGTATACTAAGCGTCCGTGGACAGTTACAGTCAACACAGGGTACGATTTCTTAAAGGACAGGTATGAGACGCTGCGGACACAGGTTAACTTCAGCAGCGCCACCGAGCCGGTCACCGCCGGGATCACGCTGAACTACGACATTAACAACCGGCGCTTCGGCGACTTGAGCGCGAACATCAACTACAAGCCCAAAAGCGACTGGGTGTTCAGCCTGGGGGTTGTTTACAACATCCAAAACAAGCAGTGGAAGCGGATCAACGGCAAAATCCAGTTTGATTTGGCTGAGGATGTCAGCTTGAGCTACGATTTGAACTACGAGCCGACAAAGGCATCCAATAAGCTCAAACAGGGCAAGCTGACTGTCACCTTTGATCTGCACTGCCGTAAGCTGGAAATGAGCTATGATCAGGTGCGGAAGGAGTTCCGGGTCCAGTACTCCATCAATGCCTTCCCCAAGCTGCCCATCGGGTACAGCACTCAGGAAGGGATCCGGTTTTTCAAGATTGAAGACCTGAAAGACTTGATAGGAAACGAGTAATCCGGCGGTGGAGGTGAGATTGTGGGCACAAGGCGATCCAAAGCCATAATCACTGCGGCGATTGTGATTGCCACCATTGCCGGGGTGATGTTGGCGATTCGCCCCGACAGCGGCGGGCAGGAAGCCAAGACAGATCCGGGAGTGGTTTTGGAACGAGTTGAACTTTTGGGGAGCGAAAAAGGTGTCCACCGCTGGAAACTTCTCGCCGGGGTTTTCCGCCAGGAGAAGGAACTGGTTTATCTAGACCAGATTGACCAGCTGGTGCTTTTGGAAAATGGTGAACCCAAGTATTACGTCTATGCCCAAAGCGGAGTGTGGTCGCCCCGGGAAAACCAACTGCGGCTGGAAGGTGGTGTTGTGGTTGAGGATCGGGCAGGCTTTTCCTTGGCCACGGACGGATTGGTTTGGAACAGCCAAAAAGGGCTGCTGGATTTTGTGGGCAGCATAACGGTGACTGTTATTCAAGGGGGAGAAGCGGATGAAAAGGACTAGTTTGGTGATAGCAATCATTTTGCTGGCTGCTTTCACATTTTGCGCGGCGGCTCAGGAAGCGGATGTCGAGCAGCCTGCCGCGGCGAAACCAGCTGAGCAAAGCGACAGAGTCATGATTGAAACCGTGGACGTACCGTTGGAATTCACCGGCAGCTTCAACTGGGAAACGGGCGAATTCACCGCTGATGTGTCTGAATACGAGGGAGCCTATATCCAGATCACATTCAAGGATGTGGTAGTTATCGGCCAAGCTGTGGTGCACCGCCAAAAAGAGAACTATCTGCTTGTCACCGGGAATGTGCGGGTGGAACAAAAAGACTTTGTTCTCATCTGTGATCAAGTAGAATATTATACCGAACTGGAAAAACTGATCGGCACCGGCAATGTGAAGGTCAAGACAGATGACATCGATGCCTCGTCAGATGAAATGATCTATCTCCAGAAAGAAGAGCAGGTCGACTTCATCGGGAATGTGGCCGCGGAAACCAAGGATGCCACAATCTACGGGGAGCATCTGATCGTGCTCAGGCCGACAAACAGCATTCGGTTCAACGGCTGGTTCAGAGTTGAAACAAAAGAGAGCGAGCCGGCAGCACAAACAGGCGAATAGGCATAAGCTGGCGCTTTTAGCGGCTATTTCCGGTTAAACCCTCTCCAGCGCTGTGTTATAATGAAAACACCAGGTGGGGAGGGTTTTTGCTTATGTTTAGGTTCTTTCGCGACGGGCTTTACCGCGATTATATAATATTAATCCTGGTCACCATAATCGCCGGGGCCGCAGTGTCGTCTGGAGTGGCCTGGGCTGTTGATGTCTATTTTGGCGACACGATCCAGGAAATGATCGGCGACAACGGCGAATTCGACTTGATCCTCCACATCCGGGAAGCTTCGGAGGAAGCCGCTGTCCGGGAACTGGAACGGATCGCCCAACAGCAGTACCCCGGCGCAGTTATCTCCAAAACCATATCCCTGGCCGGACAGGTCAATTATCTTTTCGGGTTTCCAAAGGAAGCCAAGACTGCGGAAACCTTCTCGCGCCTGCCCTCGATTTTCAACGCTGTACCCGGTTTGAACAGCTATACCGTGATCGTGGAGCCAAGTGTGCTGGTGAGAGGAGTCCATCCCAGCATCAGCGACACACTCCAGCAGCGCTTCAATCAGATCGGCGGGGTTAGTTTTGCTTTCAGGGACGGCAAAAACATGCTGATCGTCCTTGAAGGGGCGGAGCATTCCAAGCGAGTGATGAACGAAGTTAAGCAGATTCTCAAGGACTACCAGGTGCTTGAGATCCGTTTCCCCATGGGATTCGACGTGGATGTCCAGTCCACCGGCGACGCTGTGATTCAACTACTGCGCAAGGAATATCCAGGAGCGAAACTAGCCAACGTGTCTTCCACCGAGTACGGCGAAGAGCTGGATGCGCTGATGAAAACCCTGGTGGAAATGCGGCATTTTCTATTAAGCTATGCGTCCAAGGTCACGATCAAGCTTGCACCCGGATCCACAGTGGTGATGGGCGAGCAGATTGTGGTCCAGGGGTTGAGCCAACAGGTTCCCGCTTCCGGTGAGGAAGCCGCTTCTGATCACGTGGTGATTGAAATCTTGGAAGTAAACGGCGATCAAGCCCAAGGCATGATTGTCTCCGGCTCGGCCGCCGCCGACGGCGGTGTGCTCACTCAGCCGGGATACGAGTATTTGAGCGAAAACAAAATTGGCAAGCCGGTAGGAGAAGTCCGCATCGAAAATGAACGCTACCGGCTGAACTATGCAATCGAAGAAAGCCTGCGCCTGCTGCGGGAGCTTGACGGCCTGTCTGTTGAGGCAGCTCTTGCCGTGGAGCGGGCCGACAAGGTTTTGACCACTTTCCAGGAGGCCCTGATGCAGCTGGAGGTCCTGCAGGTGCAGATGCAGCAGTTGAACAAAGGCCTGGCCGAGAAGGGAGCCCAGTCCACAAGTGAACAGCTGATTATCTCCCTGTTTATCAACGGGCTTTTGAAAAGTATCGCCAAAAGCGGTTCAGAAACGGCGGAAGAATTTGATCTCGATCAGCTGGAAAACCTGGACATCGCTTCGATGCGTTCAAGCCTTGAAAGCATTGCCGAGCAGATCGGCAGCATTCAGGAGATTGATGTCCAGGCGATCATCGATCAAGTCAGCGACATCCGTGACAGCCTGCCTGATCTGGATGACGAGGAGATCGGTAAATCCGTGCGTTTGGTGGACAACTATATCGCCGGCCAGGTCATTCCCGGCGAGCGGATTCAGATTCTGGTGGAGAAGGGCCCGGTCGATACCGAGGCGGTGGAGCCCTTAATCCGAAGCAGGCTGCAGAATCAATATCTAAATGTCTATTCCATCGCCGCCGGCACTGTCAATCCCGACACCCGCACCGAGGTGTTCCGGATCCTAAAAGAGGTGCGGGCCACCATAGCCGGGATCCTGTCCATCGTGCTGGTGGGAGTGTTCTTAATCCTCGATCATGCCACCATTTTCAGCACACTGAAATGGTTCCGGGCGAATCAGAAGCAGCCCAGGCATGGACTGGCGAAGCTCATGAATCCGGTTGCCCTTTTCAGCGCCGCGGTGGGGGCGGCGGTTTTGGCCGCGACTTACTGGCTGAGCCGGGCGGCGGTCCCATATGTCTCCATGGCCACGGTGGCTGTGATCGGCATGGGGCTTGGGGCGGCAGTCGGCATCTTTTCCGAGAAATTCAGCCCGGTGCGGGCCGATGAAATCATGGCCGGCCTGGCGCTTGGCTTGAACAACGCCCAGATCATGCACGAAATCGTGATCCCTGACGGCAGGCCGGGGCTGCTGCAGCTGATGAACCGGGCCAAACAGAAGTTTTAGAGGGGGAGATAGAGTTGCTGAAAATCAGGGGCTTACGGAAGCAATACGGCAAACACATTGCTGTCGACGGTGTGGATCTGGACGTGCGGCGGGGCGAAACCGTGGTGATCATGGGCCCCAGCGGCTGCGGCAAATCGACCATGATCCGCTGTGTCAACCGTTTGACAGAACCGGATGCAGGTGAAATCCTTGTGGACGGCAAGTCAATCCTGAGCCTGGATGATCAGAGCTTGAGAGAGTTCCGCCGGACAGTAGGTTTTGTGTTTCAGCAGTTCAACCTGATCGCCCGTCTTAATGTCTTGGACAATGTCATGTTCCACCTGGTGCTGGCGGGTGTCCCTCGTGAGCAGGCGGAAGCTCGAGCCCGCAAGGCCTTGGCCAAAGTGGGGCTTGAAAGCTCGGAACACAAACATCCGGCTAACTTGAGCGGCGGCGAACAGCAGCGGGTGGGGATTGCCCGGGCGCTTGCCTCCAACCCTCAGCTGATGCTTTGGGATGAGCCTACCGCCTCGCTGGACCCGATCCTGATCGGAGAGGTCCTGGACGTGATGGAGGAGCTTGTGCGCACAACCAACACCACATCCATCATTGTCACCCATGAAGTCGGTTTCGCTTTGAAGGTCGCCGACCGGATTATCCTGATGGACAAAGGAAAAGTGGTGGAAGAAGGATCTCCCCGGGCCATTTTTGCCGATCCCCAGTCCGAAGTCGGTAAAAAATACCAGCGCTTGATTGCCAGTTAAACCACAGCAGGAAAAAACCTTTTTTTGCCGAATTAGTAACTTCGCCGAGAGGTATCTCGGCTTATTTTCTAAATGGCAAGAAGGTGAATGCCTGGTGGACATAGACCAAATACTGGCGCTGCTGCCCCACCGTTACCCGTTCCTGATGGTGGACAAGGTTGTTGAGGTGGAAGCAGGGAAAAGGTTGGTGGCGGTCAAGAACGTCACCATCAACGAGCCCCATTTTCAAGGCCACTACCCCCGCTTTCCCGTCATGCCCGGAGTGCTGATACTAGAGGCAATGGCGCAGGCGGGCGGCTTGGCGGCGGCAAGCAGCCAACAGACAGGCGATCCCGATGTGATTCCGCTGCTGGCTGCTGTGGACAAGGCCAAGTTCCGCAAAATGGTGCGCCCCGGCGATCAGCTGGTGATTGAAGTTGATGTTCTGAAAGCCGGGAGCAGGTTGGTAAAAGTTGCCGCCAAGGCGCTGGTGGAAGGAGAGCTGGCGGCCGAAAGCGAACTCACTTTTGTGCTGTCGAAGAGAGGAGCCAGTCTATAGCCATGGCACAGAAAAGGATTATGGTCATCAGCAGCGACACCTCCAGCGATCTTTACGGGGCTCGGCTGACGAAAGCATTGAAGTCAATCATTCCTGATGTGCCGCTGTTTGGCGTCGGTGGATTGATGATGGAAGAAAGCGGTGTCCGCCTGCTGTATAATCTTTCTGAGCTGGAAAACCTGGGCGGGTTCGAGGCCCTGAAGACACCTCACGTGGTGAAGCGGTTGGTCCAGCGGATTGCGGGATCCATGGACAAGTTCAGGCCGGAACTGGTGGTGCAGATCGGGCTGCCGGTCTTCAGCCTCAAATTGATCGAACTGGCCAAGGCCAAGGGGCTGCCGGTGGTCTATTACAATTCCCCTTTGAATTGGGGGGCTGAACCAGTCAAGCTGTCCCGCTTGGCCCAGGTTGTGGACAAGGTGATTGCCGTCAGCCGCTACGAAGCCCGGATCTGCGAAAGCCACGGGATCAATGTGGAATTTGCCGGGCACCCATTGGTGGATGTGGCCGCTGATGCGGACTTGGCCCTCCGCGGCGGGTTGGATCTGGCCGAAGGCATGCCGGTCGCGGTTCTGCTTCCAGGCTGCCGCGAAGCGGAAGTGAAAATGTATCTCCCCACATTACTCAAGGCAGTCAAGCGAATCAATATGGAGTGCAGGCTGCAGACAGTGGTCGCCGTTCCCAAAATGATCCGGCAGGAATGCTGCGGAGCGATGATTGAAAAAAGCGGCCTGGAGAATGTAAAGGTCACCGATGACATTCCCGGGATTCTATCCGCGGCGGATGTCGCAGTGGTCACCAGCGGTATGGACAGCATCCTGGCGGCGGCAGTCCGCGTCCCGGCGGCGGCAGTGCACAGGGAGGCCACCACAGCCTATTTTGTGGACAAAATGCTGCTGCGCAGATCGCATTTTGCCGTGATCAACTTTTTGATGCAGGAGGAAATCCTGCCGGAGCTGGTCCAAACTGAATTTACCGAAACAAAGGTGGCGGAAGCCGTACTCAGGCTGCTGAATGATTCCCAAGCGCGGAGCGAGTACTTCCACAGGCTGGAACGCCTGCCTGAGGAATTGGGAGCCCCGGGAGCCACCGACAGGGCGGCTCGGATTATCACCGGCATGCTGTAGGTAGATTTGAAGGAGCGGTCGGACCTGTGAGTATTATAGCTGTGAACTTGGTAAAGCGCTACGGAAAGCGGACTGTGGTCAACAAGGTAACCATCGAGGTGCACCGCGGTGAAATAGTCGGCCTGCTTGGATCAAACGGAGCAGGCAAAACCACAACCTTCGCTCTCATCGTAGGCATGGAGCGGGCCGAATCAGGTATGATCACTCTGGATCAACAGGATATTACCCATCTGCCCATGTACCGCCGGGGACAGCTGGGCATAGCCTACCTGCCTCAGGAACCGTCGGTGTTCAGGAAGCTGACGGTGAGCGAAAACATCATGGCGGTACTGCGTTTGACCGGGCTCAGCCAAAAACAGTGTAAAGAGCGGCTGGACAGCCTGCTCAAGGAGTTTCACCTGGAGCATGTCCGGGATCAGAAAGGTTACCAGATCTCTGGCGGCGAGCGGAGAAGGACGGAAATAGCAAGAGCATTGGCGGGCAATCCTTCTTTTCTGCTGTTGGACGAGCCTTTCGCCGGTGTCGACCCTATCGCTGTCAGCGAGATTCAGCAGATTGTCGCTTCGTTAAAGCAAAAGCGGCTGGGGATCCTGATCACCGACCACAATGTGCGGGAGACTTTGAAGATCACAGACCGGGCTTACATCATGCACGAAGGCAAAATTCTGGTTTCGGGGAGTGCTTCTGACGTATCCCAGGATCAGCTGGCGCGCCAATTCTATCTGGGCAGTGAGTTTCAGATCTAGCCCCGCCGGCTGGTTCAAAAAGAGGTGAGCTTTGATGTATGGTTTTACCTTAATCTTTATTCTGGCTTTCATAGGAGGCGTCATCGCCTATATCGGCGACAAGATCGGCATGAAGGTCGGCCGTAAAAGGCTCACTCTCTTTGGGCTGCGCCCAAAATACACGGGGATTGTTATCACAATCGTCACAGGCATTTTCATTTCTCTCGCCTCGATCATCATTCTGGCCATCGCCTCCGACGATGTCCGCACAGCTTTGTTCCGAATGAAAGAGATTCAGGAAACTCTTGCAGTGAACCAACGGCAGTTGGAGCAGAGTATTACCGCCATGGCCGAGATGCGGGATGATTTGGACAAGCTGATCGCCGAGCGGAATTCAGCATCCGCCGAGCTGTTAGAGACCCAGTCTCAATTGGATCAGGTAAGAACTCAGTACCAGGAGTTGGAGCAGAAGAAGGTGGAGCTGGAAACCGCCATCAAGGAAGCGGAAACGCAAATCGAGATGCTGCGGGAGTTTAATCAGATCGCTGTTGGCTTCGCTGAATGGATCCAGTACGGCGACATGATTTTTCATGCTGACCAGATTGTTCATGCCGCAGTGGTTGAATCCAGCCCCGATATCAATCAGATCTATGCCCAACTTGACTCCATCCTCGACGAGGCGGATGCGAAAGCCTACGCGTTCGGGGCACGGACAGAAGACTCTGAATCGGCGATCCTGCTCAATCCCGACCGTAAAGATTTGGCTGCCAGCATGATCCATCAGGGACAGGGCTTGTTTGTCGTACGCGTGTTGTCTGCGGCCAACACTGTCGTGGGGCAGCCGGTCGTCGGTGAACTGCAGATTATCCCCAACACCATCATTTTCCAAGACGGGGCGGTGCTCAGTGAAATCACCGTGGATCTCAACCGGGCTGCTGATGTAGTCAATGTGGGCCAGAAGATTGCCTATCTTTTGAACCAAGCCAGCGCGCTGGCAGTGATGAGAGGCGCCCTCACCTCCGACGACGGAGGGGCGGTGGAAGTGAAGCTCGGCGAGATCAGCAATTGCATCGACCGGATCAGAGAACTGGCCGAGATGGAGGACAAGCCTCAGCAGGTAAGAATTCAGGCCAAAGCCATTGGAGACACGTGGGCTGTTGACGGGCCTGTCAACATCAGGCTGGAAATTGTCCACGAATGAGGCAAATATTCACCAATATGCTGACTGGTGGGAAGGAAAAAGCAATTTGTAATTGAATTGGTATAATAGGCCGCAATAGCCTTAAGCAGGGAACTACCCCCAAAAAAAATGATTATGGTAGAAGGAATATATTTAGGACGTGTAGAAATAGAGTTTAAGATGCTGTTATGTGTCGGTCTTTTTTTCTATTTTTCTGTCTCAAAATCGGAAAAAGGGGGGAACTGTGTTCTAATACATAGGTTGAACAGCACGATTTGCCGAGAAAACGGATATCAGTGGTAAAGGCGTTTCCGAGGAAACAAGGGGAAACTCGTGAACGGTTTTACTTCACTGACTATCAAGGTCATCAAAATTCAATGGGAGGTTATTGCTGATGAATTCTAGAAGAGTATCACTAGTCCTAGTCGCAGTACTCGTCATGGCCATGTCCACATCAGTACTGGCATCCAGCAACCCATTCTCAGATGTACCAGCGCATCACTGGGCGTACGACTCTGTAATGAAGCTTGCAGCGGTCGGCCTGGTCGAAGGGTATCCGGATGGTACATTTGGCGGGACCAGGACAATGACCAGATATGAAGCAGCCATGGTGTTTGCCCGTGCCCTGGCCAGACTGGAAGCTCTTGTCGAAAGCCAGGTTCTTGAGAATACTGCCGGCGTGCAAGAGCGGATCACCGCCGATATTCTGGCTGAGCTGGACGCGACCGTTGACGAACTGGCCAAATTGATCGAAGACAAGCTGGGAATTGTGGTCGAAGAAACAGTCAAAGAAGAAGTGGCCATCCAACTGAAGGCAGCCGGCCCTGATCTTTTGCTTACCGCGGAAGCCCAGGCAGTACTTGCCCAGTTGGTCGGCGATTTGGTGAAGGAACAACTGGCCGAAGCGAAAGAACTGGCCACTGAAACCATCGTCGAGACCGGTGTGATTGAGAGAGTCGTAGTGGAAGACGTGGATGA
>LFRM01325847.1_pt1 | contig 19118 bp, 20 predicted proteins | sample 618341 | NCBI WGS metagenome assembly LFRM01 (sample SAMN03654438, study PRJNA283298) | anaerobic digester metagenome | isolation source: pool of bioreactors CSTR01a, CSTR02a, and CSTR03a thermophilic anaerobic... | place: Denmark: Kgs. Lyngby | collected 2014-05-21 | reverse complement strand
GATGATGCCGACCTCTATGTGACAATTGAGCCCTGTCCCATGTGTATGGGGGCAATGCTCCAGGCCCGTGTGAGGCGCGTCATTTTCGGAGCCTTTGAACCTAAAGCCGGGGCGGCAGGCTCCACAGTTGACCTGTCGGTGATCAGGCAGTTCAATCACCGGATAGAGGTTATCGATGGAGTGCTGGAAGAGGAATGCCGCAGGCTGATGCAGGAATTTTTCCAGGAGCGCAGAAAAACAGAATAGATATTGTGGAGAGATGGCTGAGTCCGGCTTAAGGCGCCCGACTCGAAATCGGGTGAACGGTTTGCCCCGTTCCGTGGGTTCAAATCCCACTCTCTCCGCCAAAAAATGATGAAAGACAAGGGACTCTTGACCTCAGAAGATGGAGCCCCTTGTTTTTTTGTGCATGAAATTAGCAAAGAGGCGACGAAAGAGCCGACTTGTTTCAAACAAAAAAATAAATTCTTGATCATCTTGACCTGTTTTTGCTTTTGATTTTTTCCGATTATTGATTTAAAAGAGTTATTTAGGTTTTCAATGTACTTAAGAAGTTATTAAAATTTTTTGTCGAAAAGAAGGAAATGGGTTATGTGGCTGTAGAAGTAAAATATCCCAACTTAATATACAATTCCTTCCAAAAAGGAGAATCGAGAATGAATTTAATTCATTGTGACATTGATTATATCAATGTTGTAATAATTTTCGATAGAGAAGTTAAAGATTGTGTTGCCCCAGTAAAAATTAAGGAAATCTTAGGGACTGAGGGCGACGTAATATCCCTTCCGGATATACTGTTAGCTGAGAAAAAAGACTTAGGTTTTCAAGTTCAGATAAGGGAAAACACAATGACCATGTCTATACGAGATATTGATATTGATGATAATGATATTAGTAGTAAAATCAAAATTCTTTCAAGTTTAGTCGTAAGTCTTTTTAATATTGTTAGAGAAACAACACAAAATGCCCATGGTTTTAACTACAGTGGTAAATGTGAGGCTGATATTGAGGTTACAGCGGATGAGTTCTTTAGAGATGTTTTTCTTCCTTTTTGGAAGGACCTTTCGAACACCCTTGGAGGTACTATTACAAGATTCAGACCAAGTTTTTCTTTAGAGAGGGAGTCGGTGCGTTATAATATAAATTTGCTGCCGATCATTAAAGAAAGGTCATTCTCGTTTTCTTGTAATGCTCATTTTGAAAAACCTTTTCAGTTCTGTTCGGCACAAGCTCTTGAAACAGATTTGAAAAAACAATTTGAGTGCTTTATTGATATCTTGAGAAATATGTAAGTAAGAGAGAGGTAATTGGAAGTGGCTGTCTGCTTTTCTAATATGGATTCTTCACGGGTATTATTCCCACCTGTGGAAATTAGGCAAACTAAAAATTGTTTTTTCACACCTAGTAAAAGTGGAGATGAATACCAAGATGACTTTTTAAGTGAAGTTTTGGACATAATAGAGCTTAACCAATTCACCCCGGACAAGCTCACGAATGTGTTTTGCCTATTGATACACAATTTTTCCACTAATTATGTAACCAAAAAGTATTACGATACATATTTAACCTTTGTATTCCATAACTATGTTAAAGAAGCAATTTGTGTTTTGTCCGAAACGAGGGAAATTGATTTGATTTACGACTCTCCCGTTTCCGTAATTGAAAAGCATTACATTCTAACGGATAAAAAAGAAATTGAGAACTATTTATTAGTGAATAATTTCTTAATTGATTATTTAATTAAAGCAGCACAAATGATTAGAAAATTGTTTGGAAGTGAAACACGAGTTTGTTTACGTGTTGTAACAGACCCGGACGATAGCCAAAGACTATTGGCTACAATTTTTTCTAAATACGATGTTGAAACAACTATGAAAAAGATGCAAGACCTTGATGAGGAATGGTACTTGGACAGTCTTGATCAAGCAAAAGGGAGGTTCAATTATATTGTCGAGTTCGAAGGAGTATAATTGGACACAGTATATTTTATTATCGGACAAACTTATTAAAGACGATGTTATTAAAATAGAAGATGTGGATATTGAAAGAGAAACTTTTTACCGATGCGCTTTAAGCAGAGCTTATTATGGGGCTTTTTGTACAGCTCGCAAACTATGTAAATCCAAATTAACTAAAACAGGCAAGGATCATGGCATTGTTAAGGAGCACTTCAAAAATGGAAGTTCAAAAACGGAGAAGAAAATAGGAGCAACATTGGAACGTTTATTTGATGCTCGTTGTGAAGCCGACTATGAGGATATTGTGGAAAACTTAGGTTTTAAAGCTCAGCTTTTTGTAAAAGTAGCCCTTTCTATTCCCGGATTAGTATCAAAATTAACAGAAGAGGCTTCTTAGTTATGTATTTCCAAAAATCATCATTATTTATCATTTTTTTAAGCGTTTTCGACTTTTATAGCACAAGTGTTCAAATTTTTTCTAAGCCGCTTTACTTAACAAAAGTAAGGTGGCCTTTTCATGTACAGAAAAAAAGATTTGTAGAGCGAGTTTGTATTGGGGTGTTGACAATTATATTTTACCAAGTGATTGCCTATTGAACCGTCCAGCCCTGGCTAAGAGACCCAGCGGGAACGGCTCCTCTCGTTGTCTGTTAGTTTCGTGGTTCCACTCTTCTGCTAAATCCTTTAGCTCCTCAGCCTTTATTAGGACAATATTTCTTCCGAAATGTTTTGCGGTATATTTCAGTGCAATGGCTTCAGAATCTTCAGTGAAGTCAGGAGCAATAACCAAAAAGATTGGAACCGCTTTATCACTCTTTTCCATATAATCATGAAATTGTTTCAGGTGCTCTTTTAGACTGACTTTTCCTGGTTGTTCTTTACTTTTATTATCCCACATAACATACATGTCTTTAAAGCTTAGGACTCCATCGGGATGGTTTGTACCTACCTGTTTTAGAGGGGTATGGTTAAGTTTAAACTGAAATAGGTAGGAGGTAGCTTCTTCAAACTTAGATTCTATTTCGACATCTTTTGAAATGACATTGTGGGAACGCAGAAAATCATAGTCTCTAAAAGCGAGTTCCTTATACATGTCGTACCAAATTTTTCTTTCATCTTCTGACTCAATTATTGTTTGTCTTAAAGAGTCATAATGAAGTACTATTCTGTTAATCAACTCCTGCTTTGAACCGCTAACGGGTAAACCCAATTCGGCACACCACTTATAAAGGTCATCCTTACTGAGCCCGTCTTTTCCTTCCACTCCTCCAAGGAGTGTAGAGGGTTGAATATAATGGAGAATCTTTTTTGAAAGAGTATCAACCGTGTCTTTGTTGTTCCAGCCAACGCCATAGTTTTCAAGACATTTCTGGAGAAACTGTTTTTTTCGTACCATCTTGTGTTTTAGTAGTAGCGAATAATTTGGGTTTTTTATTTCAAGATTGAGGACAAGCCGCATGACGCTGGCCAATTCTTCGGGAATGAGATCAAATACCGCTCCTTTTTCGTCTCTTATTGAAAACAGTAGCCCCATTCCTTGCAGTTGGCGCCTTACTAGGTCGATTTCCCCTCTTGAATGCAGTTCGTTGTTTGGTTTTGGAAACTTCCCGAGTTTGGCCTCCATTACTCTGTGGTCCCAATCATTAATCAATAATTTTGTTCTCAGCTTTCTTAAAAGGTTATCCTCATCTGCGGATTTACTGCTTTGGTGTTCCCAGGCAACCTGCAGGACAAAAAAATATAATTCAAAGTCCCGTAGACGTTGTGGATTGGATTTACTGGCTGCCATGTCTGCAATTTCTATTTCATTTGACTGGTTAATAATCCGCTGCTCAATTGCCATCACTTTTTCGGTTGTTTCACAGCAGTTCAGTATGTATCCGTCTTCGTTTAAAAGGACATCTTTTAATATAATTTGGCTGAGGACCCTAGGTAATTCTTTTTCTCCATTGAAGAATATTTGGTGAATGTTATTTTTTACAGTTTCATAGTGCAAATACTGGGGTTTTACTTTAATTAAGGCCTCACGCAGCTCCTCATCGTTGAGGTTTCGGTAATCAACCACATGTGCGGAGGCAATTCGTTTAAGCTCTTTAACAGTTCCAATTAGTGAAACTGCATCATCAAATTTCACTCCGATCACTCCTTCCATAAGTAAGGTACGGTCCCCTGTCCTCAATACATAAAAACAAAAATACTACTTCATCCGTAGTCGAAGTAGGTTTAGCTGTAAATGTAGGCGTTAGTATTAATAACATTTTTTGACTTTCAACTAAATTATAGTATAAGTCAGAGTGACAAGAAAGGCCCTTTTTCTCGGAATTTGCCATTCACAGTAAGTTTCTCCAAAAATTTGGTTGGTAATAACTAATTTTGACGGCCCAAAACAAAAAAATACAAATAATCGATTAATTTTTTAGCGGTTTTTGCTTATCAACAGAAATTTGTCCCAAAAAACCCTCTTGTCCGGTTGTTGACAGAGAAGGTGAAATAAAGATTGTAAAAAATTTCTTCTGTCCTGTGGATATTTCTGCTAGTATTTGAAGTGCTTTTCTTGATTTAAAACGTCTATAGTTTTAGATGGTCTTTTATTGTAATAGAAAAATTCATACATTTTGGGAGAAAAATATGGAGCCGGCAGCCAGTGTTGCGAACTAAATTTAATCAAGATTCAAGATCTTTATGGAAAAGGATTTCCGGTAGAACGTCCTTCTTATTCAGAAGGCACAGAAAGAAAAAACAGCTGTTCCCCTTGTGATACTTGCGGTGGTAATTGTCATGCAGGTTTTAACAGCCGTGAACAAGGCATTTTAGTGAGTGGCTGTCCCCGGAAGATACAGATTTTGGGCCGCCAAAATCCCAACGAATTTGCGAATAAACTTTTGGTTGGCATCCGTCTGGTTCTGCATGAAATAACTAAATCACTAACAGGTATCCGGCTAATACTATTGAATGACAATAAAATATAAATGAAAGGTATCTGCCCAAAAATATGGATCCCAATAACCCCGTCAACAACTTAATCAAGATCATGAATTTTACCATGTATGCGGTGTTGATTGGTGCAGCGGCATTTGCTGTTTACAGTTACAAAAGCGGCTTGTTTTCCTCCGTGGAAACTTTCAGGCAGTTTATTGTAGGTTTTGGGATTTGGGCTCCCTTGATTTTTCTGTTAATTCAAATTGTTCAGGTGATTATCCCCGTGCTGCCGGGGGCTGTTACCTACGCTGCAGGGGTTCTGATTTTTGGAGTCTGGATGGGCCTTGTATATAACTATATTGGAGTCTGTATCGGTTCCACGGCAGCTTTTATTCTTTCAAAAAAATATGGCCGGCCCTTTGTTAGAAAAGTGATTGGGGAAAAGTACTACGGGAAATATATTAACCGGGTAAACAGGGGAAAAAGTTACTTTGACAATTTTTTTGCCGCTGCCATTTTCTTTCCTGCGGCACCTGACGATGTCCTTTGTTATGTTGCAGGCTTAACAGAAATGCGGTTGGGTAAATTCGTAGCCATAATCCTGCTGGCAAAACCTCTGTCCGTTTCACTCTACAGCCTGGGAATGGCTGCAGTCGGAAAATACTTGATGGTCCTATTTGGAGGGTAAATTAAGGTTAAACTTTTTTTGCATCTGACAAAGGCCTATTTTGGACCAGTCGGATTACAACTGGTAAGTTATTTTTGTTTAATCCCACTAGCTAAATTGCCGTTTAGATGGCAACGAAAGTTCTCACCTTAGACGGTGGGGACTACTTTTTTTTTCACCTTGAGTTGGATTGTAGAGGAATTCCGAGAAAAAAAGTGAAAAGGTAAAGGTGTTTTTCGAAAATAATCTGAAACTGAGAGGGGCTTTGTTGCAGTGGAGAGCTGTTTTTCCCCGGAAAACCCGGAACACTTTTTCCGAGCGGTTTTTGATGAGATTAACGAGGCAGTTGTCCTATATGATATTAAGGGAAACCATCTGGTGACATCTAACAAAAGGGTTTTTGACCTTTTTGGCTATGAAGATAATGAGCAGCTTGAAGCCCATATCACGGATTGTTTAACCACGGGTGAACCCTATACTTACGTCCGGTTTTGTGAATTAATGGAAAAGGCTCTGGCCGGTGAACCCAAATTAATTGAGTGGAGGGTCAAAAACAAGGAGTGCGATTTCTTCTGGGTGGAGGTCAGTTTGAAGCGTGTAGTACTGGCCGGTGGTGATTACCTTCTGGTAATAATGAATGATATTACTCGCCTTAAAAAAGCTAATGAGGATCCTGGTTAACAGCGAAGCCCGGTTTAGGGAGATTGCGGAATCCCTGCCGGAAGTGGTGTATGAAATAGATTGCCGGGGAAGATTAACCTTCTGTAATAATGCCGCCTTTGATTTTTTCGGTACTTCACAGGAAGAATTTGAAAAGGGAATCAATGTCTTTGATTATTTAATCCCGGAGGACAAAGAAAGAGCCAGGATCAAAATGGGTAAAGTATTGCGGGGTGAAATTTCCGGCGGTACAGAGTACACTATGCTGAAAAAAGACGGAACCCGGATTTGGGTAATGCTCCATGCCCGCCCGATAATCAAAAACCACCACCCTGTGGGAATAAGAGGGTTTATTGTAGATATTTCCGGGCTAAAGGAAAATGAAGAAAAACTTCGTCACCTCAGTTACCACGATACCCTAACGGGGTTGTATAACCGTTCCTATTTTGAAAAGCGGATGCATGAGCTTTACGGAACCAGCGGCAGGGCTATGTTTATTTTATTTGATGTTGACGGCTTAAAAATAGTTAACGACACTTTAGGTCACTGTACAGGAGACAAAACCCTAATCGCCACAGCTGAAATAATAGACCGTAATTTCCGAAATCAAGGACTTGTTGCCCGGATAGGCGGTGATGAATTTGCCGTCCTGCTGACAGACGGTGACTGGGCCCTGGCTAAGGACCAAATAAAAAAGGTTGTAGAGGCTGTGGAGCAGTATAACAGCAGTCTGCCGGGGGTATACCTCCCGTTGAGTTTGTCCGTGGGTATTGCTTGGAATGATGGCGGGCCTATAAACCCCTGGAATTTGTTTAAGGAAGCCGACAACAATATGTACCGCCAAAAGCTGTTTCACAACCAGAGCACACGCAGCGCCCTTGTGCAGACCCTGCTGAAAGCTCTGGAAGCCCGGGATTTTATTACCGAAGGCCATGCAGACCGGTTAGCGCAATTTGTATCCGGCCTGGGCAGGAGCTTAAACCTGCCAGGACACAAGGTTACGGAACTCTGCCTGTTGGCCCATTTTCACGATATTGGCAAGGTAGGTATACCGGATCGTATCCTTTTTAAGAAAGGGAAATTTACACCCCAGGAATATGCTGAAATGCAGCGGCACTGCGAAATCGGCTATAGAATTGCCCAGTCTTCCCATGATCTTGCACCTATTGCCGATTGGATACTTAAGCACCACGAATGGTGGAACGGCCAGGGATATCCCCTAGGACTGAAAGGGGAGGAAATTCCGTTGGAGTGCCGCATCCTGGCAATTGCTGATGCTTATGACGCCATGACCAATGACCGCCCTTACCGGAAAGCACTTTCCCCGGAAGAAGCAATACAGGAATTACAGAGGGGTGCCGGTTCACAGTTTGACCCGGAACTTGTGGAGAGTTTTGAAATTAATTTCCAAACTCAAGGAGCAGTAGGGGGCCGGTTAGAACTGCAATACCAGCAGTTACTGTACCATGGTGTGTCAAATTATTTTGGGCTATATACCTGGGGGGATTATTCCGGCGGGCAGGAGGCGTTATTTGGGGGTAAATCGGCAAAAGTTGTGGTTCTGTCCCTGTCAATGAAATACAATCAGGGGTAAGGTACGAACGTTGATGCAGAAATAGTGTACATAAATAGATTTTTGCTGGGGTGATTTTGTGGAAACGGGATTAATGCTGGTGGATATGATGATAGTGGGATTTCTCTCCTTTGGGCTCGTACAAAGGATTCTTGGTGAAGGCCGGTTCTCCAGGAGAATGGCAAGTGTTGCCTTTATTGGCGGTGCAATTATCTATGGATTGCTCCTTAAAGATGCAACCTGGGAGGTTGTATCTTTTACCAACGGGCTGATCTGGTTTGGCCCTATCATACTTGTGGTCCTGTTGTTCTTAGGGAGAAACTTGCGCAGCGGCAGGAGCTAGAATTTGAATAGATGCACATTAGACAGCAGCGAAAATCAAGCACCTCACCCGCTGCTTTAATTTTTTAACGAAGGTAGGGGTTGGAATGCCTGAGGAAAGGCCTACTGCAAAGCAGAGCATTCTTTTTGTAACACAGCTAATAATCCTCTTTACGGGAACGGTTGCGGGAGCAGTTATTTCCGATCCAATAGATAAATTTTACAACCTCCTTATCATGCCTGGGGTCGGTGGCCTTGGCTTTATAGCTTTCAGGAAGAAATGGTATTACGTGCCCTTTGCGGTCCTGGTAATCACCTTTCTGTGGCGGACAGTTGCAGAGTCCATGCAGGTTGGGTTTGGATCCTTTGCCCTTTACGCAGGGTTAAATTCCGGTGTGATTCAAAGCTTTTTGACCTTGCCGGGCGTTCTGATTGCCGCACTCCTCCAATTGGCCTTCACAAAAAAACAGGGCTGCGGTGAAAATTCAAAACTTCCCCTTAAAATTTTTTCCGGTGCGGTTGCCGGGGCCATGATTTTTTTCCTGCTGTCTGTTACCAATTCCTTTGCGGGAAATCCGGTGTCAGCATATTTTGCTGACAAGGCAATCCAACAGTATGTGGAGGAGACTTATCCTTCTTTGGCCCTGGAAATCGGAAAACCCCGGTACAACTTTAAATTCAACAGATACGTAGCACAGGCTCAGTCCAGGACCAGCAAAGACACGCGATTCTATATTCACTGCCTTCACGGTGAGGTTAACTCTGACAGCTACGAAAGCGATGTGGTGAGCGGGTATAACACACTTGACAGGCTTTCCGGTGAATACTCAGCCCTGGCACAAAAACTTGTCTCAGAAGAGCTGGGCTATGAGAACAACACCGCCAGAGTGATGTATGACAAAAGTGAATATGAAAATGCTGCCGACGTCCTGGAACTGGATATGGAGTTTGAAAGGTCTCTGCCAATGAAGGCAGAGGTTTTGCTGCGTCTTGACCTGCCTGATATTTCAATGGAAAGTATCGCCTTGGTATTAACTGAAGCTCACAGGGTATTTGTGGACAACGACTGCATTTTTTGCAGGTACGGCCTAACTGTTGAAAGTGACGGGATACTTGTAATGGTAGACAATGTTTCTCCAGCTGATATAGAGAGCGGGGAGCTTGCAGCCCTGCTGGAAAAAGCCAGGACCCATGAAAGCCCCGGCGGAATATCCGTGTTTATTAAAGGGAACCGGGAGTAAGCATATCTCCCCTGACAGCTGAATAACAATAGTTACAGTTGTTTTTGGGAAGGTGAGCCGGTGGACATTGTTCAGCCCACCAAATATTTTAAACTGCTCTGGCTGTGGATTGCCTTAAGTTCCATTGTTTTGATTGAGCCTTCTCCCTGCGATATTCTCTTTGTTTTCTGCTTTGCCGCTGCCTGTTTGTTCTCCTACCTGTCCTTTTCTGACGCTGTTTTTTTTCCTCTACTACTCCTGGCTCTTTTTATTGAAGCCAATTTAATTTCATTACTATTTGCGGCAGAGGACCCTCTCGGCGCGACAAGGTTCTATTTGATTACGCTCTATTTGGCTTTCAGCTGGGTTTTTCTGATTGGACTCTTTCAGCGTTACGGAGGGGTTGTTTTAGACTATCTTTTTTCCGGCTATATGGTGGCTGCTTTGATTGCTGCCGCGGTGGGTATAACTGCTTATTTCCACGTAATTCCCTATGCGGAAACTTTCCTCTACTTCGGCAGGGCAAAGGGCCTTTTTAAGGATGCCAACGTGTACGGGCCTTTTCTCATTCCCGCAGTTTTATACGGACTGTATAGATTTGAGGCCAGGCACGATTGGAAACAGTTCCTTTGGCTCCTTGCTGTTGTATTTCTTTCAATAGGGATACTGCTGAGCTTTTCCCGTGCGGCCTGGGGGAACTATTTTATCTGTGTATTCCTCTATTTTCTCCTCCCGCCCTGGCCCCCCTTTGAAGTAAGGGTAAAGAAAGGACTTATCCTGTTTCTGCTCCTTCTGCCCGTACTTATCTTTGTCCTGACCCATTCCGATGTCAGCAGTCTTTTTACCCAGAGGCTGGGGTTCCAGTCATATGACAGCGACCGTTTCGGGACCCAGATTGCTTCCCTGCAGCTGGCAGTGGAGCACCCCCTGGGAATCGGGGCGGGGCAGACGGAGAGGGTCCTGGATTACTCCACCCACAGCCTGTATATCAGGGTGCTTACTGAGTCCGGGTTGTTAGGCTTTTTCTCCTTTTTGTCATTGGTAATCCTTACCGTCCTGCGGTCCCTGCGGGATAACTTCAGAATAAGCACGGCAACTCCCTATGCGGCGATTGTCACTGCCTCCCTGGCAGGAGTCCTGTTTAACAGCTTTTTCATTGATACTCTCCACTGGAGGCACTTTTGGTTATTACTGGCCCTGCCGTGGGTGCCGTGGGGAGGGGGTAAAGCCGTTGAAAATCGTGCAGATTGTCACCCGATCAGATAATATCGGGGGCGCCCAGGTACACCTCAGGGATTTATCTTTGGAACTGTTAAACCGGGGTCACAGCGTCCAGGTGCTGGTGGGGGGGAAGGGACCTTTCCTCTTGGAAATGGAAAGGTGCGGGATTCCCGTCCGGTCCCTGAAGCACCTGATTCGCCCTGTAAACCCCTGGCGGGATGTGCTGGCTTTTTTGGAATTACGCCGCCTACTGAGACTGCTGGAACCGGATTTAGCGGCGACCCACACCTCCAAGGCAGGGGTGATTGGCAGGCTGGCGGCCTGGTCCCTGGGTATTCCCGCTGTTTATACGGCCCACGGCTGGTCCTTTATCCAGGAAGCCGGGCCAATAATGAAAAGAGTCTATGCACTGGCAGAAAAATTTGCAGGCCTTCTGTCTGCCGGGGTAATTACAGTCTCTGAATACGACCGCAGTTTCTGCCTAAAGCACCGTATTCTCCCGCCGGAAAAGGTAGCTACCGTGCATAACGGTATCCCTGATGTCCCTTACATACCGTCGGAACAGGATACGGAAATTCCCTGGCTCATTATGGTCGCCCGCCTGGAGAGGCCCAAAAACCACATTGCCCTCCTTAAAGCCCTGGCTTTACTCCAGCACCTGGAATGGGAAATGAACCTGGTGGGAGACGGTCCTCTCCGCAGTGACATTGAACAGGCTGTTTCCAGGTTGGGGCTGACAGGACGTGTAAACCTGCTGGGAGCCAGGGGGGATGTCCCGGATTTGCTGCGCAAATCCCAGATTTTTGTCTTATGCTCAGATATGGAGGGATTGCCCATCAGCATTTTGGAAGCCATGAGGAGCGGGCTGCCGGTTATTGCTTCTGATGTGGGCGGGGTGGCTGAAATGGTGGACCATGGAGTAAACGGTTTCCTGGTCAGGAAGGGGTGTGTAGAGGAACTGGCGGGGAGGCTTGAGGTCCTGGTACGGGGTAAAGAACTGCGCCGCCGGATGGGAGCTGCCTCCCGGCAAAAATATGAGGAGTTGTTTCACCTGTCCGGCATGGTTGACGGCACTTTAGCGGTTTACCATGAAGTGAGGGAAAATTCTGCGCAATAACGGGTATTTCATTGAAAAAAATTTTCGAGAAAAACCAGTATTTTTTGGAATTAATCCTGCGTTTGAAAATATATTCTAACAAAAAATAAAAGGGGTGCTGCCCATGCCGCCTGCCGAAAAGAGAAGGGGGGCATTTGTAATTTCCCTGGATTTGGAATTAGCCTGGGGAGTCCGTGATATCTACAATATCCATGACCCTTATATGGTTCGTGTAATACACGAAAGAAGGGTGGTTCCCCAAATCCTGGAGCTTTTTGAAAAATATCATATCGGGGCAACCTGGGCTGTGGTGGGGATAATGTTTGCCAGGTCCCGCAGGGAATTGGAGGATTTCTCTCCCTCCCTCAGGCCCCAATACAAAAACCACAGGCTGGATCCCTACCGGCAGAGTATAGGGGAGGGTGAAGAGGATGATCCCCTCCATTTTGGTTACAGCCTGATTAGGAAGATTCAACTGGCCAGGAGGCAGGAAGTCGCCACTCATACTTTCTCTCATTACTACTGCCTGGAAGAAGGACAAAACAGGGATACCTTCGCGGCAGATCTGGACAGTGCCCTGGCTCTGGCGGGGAAATACGGGATTCAAATCAGTTCCATTGTTTTCCCCAGGAACCAGCGCAACCCCCATTATGATAAGGTCCTCCTGGACCGGGGCATTATCTGCTTCCGGGGTACCGAAAATCATCCTGCATACCTTGCCGGCAGCCGGGGAGACAGCCGCCTGCCCTATAAGAGGCTGTATCGTTTAATTGACAGCCATATACCCCTCAGCGGTTTCCATCTCACTTCCTGGGGTGACCTGATGGAAGGGTCCGGCCTCTACAATATACCTGCCAGCCGTTACCTGCGCCCTGCTGAAAGCTTTGGTTTTGCTGCCGGGTTGCGCCTGAAGCGCATCAAACAAGCCATGGAAAAAGCAGCCCGGGACAAAAAGATTTTCCACCTTTGGACCCACCCTCAGGACTTCGGAGGGGCTCCAGAGGAAAACCTGCGCTATTTGGAAACTATCCTGCGGCACTTCAAGCGTCTCGAAGAGGAGTACGGAATGGTTTCCCTCAGCATGAGGGAGACAGCCCTGCAGCAGATTACAGGTTTAGACAAAGAAGTGGGTGAGTTATGGAAGTTCAACTCTGGGATATAATCAACCGTTTACGGAAGAGGCTGCTGTTTATCATTCTTTTTACCCTCCTGTCAGTGGCAGCAGCCGGTTGGGTGAGCATTTGTGTTATTACCCCCAAATACCGGGCGGATACAACTCTGTTAGTTCGTCTCAAAGACATAGGCTACAATGACGTGGAAGCCCATGAAAGGCTGATGCCTACATACGGCGCCATCATCAAAAGCAAAAGGACAGCTTCTACTGTCATCCGCCGTTTGAAGTTGAACATTTCTGAAGAGCAGCTGTTAAAGCGGGTTAAAGTGAGCGGGCTGAAGGGCTCAATGGTTACACAGATTTCTGTAACTCACCGAAACCCGCGACTGGCCGTATCCATTGCTGACAACTTTGCCGCATCTTTCAGGGAGACACTTCCCGGGTTAATGAATGTGGATTACGTGAGGACTATAGACTGGGCGGAGCTGACGAACAAAGGAAAACCGGCAAGCCCCAAACCTCTCTTTGTTATGGCTGTTGCGCTGGCCCTGGCTGCCAACACGGCAGCAGGCTTGGTAATCCTGGGGGAAGTCCTGGATAAGAGTGTCAAAAACGAAAAAGTACTCCAAAAAATTTTGGATGTTCCCGTTCTGGCATTAATCCCCAAATACCGGAAAAGAAAAAACCGGCAGGTGAACCTGTGCTGTCACAAGGAACCGGAATCATTCATGGCAGAGGCCTTCCGGAAACTCCGGGCAGGTATCTTTTACCTGCAGGAAAACCGGGGGTCCCGTGTATTCCTGGTGACCAGCCCCTCGGCCGGAGAAGGAAAGACTTTTGCCGCAATAAATGTGGCGGCGGCAATTGCCAGGGCAGGGAAAAGAGTTCTCCTGGTTGACGGTAACCTGCGAAATCCCAACCTGCATCTTATTTTTAATGTTTCCAACGAATGGGGCCTGAGCACTGCCTTTGCTGAACCTTTGACCTTTGAGGGCATCTGCAGTACAGAACTGGAAAACCTTGACATTCTCCCCCGGGGACCTGAGGCTGACCCTGAACTGCTTACAACGGGAGGATTGCCAGACTTATTCCAGAGGCTGAAGCAGCGTTACGAATTTGTTGTGGTAGACGGTCCCCCTATTATCCCCTCAGCGGATGCCCTGGAACTGGCGAAAAGTGCCGATGCCGTGCTCTTAGTGGTGAAGGTGGGAGTTACCCTGTGTGAAAGTGTCCTTCTGGCTGAAAAAGCTCTCAACTACGTTGGCGCCGGTGCTTCAGGTACAATAGCCAATTATTTACCGGTCAAAGAAGAAAAGCTCCACATCAAAAAAACAAACCCGGAAACTGCTGTGCTACCCTGTTCCGGTCAAAACAGCCAGGTTTAATTGAAGACAGGTAGGAGGAATTGAAAATGATGAATGATGTGTTCAAGAGGGTTTTGGTTGTTTCCCCACATGCTGATGATGAAGTTATCGGCTGCGGAGGGTTGATAAAAAAGGTGATTAATATGGGCGGGGAAGTGTTCGTTGTTGTGGTCAGCATTGGGGACATAAATTTTTACCACCTGGACAGGGTCGTAACCAAAGAAGAGCGAAAAGAGGAACTGCGCCATGCATTGAATTACCTGGGGGTTACCGGTTTCTGTACCCTTTTTGACGACTATGAGTCCCTAATGGATACCATGCCTATCAGGAATATCATCTCTGCCCTTGATAACCATATAGACAAAATCAAACCAACAACTGTGCTGCTTCCCTACCCGTCCTTTCACCAGGACCACAAAATCGTTTTCAACGCCGGTTTTGCAGTCTTAAGGCCATCGCCGAGGCGCAACGGTCAATTGAAACTTACTGCCGGTTATGAGTACCCTTTTGTGACCTGGACTAACGAAACACTGCAAACAAGCTGCCTGTATGTTAACATCACCGACGAGATTGATGACAAGATTGAGGCTTTAAGGTGTCATAAATCCCAGTTACGGGAAAGCGGCCACCTCATTTCGCCGGAGTCCGTCCGCCTGTGGGCGGAAAAGAGAGGAATGGATGCAGGCTGCCCCTATTCAGAAATGTTTTATGTTTTAAGGCTCAGGCTGTAATGTACTGTAAGACTATGGGTATAAAGAAAGTAAAAACGTTCTTAATGAGGAAGCCTTTTTTCCGCCATGTGCTGGTGCTGGTTACAGGTACCACCCTGGCCCAGCTGCTGGCGGTTGCTGCTTCACCAATTCTCACCAGGCTCTATTCTCCTGAAGAGTTTGGCCTCCTTACCGTATACACAGCAGTCCTTTATATTTTTGCCCTGATGGGTACCCTGCAATATGAAAACGCCATACCTCTCCCTGAAGATGAGGAAAGCGCTGCCGGCCTCCTGGCCCTCTCTTTCCTGATACTTCTGGGGATGTGCCTTCTAAGCGGAGTGTTCCTCTGGGCGGGGAGGGATTTTCTGGCAGAGGCACTGGGTGTTTCTGAGCTGGCGGGTTTTCTCCTGCTGATTCCCTTCAGCCTTCTGGGTGTAGGTACTTTTAACATTTTGGACCGCTGGTGCGTCCGGCGGAAAACTTTCCAGGAGATTGCCAGGCTCAAAGTAATCCAGGGTGCAGGGATGATCGGCACCATGGTGGGGGTGGGTACCCTTCACCAGGGACCGGTTGGATTGTTTCTGGGGGATGTGGTGGGGAGGCTTATGGGCAGCGGCAGGCTTACCTATCGGACTATCAGGAAAGAGAGTCCGCTGCTGCGTAAGGTGACGGGGCAGGGAATCAAACAGGCAGCAGTAAGATTCCGGAAATTTCCCCAGTTATCCGTGGGGTCGGCTTTTATCAGGGAACTGTGCGAGCAAATGCCTGCCTTGGTCCTGTCCATGGCCTACGGCCCCTGGGTTGTGGGGTTGTTTATGCTGGTGCAGCGGATTTTGGGGATGCCCCTGTCCCTTATCGGGTATTCCGTCAGCAGTGTCTATATGGCACAGGCGGCAGATTACTTGCAGGAAGACAACAAGGCGGAGGAAGTGCTGAAGCTTTTCTGGCAGACCCAGAAGCACCTGCTGCTTGTTTCTTTTCCTTTTTTGGCGTTCCTTTTCTTATTTTCCGGAAAACTGTTTCCTTTCGTCTTTGGCAGTCAATGGGGTGAAGCGGCAGTTTACCTGCAGATTCTCTGTCCGATGTATTTGTTCCAGTTTCTTTCCATTCCCGTTTCCACAACACTCTATGTTTTTGAGCGCCAGGACTTACAGCTTATCCGGGAAATTATCCGCGGCGGGCTGCTGTTTACAAGTATGGTCCTGATAATTACCGCGGACTTGCCTGCGGTATATGCCTTTGGTCTGTTGTCGGCTTCCGGGACGGTTTCTTTCCTGGGATACGGATTTGCCTCCTGGCTGGCCATTAAGCAAAACCGCAGCCGCACTGTGGAGCATGTGACAACTTAGAAAATTTTTTTAGAGGGGGTCAGCCATGGTTGAATGGGAGAGTATAAAGAGGCTGGATAGTTTTTGTAACCTTGCCGTAATCCTGGGAGGAGGTTTTGGGGGCGTTGCCGCTGCCAGGGAATTGGGAAGGCATCGGATACCCACTTTGATGCTGAGCACGGAAGAATACGTGGTGAAGTCGAAGTACAGCCTGGGGGTGCGTGTAAAGGATACCTGTGAAATTGTTGAGTTTTTAAGCCGGCTGCCTGAGTATGTCAGCAAAAAACCCGTTTTGTTTACCGACAATGACCTGTACCTGCACCTTATTTACGAAAACCTTTCCTTATTAAAGGACCATTACCTGTTCCCTGCTCACCCCAATAACCTCCGCCTGAACGATAAATTCCTCCTTTTTGAATCTGCCAGGTCCTGCGGGGTAAAAGCGCCGGAGACTTATACGGATATTGAACAGGTTCCCGGGTATCCCGTGATTGTCAAACCTGCGGGCTGGATGTCCCACGCCTGCAGACTTAAAGCCAAAGCTTTTTACTGCCGCAGCCGGGCGGAGGCCCTGGAGGCAGTTGGGCTGCTTAACCGGCACAACTTAAAGGCTGTTTCGCAGCAGATCATTCCGGGGGATACGCAGGACTTATATGTAGTTACCCTTTACCGGAATTCCAGGGGTGAAATCCTCCCTGCAGGTGTGATTCAAAAGATCAGGGAATATCCCCGGCGGTACGGTACCGGTACTTCACATCTTACAGTCAACCTCCCCGAACTTGTGCAGCAGGGCATTCGCATGCTGGATGCCGTTGATTACCGGGGCATAGCCGAACTGGAATTCAAATATGACAAGAATACCGGGGAATTCTACATTATTGAAGTGAACGGGAGACTCCCTCTGGAAATTGGTATCTTCCGGAAAACAGGGAGCCGTTTTATCTACCGGGTATACCTGGACCTCATTTCCTCTTCTGAAAAGGAAGTTTTTTTCGGAAATAAAGGCCCTGTTCACTGTGCGGCAATACCCTCGGTGCCAGGAAAAGAAGATTCTTTTCAGGCAGAACAAAAACCAGTGTTGTGGTCCTTTTTTGTTAAGGATGTCCTGGCATCCCGGTCTCTGCTTTCCCTAATTAGTGATTACCTGCCATTTTTGCGGCCCCACCAAATTCAGTGGGCGGCATGGGATAAATCCGATCCCAGGCCCTTTCTCTACTATAACAAGTACCTTCTGCACAGGCTACTGCAGGAATATGTTAAACCCAGAGAGAGAACAAAAAGGTTGATTGACATCCTGGGGAGCCTGACAGCTTTACTTGTCTTTTCGCCCCTTATGGCTGTCATTGCACTTATTATCCTTTTATCGGACCCGGGACCTGTAATCTTCAGGCAGAAAAGGCTGGGTCTCCACGGCAGGGAGTTCACTATGTATAAGTTTCGCTCCATGGTGGTAAACGCAGAGGAAATCCTGAGGAAGGACAAGAGCCTCTATGACAGGTATGTGAGCAATTATCACCTGGATGAGGACGAAGACCCCCGGGTTACCAGGATAGGCAGGTTTTTGCGGAATACCAGCCTGGATGAACTCCCCCAGTTTTTTAATGTACTCCGGGGGCAGATGAGTCTGGTTGGCCCCAGGCCGATTGTGGGTGAAGAACTGGTGAACTACGGAGACAGAGGAGCAGATTTTCTAAGCGTGAAGCCAGGGCTTACTGGGCACTGGCAGGTGTCAGGGAGGGATAATATTCCCTATCCCCAGAGGGTAGAAGTGGAAATGTATTATGTAAGCCATCATAATCTGTGGCTGGATATGAAAATAATATTTAATACTTTCAGGTGTGTTTTTCAGCGGAAAACCTGTTGAAGGTGCCTGGAGGTTGCCCGGGGGAAGAAAACAGGGGATGGTTTTTCCTTCATATTTATGAGATAGAGATTAAGGGTGAAAGGAATTATTGGCCGGCAGTTTTTTTACTGTGTGGCAAAGGGAAAGGAGCCGGAAAATGAAACCTTTACATTATATCGGGATAATATTTGTTTTCCTCCTGATTGTAGTCCTGCGGCTCAGCCCCCAGCAGCATTTTTCCAAATCCGTGCCCCTGCTGGCGTCGCCCTCGGAGGGGGCAGGAGAGGCTGCACCGGAGTTGGATAAGGGCAGGTGGGACAGCTTTAACGTTCTTCTGCTGGGGATCGATGCCAGGAAGGACGAAGTGTCCCGGACGGACGCCCTTATCCTGGCCAGCGTCAACTTCAGGGAAGGCAAAGTAAAGCTCATGTCCATTCCCAGGGATACGAGGGTCTCCCTGGAGGGAGTAGGCCATACGAAAATCAACCACGCTCACTTTTTGGGTGAACTCAAGGGGGGGAGCAAGGCAGGCACCAGGGAAGCCATTCAGGCAGTCAGCAATCTGTGCCGGTGCGGCATCAACTACTATTTGAAAATCGACTTTGAGGGTTTTGAAAAATTTGTTGACACCTTGGGCGGTATTGATGTGGAACTGCCGGAACCGGTGAAGCTCACCTATGCCGGGAAAACCCTCCCTGCGGGAAAACAGAAGCTGGATGGGAGCACCGCCCTGGAGCTGGTCCGTGAACGGGAGTCTCTTAAGGACGGTGACTTCGGCAGACAGAGAAATCAGGCTATGGTACTAAAGAGCATTGCAGCAAAAGCAGTGGAGCCGCAAAACCTGAAAAGGCTGCCGGAGCTGGTGAAAAAGCTCAAGGAAGAAGTAATCGATATGAATTTTTCTGAAAGCGACTTGATCAGCCTGGCCTGGCTGGTAAAAGACCTGTATCCGAAAAATGTTTCTTATTCACAGATTCCCGGAAAAGACGGGTACGGCTTGGACCCCCTGTTAAAAAGGGAAGTTTATTACTGGATTGCCGATTACAAAACATAATCCCCTGTTTCATTCTGTAAATTTCCTGCATATAGTGGTATAGGAAAAATTATGCAGGGGAGGAGTA
>LFRM01201488.1_pt1 | contig 19127 bp, 19 predicted proteins | sample 618341 | NCBI WGS metagenome assembly LFRM01 (sample SAMN03654438, study PRJNA283298) | anaerobic digester metagenome | isolation source: pool of bioreactors CSTR01a, CSTR02a, and CSTR03a thermophilic anaerobic... | place: Denmark: Kgs. Lyngby | collected 2014-05-21 | reverse complement strand
TACCACCATCCTTATACCAAAGGTAAAAATATGTCGAAAAATGAAAATATTATACTAGATAGTAAGAATGAATAACAATGTTAAACGATTCACATTATTCTATGTTTTGAAGGGAGGAAATATAAAAATGCAATTTACAGATGAAAGAGTATTGGAACGGAAGTTAAAAGTAGTTGAGAATGCAATTTATGAAGATGAACTTGTACTAAATGACTGGCAAACAAAAGAGGGCTTTTATGAATCACCAGGAGAATATACGGATTGTGGACAATGGCAAACAATCAAACTGGGAGAACGCTGGACTTGCAGTGACGGCACCACTCGCTGGTTTAAGAAAGTTATTGAGATTCCAGAGAGGTTTGTCGGAAAAAATGTTGTTCTGGACTTGGAATTCGGAGGAGAAGGCCTTGTCAAAATTAATAGTGTCATTCAATCTGCTCTAACATCCTATCTTGATGAAAATGAAGCAACAAGGACCAGAGTCATCCTACCGCACACACCTGTAGCAGGCGAAAGATTTGAAATTGTAATAGAAGCTGGGCTAAATTATATGGAGTTTGCTCATTACCGCAATCAGGGCTGGACATCCATCGAATATCAGTTTCGTAGGGCAAAGCTAGCTGTTGTTGATAATGGGGTAGAACAGTACTATTTTGATATAAAAACAGCTTTCGACGCAATGATTGCCTTGAAAAGCCCCATCGAAAAGTTGGCAGCCACCAACGTCAAACTGCCTTTTGACATGACTCGCGTTTTAGAAAGCTTTACAAAAGACTCATATGTACATAAGAAGATACAAGATGCAGTTCTTCACTCGTTAACTAGAATAGATGCAGATTTCGGTAGAGATGCAGTTGCCAAATCCGTTTCTTCTGCTTCTGAAATCTTAAGAGAGAAGCTATCAGAAATCCCTCATTCTCCACATGCTTTAATTAAATTCGTTGGGCAAGCTCATATTGACACAGCCTGGCTATGGCCGATTAAGGAAACAGTTAGAAAATGTGGAAAAACCATGGCAAATGCTCTTGACCTTATGGATCGATATGAGGATTTCGTTTTTTCCTTCAGTCAACCTCAGCTTTTTGAATACACAAAGAAATATTACCCCGAGCTCTATGATAGGATAAAAGAAAAGGTAGCGTCAGGACAATTTGAATTGGTTGGCAATACTTGGGTGGAAATGGATGCTAATATCCCATCTGGAGAAAGTCTTGTTCGTCAACTTCTATATGGTAAAGCCTATTTTCAGAACGAATTTGGAAAAACCTCTAAAGTGTTTTGGATGCCTGATGTATTTGGTTACAGCTGGGCTCTTCCCCAGATTATCAAACGTTCTGGGATGGAATACTTCTTCACATCCAAGCTGATTAGCAATGATACTAACCATTTTCCTCATTCCTTGTTCATGTGGCAGGGTATTGATGGGACACAGTTATTATCCTATGTACAGCGTTTGAACTACAATGGCAGATATACTCCAGAAACCGTTGAGACCATATACAATCGCTTTGATCAGAAGCATCTAACAGATAACTTGTTGATGACATTTGGATATGGAGATGGTGGAGGAGGCCCCAATTATCAAATGTTGGAGACAGGTAGCAGGCTTAAATCATTCCCGGGGTTACAAAAAACAGAGCTTAACACCTCAGTTTCTTTCTTTGAATCAGTGGATTCAATAGCAGATAAACTCCCTGTCTGGAATAATGAGATGTATTATGAATTCCACAGGGGAACATACACGTCACAAGCTCGTACAAAGAAGCATAATAGGGAAGCGGAGCTTGGTATGCGACAGGCTGAAATGCTTGCAGCAATTGCTAAGGACAGATATGGAACGGACTATCCTTATGAAGATATATTGGAAGCATATAAACTAATTTTAACCAACCAGTTCCATGATATAATTCCGGGGTCATCGATTCAATCTGTCTATGAAGATTGCGAAAGGGACTACAAGCATATCTTTGACATTATTCATAAAATTGAAGAGGATTCCATAAATCAGCTAACCACTCCTTCAGAGTCAAATAGTATTACCGTGTTCAATTCTCTGTCCTGGGATCGTGTTGATTATGTAAAAGTACCTTTATATGAGAGCATGGATGATGTTTCTGTCGTTGATAAAGATGGAAACCTTGTTCCATCGGTATATAAGGATAATCATGTGGAATTTGAAGCATGGGCTCCAGCTCTTGGTAGCACCGCTTATAATATTGTTGAAAATGCATCAGCAGATGTAACGACTATTATAGTAAGCAAAGATAGGATGGAAAATGATTTTTATGACATTCGACTGGATGAAAACGGAAACCTGACAAGTATATACGATAAGATAAGTAATTGTGAGGTATTGGAGCAAGGAAAGATGTCAAATGAACTACAGATTTTTGAAGATAAGCCTTACTGTGAAACAGCCTGGAATATAGATCTAGAGTATCAGAATAAATGTTGGAACCTTTTGGAAGGAACTGTTCAAGTTATAGAGCAATCGCCCATCAAAGGAGTAGTCCGGGTTACGAAGAAATTTAACTTATCTACGATAATCCAAGACATTGTCATATATCGTTCCATTAGGCGGATAGACTTCCGCACTAGAGTTGATTGGAATGAAACAGAAAAGATGCTGAAGGCAGCATTCCATGTCAATGTTTTGTCAAGCAAAGCTGTATATGAAATCCAATTTGGTGCTATTGAACGTCCAACCCATTGGAATACATCCTATGATAAGGCAAAATTCGAGGTTTGTGGTCACAAATGGGCAGATCTGTCGGAAGGTGGCTATGGTGTTAGTCTATTGAATGACAGCAAGTATGGATATGACATTAAAGATAACTGCATGCGCATTACATTACTTCGAGCTCCTACAGATCCGGATCCTGATGCAGATAAAGGTATCCAAGAGATGTGTTATTCTCTGATGCCTCATGCCGGTGATTATCGTGAGGGTATGACTGTCAATGCAGGCTACGAACTTAATGTTCCGTTGACATCAATCATTGGTCGAAGCATGAATGATGACAGTCCCTTTGCAAAAATCTCTAGGAGTAATGTTATCATTGATACGATAAAATGTGCAGAAGATGGTCGCGGGTTAATTATTCGAGTTTACGAATCTAACGGAACCAGAGGTAATACAAGCATTAGCTTGTCAGGCCTTGCAAGAGATGTGTTTGAATGCAATCTTATGGAGGAAGATGAGCACCTCGTGTGTACTGACTCAGACTCCTTTGAGTTTTTCATTAAACCTTTTGAGATAAAGACATTCAGAATCATCAGATAAGTAGACGAAAATTATGAGGCTTTAATATTTACAAATATTCTATAGTTCGTATATGGAATGTAGTATTGTACACTATTATACTATATCCAGGAGTAATTTTATTATATTATTTTAGGAGGACTCTATGCAGGCAAAAGAGATGATTCAGTTAGATATAAAAGATGTCCGACTTCTGGATGTGATTGAAAAAATTCAAAATATCCGAATTGGTATAGTGGGGGATGGATGCCTAGATGTTTATTGGGATGCTGATATGCGGCTTAGTCAGCTGTCTAGGGAAACCCCTCACTATCCATTACCGGTTGTAAAGGAACGAATCTATCCAGGCGCAGGAGGTAATGTTGCGGCTAATGTCAGCAGTCTCAATGTTGATAGTGTCAGTATGTTGTCACTTATAGGTAAAGATTGGCGTGGAGATTGCCTCTTGGCATCACTGGAGGAATTAGGGATAAACACCAGATTCATGCTGGCTGATAGTGATTGGGTTACACCTGCTTATTGCAAACCGATGAGAAGAGGATACTCTAGTGTTTTATATGAAGATCCAAGGATAGATTTTGAGAATCGAGTAGCGTTGGCAGAAAGACAGGAAGCAGATATCATAAATAGCCTTTCTACACTGTCTAATGAAGTAGATGTCATCATTGTATGCGACCAACTGCAACACGGGGTTATAAGTGATAAGGTGCGAGAAGAACTTGAAATGCTGGCGAGTAAAGGTAAAATTGTCATAGTTGACAGTCGGTCCAAAATTGGGCTGTATCGTAATGTAATTATAAAGCCAAATGAAATAGAAGCTATGATGGCATTGGAAGGCGAGCAGCTGTCCGAAGAAGCAGATCTTGATAATATTACAAATGGAGCAATTAAGCTGTATGAACAGAATAAGGCTCCAGTTGTCATAACAATGGGAAATAAAGGTGCCATATGGTATGCAGGTGAAGGGCTTTATCTGTCAGAGAGTATATCAGTAGAGCCACCCATTGACATTGTAGGTGCTGGAGATACTTTTCTCGCAGCCTTCGCCTGTGCATATGGAGCTGGATTTACAGGGCCGGAATGCATAAGTTTTGCCAATCTGGCTTCTTCTGTTGTAATAAAAAAGATAGGTATGACAGGTACAGCAACACCTGAAGAGATTATAGAGCAGGCAAACAAGATCATAAATAGCAGAAGGTGAAAAAATGAAACGCTTAGATTTAAAAAAGACCAAGACTTATTCTGTTAAAGAAAGACTCAACTTAGTGACCATTGAAAACATGGCTCAGCCAAATAAAGATCTGGTGCCTGAATGGGATGGACCTGAATTAGATGAGCTGGCAGATCGTATAGTAGAAGCACGATTAAATGGGCGACCAGTTGTATTTTTTATGGGTGCTCATGTTGTTAAGTGTGGGTTGTCTCGTTATGTAATAGAATTGATTGAAAAGGGTATATTGACACATGTAGCCAGCAATGGTGCAGGAAGTATTCATGACTTTGAGTTGGCATATCTAGGTGGGACATCAGAGCATGTTCCTACAGCTATTGAAGATGGTTCTTTTGGAATGTGGGAAGAAACCGGCGCTTGGATGAACGAGGCAATAAATCATGGATATCGTAAGGGATATGGATATGGGGAAAGTCTAGCACGCTATATAGACGAAAATCTGGACAAATTTCCACATGCTCAGGATTCCATTCTTTATAGGGCTTATAAAAGTGGAATTCCAGCTACTTACCATATTACCATTGGAACCGATATAATCCATCAGCACCCAATAGCTGATTTTTCAGCATTAGGGGGAAGCAGCGGGATTGATTTTTCACTCTTATGTGGTAGCGTTTCAGAGCTAGAAGGCGGTGTATTTCTAAATGTAGGCTCAGCAGTTACAGGCGCTGAGGTTTTCCTGAAGGCACTATCCATAGGGCGAAATCAAGGTTGTAAAATAGAAAAAATAACAACTGCCAATTTCGATATCATTCCTTTGGGAGATTATCGTTCAAAAGTATCAGATGATCACTTTCATTACTATTACAGGCCACGAAAGAATGTAATAAACAGGCCTACCAGCCTAGGTGGTAAGGGATTCTACATTGAGGGCAACCATATGGTTACCATTCCTAATTTGTACGATAAAATAGTTAAGCGAATGGAGAAAAAGAATGCATAAAAATCATGGCCATTTAAATAAGGAAGGGGATAGGATTTTCCCTGGCATAGAGATATTTAAAGAACTCGATAATGATCGACCACAATTAAAAGCTGTAATATTTGATTTTGACGGTACAATATCTACCCTAAGGCAAGGCTGGGAAGAAATAATGGAACCCTTAATGATAGAAATGATAACTGGGGGAGAGCTGCCTGATGATCAGCTCACCAGAGAAGTTAAGGAGTATATTGATGAGTCAACAGGTATTCAAACCATTTTCCAGATGCAGTGGCTGGAGAAAGAAGTTCGCAGGCGTGGGTACAACCCCCAGGTTCATGATGCTTGGTGGTATAAGGATGAGTACAATAGAAGGCTGCTAGATATGGTGAAAACTAGAGCGGAAAAGCTAGAGCAGGGCCAAAAAAGCCCCGAGGAATTTATGATAAAAGGATCAAATGACTTTCTTGAAGGTCTCCACAATATGGGATTGAAATTATATGTAGCAAGTGGAACTGACCATGAGGATGTAGTAAGGGAAGTTACAGCATTAGGTCTTTATGATTATTTCGAACAGATTTCCGGAGCTCCTGAAAGAAAAGTGGACTGTTCAAAAGAAGCTGTTATCAGGCTCTTAATTGGGACTATGGGATTCACAGGAGAAGAGATACTGGTAATAGGTGACGGAAAAGTAGAAATCGCCCTTGGAGTTGAAGCAGGAGCCCTAACCCTTGGGGTTGCTACCGACGAAGTTAAACGAGAAGGACTTAATCCAGCTAAAAGAGAGCGTCTGATTAAGGCAGGAGCACATATGATTATTGAAGATTTTTCATGTGGTAAGGAAGTGTTATCTAAATTGTTTTCTTCTGAGGACTAAGGTTTTAACCTTTTTAGTATCTCTAATTGTGAACTTAAAAAAGCTAGTTGACATCAAAAGTATATGGAATATAATGTGAACAACAGACAAACTATTGTATAGCGTAGGTGTGATACATGCATAAATTATTAGGCAATAATTCAGTTTTAACTAAACAAAGAAATCGTTCTTTAATCCTTAACATGATAAAAGAAGAGGGTATTTCACGAGCTGAGCTGTCGAAGCGGACTGGGCTCAGTAGAGGAGGAATAACTCCGATTATCAGTGAATTATTGGATATGGAACTTATTATAGAAGCTGGAGTTTCTGTAACATATAGTGGCAGAAGACCAATTACCCTTGAGTTAAATCCCTCAGGTTGTCATGCAATAGCAGTTGACTGGAGTCGTAAAAGGTTTACTGTTGCAGTGGTGGATCTTGCTGGCCAGATTATTTCAGAAGAAAAATATCGATTTATAGAAAATGATACATTAGAGCATTTTTTAATTCGCTTAAAAGAGATCATAAGTAACTTTTTGAATCAGATAAAGGTGAGGCGAATAGCTGGGATAGGTGTAGTAGCTCCTGGCCCATTAGATATTGATGAAGGAATTATTTTGTCCCCTCCAAACTTCCGTGGGTGGAAAAATGTTCCTATAAAACAGATCCTAGAGGAAGAATTTCAACTTCCAGTGCTACTTGACAACAATGCAAATGCTTATGCACTGGCTGAGAAAAATTATGGTAAAGGAAAGGCTTACCATAATTTTATTTATGCAGTAGTTGATGAGGGTATTGGTGCTGGTATCATAATTAATGACCATATTTATAGAGGAAAAGGCGGGTTTGGTAGCGAAATCGGTCATGTTTCAATCAATATGGACGGACCAAAATGTGAATGTGGAAATCGTGGTTGTGTAGAGTTATATGCCACTCTTACAAAAATTATAAAGCAAACAAATGACTATGCTGAACTGGGAATGCCATCTACTTATTTAACTGATATTAGAAATCAAAGGTTAATTGAATGGGAAGATATTATACAAGGCTTAGAAAATGAGGACCCAGTTTGTTTGAATATTATCCGAAAAGAAGCTTCATATCTTGCCAATATTCTAGTTTCTTTAATCAACATATTGGAACCCGAGGCAATATTCATTGGAAGTGATATAGCAAAAGCAGGAAAGCATATTTTAGAGCCCCTGGATGAGTATATAACAAATAGCACTGTCACCCAAAAAATTCAAAAAACTGATTTGCTTTTATCAAACCTATCACAAGCCTCATTAATGGGAGGGGCAATGCTTGTTATTCAGAACTTCATCGATCGAGGAAACTACGAAGACATAGACAATAAGATGATGCAGCAACAATAGATCCTTCGCTACGCTCTGGATGACAAGCACACCTGTGTCATTCCGAGTTTATCGAGGAATCTGTTCATACCTAGAAAGCATGTCATTCTGGGTTTATCAAAGAATCTACTCACACCTAGAAAGCTTGTCATTCCGAGTTTATCGAGGAATCTGGTCTTTTAAGTAAACAATGATAAGGATAGGAGATGTTTATGAAATTGATTTCTATGAGTAAAGAATTTATCTTCGAAGAAGATCGTCCTTTTATAAGCTGTCACGCTTCTACTGTTTTAAAAACTAATGATGGAATTGTCCTGGCAGCATGGTTTGGAGGCACTAAAGAAGGAGCAGATGATGTAGCAATTTGGTTATCCAGACGAACAGCAGATGGCTGGGACTATCCATTAAAGGTTGCTGATGAAGAAGGTGTTCCACATTGGAACCCTGTTTTGTTTATGGGAATGAACGAGGAGATAATACTCTATTACAAGGTTGGTCATAACATTACCAGATGGCACACTCGCTTTATAACATCCAATGATGGAGGATTAACTTGGTCTGCTCCAAAATCCTTAGTAGAAGGTGATCTTGGCGGTCGAGGACCTGTTAAAAACAAACCAATACGCTTGCTCGATGATACAATACTAGCACCAGCTTCAATTGAAGAACATAGCTGGGAGGCATTTGTGGATATCTCATATGACCAAGGACAAACATGGTTGCAAAGTGAACTGGTTCCGGTTCCCAGACATTCGTTTACTGGGCAAGGAATTATTCAGCCAACTCTTTGGGAATCTGATTATGGAAAAGTACATATGCTACTTCGAAGTACAGAAGGATATATCTTCCGTAGCGATTCGGAAGATGGTGGCAAGACATGGTCCCTTGCATATCCAACAAAGCTTCCAAACAATAATAGTGGAATTGACTTGGCAAAGCTTTCAGATGATAAAATTGTTCTGGCTTATAATCCAGTAGGTAAAAATTGGGGTCCTAGAACACCTTTAATATTAAGTGTTTCTGAGGACAATGGACTCACTTGGCAAGAGCTCTGTGTGCTTGAGAATGAGGAAGGTGAATATTCTTATCCGTCTATTGTTGCTGATGGCAATGAAATCCTTCTAGTTTATACATGGAAAAGAGAGAAAATTGCGTTTTGGAGGATTATACTTAATATTAGGTGATAGCGTTAGGTGACAGCGAATAACCAATTAAAGAATTAATTATCAAGAGGGGATAGCTATGAACAATGCTCTTACAAAACTGCTAAGCAAATATCCTGAACTACATGTTTGTAGTGATGATATTGAACTAGCTTTTGAGACAATAAAGAACTCCTTTAACAACGGAGGAAAACTACTTTTATGTGGCAATGGTGGAAGTGCATCTGATTGCGAACACATAGTAGGTGAATTAATGAAAGGCTTTATGAAAAAGAGAGAGCTTGCTGCTGCTTCTCAAAAAGAGTTTATGGAACAATGGCCTTTAAACGGCGAATATCTAGCAAAAAACCTTCAGGGGGCTTTGCCGGCTATTTCACTGACTAGTAATAGTGCTCTTATGACTGCATACAGTAATGATGTAGCAGCAGACATGGCCTTTGCACAGCAGGTATATGGATACGGTAATACTGGGGATGTTTTGTTAGGGATCAGTACATCAGGGAATTCTGCTAATGTACTAAATGCTATACAGGTAGCAAAGGTTCTGGGAGTTAATACGATAGCCCTTACCGGAAAAACTGGTGGTAGGATGAAGGAATTTTGCGATATATCAATATGCGTGCCATATGAAAGTACGCCAGATATTCAGGAGAGGCATTTACCTATTTACCATACTCTTTGTATTATGCTGGAAGAAAGCTTTTTTAGAGAAGAGAAGTGAAAGGATTTAAAAACATCGAAATTTGTTGACAATGCCAATGTTTCTGTGCTAGAATATCTTTTGTGTAAGCCGCACGGATATGGTTGTTAAATGCTCGTTTTAGGAGCATACCAGTATTCGGCGAGACTGGTTAGAGGAGGTGCGTTATTTATGTATGCTATTATTAAAACAGGCGGGAAGCAGTACAAGGTACAAGAGGGCGATGTCGTCCGAGTTGAAAAGCTGGATGTTGAAGAAGGCTCTGTTGTACAGTTCAATGATGTTCTAGCTATTAGCAACGATGATGGTTTGAAGGTCGGTTCTCCTGTTGTAGACGGTGCAGTAGTCGAAGCTAATGTAGTTAGCCAAGGCAAAGCGAAAAAGATCATCGTTTTCAAGTATAAGGCTAAGAAAAACTATCGTAAAAAGCAAGGTCATCGTCAACCTTTTACGCAGGTTCAGATTACCAAAATCAACGGATAAAGTCGGTGAATGTCATGATACGAATTGCTTTCCTAACAGATTCTCAAGGTCTGATTCAGGAATTTACCGTAAAAGGACATGCCGGATATGACGAGGCAGGGAAAGATATCGTCTGTGCTGCCGTATCAGCTGTAGTGCAAACCGCAGTTATCGGGCTTACAGATGTTGCAGAGATTATTCCTAACCATGTTCAGGATGATGGTCTACTTAAATGTAGTTTACCTCAACAAATGAACATAGATCAAAGAAAAGCCAGCAGTGTGATATTACGCACAATGTTAGCAGGGCTGGAAAGTATTCGAAATGGATACCCAAACCTTATTTCCATAAGAGAGAGGAAGGTGGATTGAATGTTTACAATGAATTTGCAGTTGTTCGCTTCCAAAAAGGGAGTTGGTAGCTCTAGGAACGGTCGTGACAGTGAGTCTAAACGATTAGGAGCTAAGAGAGCAGATGGGCAGTTTGTATTAGCAGGCAATATTTTGGTTCGTCAAAGAGGCACCAAGATTCATCCTGGAACTAATGTTGGCAGGGGCAGTGATGATACCCTCTTTGCTACCTCAGACGGCGTTGTTCGCTTTGAGCGCTTGGGCAAGGATAGAAAACAGGTTAGTGTTTATCCTCAGGCAGAAGTTGCAGCCGCCCAGATATAAGACTTGTCTTGAGAACCACTGCAAATTATCAGCAGTGGTTTTTTGTTCGCTGTTTTAGGAACACTAAATAGGTGGCAAACCCTAGTAATAAGAAAAATTAAAGCAAAGAACAAGAAATGGAATTGAAGAAGAGTAATAGTGTGGTATAATCTTGTAGTAGGTGATTAGTAGTGTTTGTAGATAAAGTAACTATAAAAGTAAAAGCGGGAAACGGTGGGAACGGAGCTGTCTCCTTCCGCAGAGAAAAGTATATTCCCAAAGGTGGCCCTGATGGCGGTTTTGGCGGTCATGGCGGCGATGTCATTTTTGAAGTGGATACAGGTTTACATACTCTGATGGATTTTCGTTATAAGAAAAAATTCCAGGCAGGCCATGGAGAGAACGGTAGTGGTGGTAATCGTTCTGGAAAGAATGGTTCTCATGAAATTATCAAGGTCCCACCAGGCACTCTGATAAAAGACGAGCAAACAGATCTGGTTCTTGCGGATCTTAAAACACCAGGCCAGCAAAAGGTGTTGTTGCGAGGCGGTAGAGGCGGTCAAGGTAATGCTGCATTCGCTACCGCCACACGGCAGACCCCACGATTCGCCCAAGATGGTGGTAAAGGACAGGAAAGCACTATCATTTTAGAACTGAAGTCCATAGCCGATGTGGGCTTAGTTGGTTTTCCAAATGTAGGGAAATCCACTATGCTGTCTATTCTAAGTTCAGCTCGACCTAAGATTGCCGACTATCACTTTACAACCTTGCAACCAAACCTAGGAGTAGTAGAAGTGAGACCAGGTCAATCCTTTGTTATGGCTGACATCCCCGGTATTATTGAAGGTGCTCATGAAGGTGTTGGCTTGGGTTATGCATTTCTGCGCCATATTGAACGAACTCGGATTTTAGTCCATGTTATTGATATCTCTGGCTCAGAAGGAAGAGATCCTCTGGATGACTTCAATATCATAACTCGGGAGCTTAGGCAATACAGTGAAAAGCTGGCTAATCGACCCCAAATCGTAGCTGCCAATAAGACTGATATTCCTGGCGCTCTGGAGAATATGGAAAAATTACGAGCGTTGCTTGATCCAATGGGAATAAGGCTGTTTCCCATTTCAGCAGCCCAAAATCAGGGTTTTCGCCCTTTGTTGGATGAGATTGTTCGAATGTTGGATGAGCTTCCAGAGCTTGAATCCTTTGAAGATGATGAAGTGTATGATTACGACATGTCAGAAGAGGAACCATTTGAAATTTCAGAAGAGAACGGAGAATATATTCTGTCTGGTCCTGCTGTAGACAAGCTATTAGGTAGAGTGAATTTAGACGATTACGAATCCCTGCAGTATTTCCAACGTGCCCTAAGAAAACTGGGTATGATCGATGCTCTACGGGAAAGAGGCGTAACAGACGGAGATACAGTGCACTTAGGGGATATAGAATTTGATTTTGTTGATTAATAGATACGAGATACATGTAGGGGCAGATGTCTCTGTCTGCCTAAATGCTCAGTGATAGTAAATATGTACTACTTGTATCCAGTATCCGGTATCTAGTATTAAACTTAAGAGTAATACCAGGAGGTAATTATGTTAACAGGCAAACAAAGAAGTTATTTGCGCAAGCTGGCTAACAGCGAGAGCTCGCTTTTTCAGATAGGTAAGGGTGGTATCAGTGCATCTGTAGTAAAACAGATAGAAGAGGCACTGGAAGCCAAAGAACTCATTAAAGTTCATCTGCTAGATAATTCTGACCTGTCACCTAAGGAAGCATGTGATACTCTGGCACAAGAAACAGGTGCTGACAGCGTTCAGGTGGTTGGAAGTAAATTTGTGCTATATAAAAAATCCAGGGAAAATCCCCGGATTCAACTACCGTAACGTCCAGATTCCTCGATAAACTCCGAATGGCAAGGTTAAGTGTTACATCATGCTAGTTTTGGTATTAAGCCTTTTGTACTGGCTTCTTCAGTAGAGGCTCCTGCTCATCTACTTTTTCGGGATTTTTCCTATTATAGAACCAAATTAGCAAGGCTAGTGCCAAAAATGCTACTGCAACAAGAAGGTAGTAAAGAGACATTCGGTCAAATATTCTAGATAGTACAAAGAAAAACAGAGAATAGCCTAGATATGTTCGGATTCGCTTAGGTGTCAGTATCTCCTTTTTCACCGCTTGAAGTTTTTCTCGTCGGTTAAAGATTTTTTTATCAATAATACCATCTATAATTTTATCATCTGGTAACATACCGACACCTTCCATTAGGTCCAGCAGGTCTTCCGTATCCATCAGTTGTACTTGTAAGGCGCCCTTTTTGTTCGCTAAGTCTCTGCAAGCTTCTGGATATACACCTGATGTCACATATATGGCATAGGAAAAGCCAGATAGCTTTGCTTGGTTTAAAAATGCTGAAAGCTGACGAGGAGATATTTCCTCTTTAAGTCCTGCATGATGGCAGGCAATAACTGCTTTCTTACCTTCTATAGCAGTTTCTAGTATGTCTCCACTGCAGTTGATGTCTGTAATTCCATCCAATTTCAGTAGCAAACGCATGATCTGCCATTGGAATTCCTCTTTGCCTAGTTGATTTAGTTCATCAGCTAAAAACTCTCTAGCTACTTTACGACGTGCTTCTGTTTTTTTTCTTCCATATGATTTCCTATATCGGAAGAGAAATGCACTAGTCATCAGCACGAGAATACTCAATGTTAGCAGTAGCGACAAGAGTGGTATTTTTGTTCTTTGTACAAACCACAGGTATCCAATGACGAATAAAAGAATTTCTACAAAAACCAGGTTTATCAATAGTGCTGGCAGCGATTTTCCTCGGTAGTAACCCTTACGTCGTAAGTTTTTCAACCATTTTTGCATGGTTTTCACCTCCTATGGAAATGATTGACAAGATTCAAGTGTTTTAATCATTTAGACTTTACAAGGAGGCAGTTTATAAGTATCCACGAAGGAGAGGTGTAGCAACTTGAACCCCAAAATAGGAATCCTGGGTGGAACCTTTGACCCCATACACTTAGGGCACTTGTTTGTAGCAGAAGCAGCAAGGGATGCTTTTAATCTCAATAAGGTTCTTTTCATACCGACTGGGGATCCTCCTCACAAGAAAAGCTCCCGACTGGCATCAGGAAAAGACCGGATCCAAATGATACAGAAAGCAATTTGCGACAATCCTACCTTTCATTTAGATTCTAGAGAGGTAGAGAGAATAGGGACTACATACACCATTGATACCTTAACAGAGATTAAGGAGCTATATCCTCATGATGAGCTATTTTTTATCATTGGTGGAGATACCTTGTTGGAATTGAAGAATTGGCGGAATTTTTCATCCGTTGCAGGTCTATGTGACTTTATAGTTTATCAAAGACTTGGTTATCGTCATCATGAACAGAAAGAAGAAGCCCTCAGTTTACAACAGACCTATCGAGCACGCATCCACTTTATGGAGGGCCCTTACTTGGATGTTTCGTCCAAGGATATTAGACAAAGGCTTGAACAAAAACAAACAATTAGGTATTTGGTGCCGGATGAAGTGGTTATCTATATAAAAGAGCATAAACTATATAAAGGGGACTAACAAATGGTCAATCTGAACGGCATAATAGGGGAACTTGAAAAATGGATTGACGAGAGAAGGCTACATCATTCCATAGGTGTCAGTCGCTGTGCGGTAGATTTAGCAAAGCAATATGGTGTAGATGAGGAAAAGGCAAGACTGGCTGGCTTAGTACATGACTGCGCAAAATGTCTTTCACTGGAAAAATCTCTGGAATTGGGAAAGAGATACGGCTATGATGCAGATGAAATATCACAGCACAACAAGGCTTTGCTTCATGCTCCTATTGGAGCTCACCTTGCAGCAGACTTGTTTAATATTAAAGATCCAGAGATTTTAGAAGCAATCGCTTGTCATACAACAGGTAAGGAAGATATGACTTTATTGGATAAAATTATCTTTGTGGCAGATTACATTGAAGAAGATCGTAATTATCCTGGAGTAGAGGAAATTCGCAGACTTGCTTATATAGATCTCAATGAGAGTCTACTCAAAGCTTTGGAGCTATCCATAAAAAGTGTACTGGAAAGAGGAAGATTACTTCATCCCATGACAATTGAAGCAAGAAACTATCTTATCATGGAAACTAGTGACGAAAAAGGGAAGTGCTTTCATCCAATAAAATCTTTAAAAAATCAAAGCAAGAGACATAATTAGAATAAAAAAGCTATATGATTTCAAAAGCGAGTAACGCATTTATAATGCGATAAAAAAGGAGGATCTTGTATTGTATAACCCCAATAGATTGGCCCAGGAAATAGCTGATATTTTAGATGATAGAAAAGCCGAGAACGTGGTGGTACTAGATATCAGCCGTATGTCCGGGTTGGCTGATTATTTTGTAATTGCTTCAGGTCGATCGGAGCTACAGGTAGGTGCCTTAAATGATGAGTTGACGAAAAGACTATCAGAAAAAGGTTTTGAGCCCATCCATTTAGATAAGGGTCCGAGATGGGTGGTGTTAGATTATGCCGATATAATCGTTCATATCTTCCATAGAGAAGAACGTTCCTTTTATAATCTGGAAAAGCTGTGGGCAGGTGCCAAGGATGTTTCTGCATCAACTGAAACTATTACCAATACCTTCGAGAACTGATGTACCTTTGGCGTTGCCGTTGTCTTTTTCTCTGATTTAAGATTATCATGAGTCGCATAAAGAGAAATAAAGCAACTACAACAAGAATAAGAAAAGGCCAGCTGAATTCAGACTTGCCTTCATTGCTACTAGGCAAGTCTGGAGTTAAAATATCCAATGCATTTTTTATGCGCTTTACACTTCTTACCGCTGTTAGGGGGAATCGTTTCAATTCCTCACCATGGAGTGTTAAGCGCAATTCACCTATTTTTTGGTCTTTTTCAATAGGTGCTTCTAAACGATAAATATCTTCTGTAGCTTTTTCTGACATTAATGAGGGGTCCCAGATAATCTCTTGCTTGATTTGCCCGATGTCCTTTTTGTTGAATGCATATCCCCAGTCATCTGCAGAAACCTTAACAGATACAGTGCCCAGGTCATCAGATGCGCTATTATCTACTTGCAAACTATCTATAATAGTATCTTTTTTTATTACATTCATATACTTAAAATTGGTAAAGCCATATTCGAACAATTCCCGTGTTTCATGCCATTGTTCTCCTGAGGTGGATTTCATTACTACAGATACTAAATCTTGCCCATCCTTATTTGCGAAGGATATCAGACAACTCCCAGCTTTACTGGTGTATCCTGTTTTGCTTCCTATTGCATTTTCGTAATAGCATTCTGTTTCTTTTTCATTTGTTAATTTATTTCTACTTACCCAAAACCGAGGTAAGCCAGAGGCCCAGAAAGCGGTTTGCACAAAACTAACATTAATGACCTCTCTGAATAATTCGTTTTCAATTGCTGCACTACCAATCAATGCAAGGTCATATGGGGTAGTATAATGCATAGGATCATGATAACCGTGAGGGTTGACAAAATTGGAATTTCTCGCTCCAGCTTCTCGCGCACGTTTGTTCATCATACTTGCAAAATAGTCCAAAGCCTCTTGTGCAGCAAGACTTTCTCCAGAAACCTTACGAGCAATATGTACAGCAATGGTATTGGCGGCATCGTTACCTGAATTTATAAGCAAGCCATAAATCAGATTTTGAAGTGTAATCTCTTCGCCTTTTTCTAAGCCAGCCATGGAACCATCCCAAGCAAGCAGGTCTAATTCTTCTCCCACTGTGATCAGTTCATTCAAGTCCCCATGCTCTAGTGCAAGGAGCGCAGTAAGTACCTTGGTGGTGCTGGCAGGGAAAAGTTGCTGATTTTCATTTTTGCCGTATAAAACCTTAGCGCTTTTCTGCTCAATTACTACTGCTCCTTCAGATGTCAAATTGGAAACCCCAATTTCTGTGTTGGGGGTCTCACCTTCTGTATCGGGGATTACTTCGATATCTATATCAATATCAATATTTTCTGTTTCTGTCTGTCCATAGACTTGACCGGTAGAAATGGACAAAGCAACCAGAATAAATATGATTATATTTCTTAAATACTTGCGTAGGATTTTCATAGACATCAGAGTTCGGAGACCCGTGACTTTAGTCGAGGGGGAGAACTCCTTCTACGCCACCTTTCATTCTTATAATAATTATGTTTTGTTTTTAAATAACTTAAATTCTTATAACTTGCACTCTGTAAACTATTGTACGTCCAACTTTTGTAGATCAAAATAGCCGCCAGTTCTTCCCTTATAAAAGACTTATTATAGAAAATTAGAAACAAAGATGCTAGTCTTTATGCCCTATGAGTAATTATTATAACATAGACAACATGTTAATTCACCCTTTCATGAGAACTTTTCTGAAGAATTTCTGAAGAATATACTTGAGATGTTGGCATTTATGGTAGGTAGATATAGAACGATTCGTGAGTGAGAGGAATAGATATATTATTCTATTTGACTAGCTGTGAATAGTTGTATAAGCTTTAAAAAGAGATAAATTGGAAAAATAGAGGAATTCCTGTTTTTCTATCGAATAATACTTATAATATCACGATCAATGTAAGAATCAGGTGAGACTATGGTTCATTTCGATAGAATACAGCAAAAGATATTGTTGATCATGGGCATATTAATCCTGGTCTTATCTGGGATTTTGGCTTTTCAAGGATATCAAGCTCGTCAAGCTAAACATGCAAGCCCTGTCATTACCGAGAAGCAGGTTTGGGAATCGGGAAAAACTGAAGCGCCAACTGAACCAAACTTTATTCCCGCATCTATCAAGGTTTATATAACCGGTCAGGTTAGGCATCCTGGAGTCATCACACTGCAGGAGGGGGATCGGGTGGCTGAAGCCATAGATTTGGCTGGCGGCTGTTTACCAGAAGCAGACTTGAATGGTATTAATATGGCATTAAAGGTAAAGGATGAGGGTATGTACTATGTGCCAAGCATCGGAGAGGAGATTCCTGGAGATGTTCAAGCAAGTATTTCTGGAGCAGAAGGTGACGGCAAGATAAACATCAATCTAGCTGATCAAAGTTTATTGGAGACTTTGCCAGGAATAGGTCCTTCCAAATCCCAGAAAATACTAGAGTATCGTGATAAAAATGGAAATTTTAAGTCTATAGAAGAGATTATGAATATCACTGGTATTGCAGAAAAAACCTTCGAAAGTTTAAAGGATTTAATAACTATTCGCTAAGATGAGCTATAGATGATTCGTGAACGCAACATAGATTGGAATATATTTATTATTCTACTCGATTAGCTGTGACTAGTAAATAATAAAGGAAAAGCATGGAAGTTGCAGATAGAGGGCAAAATTGATTTTAGTGGTCTGCTGTGTTAGAATAAATTAATATGAGTGTTTGAAAGGATAGGATGTTATGGCAAAAAAAATATTACTAGTAGATGATGAACCTGCCATTGTAAAAGGTATTTCTTTCAGTCTTAAGCAGGACGGCTACGATATAGATGCTGCATATGATGGTGAGGAAGCAATTGAAAAGTTCAATAATAATTCTTATGATTTAGTAATCCTAGATGTTATGCTTCCCAAGATGGATGGATTGGCAGTACTACAACGTATTCGTGAAAAATCTCAAATGCCTGTTATTATGTTAACTGCCAAGGGCGAGGATATGGACAAAATATTGGGATTGGATTATGGAGCAGACGATTATATGACAAAGCCTTTCAATATTTTAGAGCTAAAGGCAAGAGTAAAAGCTATAATTCGTCGTTTAAACGGAACCAATGATGAGCAAGAGATTCGTTTCAAAAATATGGAGATAAATCTTTCCAATAGAAGTGTAACCATAGACGACAATGAGGTAAATCTTACAGCAAAGGAATTTGATTTGTTGCAGCTATTTGCCACTAATCCTGGCAAGGTATACAGCCGCGAGAGTCTGCTCGAGACAGTCTGGAAGTATGACTATCTAGGCGATTTACGTACTGTTGATGTTCACATTCGTCGCCTTCGGGAAAAAATTGAGGAGAATCCCAGCCAGCCGAGCTTCATATATACCAAATGGGGAGTTGGGTACTATTTTGCGGGTAAATAAGCAATTTTTCTCCAGCCTGCGCTGGAGAATAGCCTTTGCCTACCTGATGGTAATAGGCATAGGCTTTTTTATCATCAATTTATCCATAATGGAAATTCTGGAGCAACATTTAATTGAAGATAAAAAAATAACTTACCAAAAATATTCAATCCAATTGGCTCAAATAATTGCTAATGGATATTATGAGCGGGATCCTAACATCTATTATCAGATTCGTGAGTTTAGTAATGATATCGATCAGGTGGAGGGAGAATCCACCCGCGTTCTCATACTTAATAAAAATGGAATCGTAGAGCAGGACTCTTATCAGAGCACTACTCTTTTACGAAGAAGCCTTATAGAGGATTATCAAGAGGTGTCCGAGGTTCTGGAAGGAATATCGGTTCCTGCTAGAGATTTATACATATCCACA
>LFRM01355326.1_pt1 | contig 19134 bp, 16 predicted proteins | sample 618341 | NCBI WGS metagenome assembly LFRM01 (sample SAMN03654438, study PRJNA283298) | anaerobic digester metagenome | isolation source: pool of bioreactors CSTR01a, CSTR02a, and CSTR03a thermophilic anaerobic... | place: Denmark: Kgs. Lyngby | collected 2014-05-21 | reverse complement strand
ATTTCTCCTACATTTCTGGGATTCATAAAATGATCCATTACTTTTTCACTATACATAATACTTTTCCCCCTTATGTTGTGCGAATAACGGCGACATATTCCTTAAACGCTCCACAATACCAGGCAAAACTTCAAGCACATAATCAACATCTTCATCTGTATTATCATCACCAAGTGTCAATCTTAGAGAACCATGGGCAATTTCATGGGTCAGGCCAATGGCTAACAGTACATGGGACGGATCAAGGGATCCTGATGTACATGCAGAACCGCTGGAGGCGGCGATACCTTTCATATCAAGGCTGAGCAGCAAAGCTTCGCCTTCAATAAATTCAAAGCTTAAATTTGCATTGCCTGGCAAACGCTTTACGGGATGGCCGTTCAAACGGACATGATCAATTTTTTCCATAATGCCCGCAATCAGTCGATCCCGCATTGCTGCCAGCTTGCTGTTGCTTTCCTCCAGGTTTTCATAAGCCAGTTCTATTGCCTTGCCCAATCCCACTATGCCGGGAAGATTCTCCGTTCCTGCACGCCTGTTGCGCTCCTGGGCGCCTCCGTGAAGGTATGGATGTATCCTGACACCCTTTCTTACATACAAAGCTCCCACACCTTTAGGGCCGTAAAACTTGTGGGCCGATAGCGACAGCAGGTCAATGTTCATATCCTTTACGTCAATGGGCACATGCCCGACAGCCTGAACAGCGTCGGTATGAAAATATACGCCGTGTTCCCGCGCAATCCTGCCTATCTCCTTTACAGGCTGAATTGTACCTATCTCATTGTTGGCAAACATTATGCTTATCAGTATTGTCTTATCGGTAATTGCCTTTTTTACATCCTCCGGGTTTACCAGTCCGTATTGATCAACAGGGAGGTAAGTAACCTCAAACCCCATCTTCTCAAGATACTGGCATGTGTAAAGCACTGCATGATGTTCTATCGAGGAAGTAATGATATGGTTACCCTTTTGCTTATTGGCCAGGGCAGCTCCTTTAATGGCCCAGTTGTCAGACTCGCTGCCCCCGCCGGTGAAGTATATTTCATCGGTAGATGCATTCAATGCTTTTGCCGTTCTTTCCCTGGCCAAATCTACGGCTTTTCTGGCTTCACGCCCGAAACTGTGTACGCTGGAGGGATTACCATATTTTTCTGTAAAGTAAGGCATCATCTCTTCCATGACTTCTTGTTTAACATATGTTGTGGCTGCATAATCCATATATACTCTGCGTTCCATTTTTCAGCACTCCTTTTATCCGGTACCATCCGGTACAACGTATTCCACGTACTGCATTTGCTGTTTTATGCCCTGGTTTTATAATTGCTGCTTCTACTGCCCCTTATGAATGCTGCTGTAATCGTTTATCATATCCTGGAGGGTTATAGAATCCACCACCTGGTTTATACTGTCGCGGATCTTCCTCCATACTATTCGCGTGACACAGTATTCCGCCTTTTCGCATTCGCTTACCTCGCCTTCGGTAACACAGTCAACAGGGGCCATTGAGCCTTCCAGGCTTCGGATTATTTCCCCTATCGTTATATTGTCCGGCGAATGGGCGAGCATATACCCTCCCTGTGCACCGCGAACGCTGTTGACCAGACCGGCTCTTCGCAAACCGGCCATCAGCTGTTCCAGGTAAGCTTCTGAAAGCCCCTGGCGCTCGGCGATTAATTTCAACGGAACGGGTTCGCCGCTGCTGTGCAGCGCCAGGTCAAACATGGCTTTTACCCCGTACCGTCCTTTTGTTGAGAGTCTCATCAAGTACCACTCCTTAAAACCAAGTAAACTACTTGGTTTTATTTCAGCTTCAGAATAGCATATCCGAGTATTTTTGTCAAGATTAAAAATAAAGAATTTTCCATAGATCAGATGAAAGCAATGAACTATATATTACTTTACTGAAAAATTAATGGAAATGGCATACCAATGGGGAAGATACTTATCAATACTTTCACCGCAATTGATCCAGCACCTTTTTAATATTGGCTTCCCAGCCCGAGTTTTTTGGGGTATAGTACTTAACGCCTTTAAGTTCACGGGGCAGATACTGCTGTATTGCCCGTGCTCCCGGATAATCATGGGAATACTTATACCCTATCCCGTGTCCCATCTCTTTAGCGCCCCTATAGCTTGAATCTCTCAGGTGTATGGGTACAGTACCCACATTTTTTGTGCGGACATCTTCCAGGGCTTTTTCTATCCCCACACAAGCCGAATTGGACTTAGGAGAACATGCGACAAACAAGGCCGCCATAGCCAGCACGATCTTCCCTTCCGGCCAGCCTATCCGTTCCACGGCCTGGGCAGCAGCAACTGCCACCTGTAAAGCAGCCGGGTTGGCCAACCCTACATCCTCGGCAGCGGAGATTATTATCCTCCTGGCAATAAACTCGGGTTTTTCTCCCGACTCGACCAGCCTGGCCAGCCAATGAAGCACGGCATCCGGCTCCATATAATTGCGCATGCTTTTTATGAAAGCGCTGATAACATCATAGTGGTTGTCCCCATCCTTATCGTATTTAATGGCTTTTTGCTGTATACAATCCTGGGCAACCTCCAAATCAATATATATCTTTCCATCCTCATTCGGGGGTGTGGTCAGGACTGCAAGTTCAAGGGCATTCATGGCCACCCGCGCATCGCCATCGGACAGGCGGATTATATGATCCACAGCCTCATCGGTAATTTCCACCGTATAATTTCCCAAACCCCGTTCTTTATCTTCCAGGCATCTGTCAAGGATAACTTTTATCTCCTGCCAGGAAAGCATCTCAAACTTAAATACCGTTGATCTTGATAAAAGCGCTTTGTTTACTTCGAAATAAGGATTCTCGGTAGTAGCGCCAATGAGTATAATTGTCCCGTCCTCCACATAGGGGAGCAGAACGTCCTGCTGCCCTTTGTTTAAGCGGTGGATCTCATCGTAAAACAGTATAACACGCCCTTTTGGGTTCAACAAATAATTCTGCGCCTCTTCTGCCGTTTCCCGGATCTCCTTTACACCGGAAGTTGTAGCATTCAGTTTTTTGAAAGGATATTTTGTTTCCCGGGATATGATGTGGGCCAGGGTGGTCTTTCCGGTCCCCGGAGGCCCATAGAAAATCACCGAGGACAAACGATCGCTTTTGATGGCCCTGTACAGCAGTTTATTCTTTCCGATTATATGCTGTTGGCCAACAAATTCCTCTAGGGTGTCCGGACGCATTCTTGCTGCTAAGGGCATATTCTTATCCATTTGCATCATTCCCTTTTATTGTAGTTTTAACTCATGAAGTCCTGTATGCCCTGCTTAACTTTCACAGAGCATTTAGAAAGGATGATCTTTGAAGATCATCCTTTTATATAAAAACTTCTTCGCTGCATATCGGGTTATCTTAAAACTCCATCGTTATACAGGGGAAACCTGCTGCACAAGCTGTCCACAATGGATATTACCTCTTCCTTATTGGCATCAAAATCCGATAAGGCAAGGGAAATAGCTTTGGCAATCTCGTACATCTCACTCTCTCCCATTCCGCGGGTTGTAACTGCAGGCGTACCGATCCTTATACCGCTGGTGACAAACGGGCTTTCGGGATCGTCGGGAATTACATTTTTGTTTACGGTAATCCTTATCATATCAAGATTCTTCTCGGCAATCCTGCCGGTAATGCCTTTGCTTCTAAGGTCTACGAGCATCAGATGGTTATCGGTACCGCCGGATACCAGGTTAAAGCCCTCATCCATCAATCCCCGTGCAAGGGCCTGGGCATTATTCACTATTCTCTGCTGGTATGCTCTGAACTCCGGTTTTAGCGCTTCACCGAAGCAAACAGCTTTGGCAGCGATAATATGCATCAGGGGGCCGCCCTGCGTTCCCGGGAAAATTGCTTTATCAATTATCTTTGCATATTTTTCTTTGCACAGAATCATACCGCCCCTGGGGCCTCTTAATGTTTTATGGGTGGTTGTGGTTACAAAATCGGCATAGGGTACCGGATTGGGATGCAGGCCGGCCGCTACAAGGCCTGCTATGTGAGCCATATCCACCATCAGGTATGCCCCCGCCTCATCGGCAATTTCCCTCAATTTTTCAAAATCTATTACCCTGGGGTATGCGCTGGCGCCGGCTACTATCATTTTCGGTTTAAACTCCCGGGCCAGCAGCCTCAGTTCATCATAGTCAATATATCCGGTATCAATGTCGACGCCATAAGGCACGATCCTGTAATATGTACCGGAAAAATTGACAGGGCTGCCGTGTGTCAGATGGCCGCCGTGATCCAGGTTCATTCCCATTATTGTGTCCCCGGGTTTCAGTACTGAAAAATACACCGCCATATTTGCCTGTGCGCCGGAATGAGGCTGAACATTGGCATGTTCTGCCTGATAAATTTTCCTGGCTCTTTCGATGGCAATGTTTTCTACAATATCGACGTATTCGCATCCGCCGTAATAGCGGCGGCCGGGATATCCTTCAGCGTATTTGTTTGTTAAATGGGTCCCCATAGCAGCTAATACAGGCAAACTGACAAAATTCTCGGATGCTATAAGCTCAAGATGATTTTGCTGGCGTTTCAATTCCTTTTCTATCGCATCTGCTACATCCGGATCTGCCTGATAAATCTCTCTCAAATCAATCATAATCTTATTCCTCCCATATGTTTATCTGAACAAAACGAAACGCTAAATTTTATATTATTATAATGATAATATCTGGATTTTACAAGTTTATTATCAAAAATCCTCTAATAAACCAATTTTATCATATTAAGCATTTAAGGCGCCATCATTAAAGGATAAAAAAAAGACCGGTTATAACCGATCTTCTACATTACCTTTTGAATAATTTTATCCAGTTCAGGTTTTGGGCGTACCCCGACTACCCGTTCAACCTCTTCGCCGTTTTTGAAGAATACCAGGGTAGGGATGCTCATAACCCCGTACTGTGCAGCTAACTGGCCTTGTTCATCAACATTTACCTTTCCTACTTTCAGCTTTCCCTCATATTCATCAGCAAGCTGATCTATGATCGGTGCAATCATCCTGCACGGACCGCACCAGGCTGCCCAAAAGTCCACCAAAACAGGGTGTTCGGATTTTAAAACTTCACCATCAAAACTATCCTTGGTAAGATCAATTATATTTTTACTTGCCATTGTTGATCTCCTCCTTATTTGTATTTATTATTGACACCATTTTAGGCGTAAACTGGTTGCTTTTCTTAAGCAGCGGCTCTATAACCCGAATCAGGACAAAAGACAGCCCGGTAAACAAAATACCCGTTACTGCTCCCCATAGCTGGCGTTCTATCCCGAGAATATCGCCGGTCAGATAGCCTATAACCACTCCCAGAACTAAAGCCAGAAGGGGGAATAAGTACATAACAGCCGATGCTTTTATAAACTGATTTGAATCCAGGCTCAATTCCACATGGTCGCCGGGCTTTGCCTCCAGGGGATTGGGTATTGTTATCAGCATTTCGTTTGAGCGGTAGCCGAATTTACACGCACCGCACCTGTCGCACGCCGGACTCCTTTGGATCTGAACCACAGCCTGCCGGCCCTCTGTGCTGACTACTTTTCCTATTTCTTTCAAACATATCATCTCCCCGGTAAACTAGTTCCTGGGCCAATCGATAATATCCTTAATCACTTCTGCTGCCATAATAAGGCCGGCAACAGGCGGAACAAATGAAATGCTGCCCGGAGGATTCCTGCGTCTTTTTGCCCCTTCTTCATCAGCGCTGTCAGAACCGCCGTCAGGATAACCGGGTTTGGTTGGAGTTTCGGTAGAATAAACTACCTTCAGACTCCTGACGCCGCGCTTTCGCAGCTCACGGCGCATTACTTTGGCTATGGGATCAATTGAAGTCTCGTAAATATCTCCAACCTTAAAAGCCGCCGGATCCATTTTATTACCTGCGCCCATGCTGGAGATTATAGGGACACCTTCCGCCTTACACCTCAATACAAGGTCGATCTTTGAGCTTATCGTATCGATAGCATCAATCACATAATCGTAATGTGAAAAATTAAATCTGTCTGCCGTATCAGCCCGGTAAAACTCAGCATGGCAAACAACATCGGCATTTGGGTTTATGCCTAAAACTCTCTGCCTCATTACCTCAACTTTTGGCTTACCGACAGTGGATAAATCTGCATGAATCTGACGGTTCAAATTGGTAATACAGACGTCATCATGATCGATAAGTACCAGTTTACCCACTCCGCTCCTGGCCAGGGCCTCAACAGCAAAACTGCCGACACCTCCGATTCCAAACACTGCAACGGTACTGCGGCTTAACTTTTCAAGCGCCTGTTTACCGATTAGCCATTCGGTCCTGATAAAAGCATGCTGCATAACATCTCACCCGCGTTATAATTATATTTAACCATTTGCCTGTAAATTAAACAGCTTTTAACTGTATGCATACCGGGCTTATTCATCAACGCGGATATGCAGTTCCTTAAGCTGTTTCGGTTCCACCTCGGATGGTGCGTCGGTCAATGGGTCGGATGCATTCTGCATTTTTGGAAACGCTATAACATCCCTGATGCTATCCCGGCCCAGCAGCAGCATTACCAAGCGGTCCAGGCCGTATGCGAAGCCGCCGTGGGGCGGGGTCCCGTATTTAAAGGCTTCCATCAGAAATCCGAATCTTTCATAGGCTTTCTCATAGGAAAAACCTAAAACGTCAAACATCTTCTCCTGCAGCTCGGCTGCATGTATCCTGATGCTTCCGGAACCAAGCTCTACCCCGTTTAGCACAGCATCGTATGCTTTAGCTCTTACCTTGCCGGGATCAGTATCAAGAAGTTCAATATCCTCATCCATTGGCGATGTAAAGGGATGATGCACTGCTACGAATCGCTGTTCCTCATCGTCGTATTCAAGCAGCGGGAACTCGGTAATCCACAGCAGATTGTATTTCTTATCATTAATCAGGCCCAACCGCCTGGCCAGTTCAAGGCGAAGCTGTCCGAGAGCCTGGAACACCACATCGTTCCTGTCAGCTACAAACAGCAGCAGGTCTCCTGTTTCAGCCTGCAAGCGGCCGAGCAGGGAGCTTATTTGCTCCTGTGTAAAGAACTTTGTTATGGGGGATTTGAGGCCGTCCTCTTCTACAGNNGCCAGGCCTTTTGCATCATAGTTTTTCACAAAATCCACCAGCGAATCAATTTCACGCCTTGAAAATTTCAATGCGCACCCTTTTGCATTAATGCCCCTGACGCTTCCTCCCTGTTCTACTGCGTTGGCGAAAACCTTAAAACCGCAGCCGGCAGCAATATCGGATACATCTTTAAGTTCCAGCCCAAACCTTGTGTCAGGCTTGTCTGATCCGTACCTTTCCATGGCTTCCCTGTAGGTTAAGCGGGGCAATGGAAGGCTGATATCCACATCCAGAGTTTTCTTAAAAACTTCGGCCAGCAGCAATTCGTTAATCGATAAAACGTCTTCAACATCAACAAAGGACATTTCTATATCTATCTGCGTAAACTCGGGCTGGCGGTCCGCCCTTAAGTCCTCATCCCTGAAACAGCGGGCAATTTGAAAATACCGGTCGCAGCCCGACAGCATCAGAAGCTGTTTAAATATCTGAGGCGACTGGGGCAGGGCGTAAAATCTGCCTGGATGTATCCTGCTGGGTACCAGGTAGTCCCTGGCGCCTTCCGGAGTGCTTCTTGTGAGCATGGGAGTCTCTATTTCATAAAATCCTTTGGAATCCAGGAAATCCCGCACACACTTGACAATCTTGTGGCGGAGTATTATGTTTCGCTGCATTTCAGCCCGCCTCAGATCCAGGTAACGATACTTCAGCCGCACCAGTTCGGATACGTTTGTATTATCTTCAATGCTGAAGGGAGGCGTAGCGGATGCCGAAAGTATCTTGAGCTGTTTTGCCGATACCTCTATCTCACCCGTTGGTATTTTTGGATTAACGGTCTCGGGATCCCGCTTTACAATTATTCCTTTAACAGCCAGGACATATTCGGAACGTACCGTTTCAGCTTTTTTGAAAAAATCTCCGCAGTTCTGCTCATCGAACACAACCTGTACAACCCCGGTTCGATCCCTCAAATCAATGAATATTAAACCTCCAAGATCGCGGCGCTTATGAGTCCATCCCATAAGGGTCACTTCTTCGCCTATATGCCCGGTGTTTAAAATTCCGCACATATGAGTTCTTTTCCAATCACCCATCAATTCAGCCATTTTATTATTCCTCCGTTTCATTCAATTGGTATGGTTGTTTCTGCAGTTATTTCAAATTATCTTTTAAATATGGGATCAGCCGTTCCATGGAAATGGCTGATTCCTGGCCTGTTGCCATATCCCTTATCTTAACCTGTTTGTTCTCAATTTCATCTTCACCGAGAATACATACACAGGGCACCCCTGTTTTATCGGCGTATTTAAACTGTGCCCTCATACTTCTGTCCAAATGATCCATATCGGCCGGGATTCCTTCCCGCCGCAGACTGTCAAGCAGTTGGAAGGCTTTGCGTCTGGCCTTGTCCCCTTTGGTGATAAACATCACCTTGAGATTATCCGATTCGGGAATCATGGCCTTCCTTTTTTCCAATACCATAATCAGCCTTTCCAAGCCCATGCCAAATCCCGCGCCGGGCGTATCAGGCCCTCCGCATAGTTTAACCAGTCCGTCGTACCTGCCTCCGCCGCATACCGTAAGCTCTGATTCATCTTCACTGAATATTATTTCAAATACGGTTTTTGTATAGTAATCCAGACCCCTTACAATCATGGGATCCACTTTATAGGGTATATCGGCAGCTTTCAGGTACTGCTGCAGCTCATCAAAATGCTGTTTGCACTCGTCGCAGAGATAATCCAGTATAACAGGCGCGTTCAAAGCGATTCTTTTGCAGTTCTCCTCCTTGCAGTCCAGGGAACGCAAAGGATTTCTCTCAAAACGCTGTTTACAGTTGGAACACATTTCATCCAGATGACCGGCCAGGTATTCTTTAAGGACTGTATGGTACCGGGGACGGCAGGCAGGACAGCCAATGCTGTTGATACGGAGTTCAAGGCCCTTGATATTGAGCCTGCTAAACAGCGTCATAGCCAGTATTATAATCTCTGCGTCCACCGATGCCTCGGGTGCGCCAAACACCTCTATCCCAAACTGATGATGCTCCCTCAAACGCCCGGTCTGAGGCTTTTCATACCGGAAAACAGGAGTCAGATAGTACATCTTTATGGGCTGGGCCATTGAATGAAGCCCGCCTTCTATATATGCCCGGACGGCTCCCGCTGTCCCCTCCGGCTTCAGCGTAATGCTTCTTCCGCCTTTATCGTCAAAGGTATACATCTCCTTTTGAACAACATCGGTGGTTTCACCTACGCCGCGTTCAAATAATTCTGTGTGTTCGAAAGTAGGGGTGCGGATCTCTTTATAGCCAAATAACCGCGTTATCTCCCGGATATTATCTTCAACATAATGCCATTTGTATGATTCATAAGGCAAAACATCTTTTGTGCCTCTGGGCGCTTTTGCTATCATATTACAATGTTCCTCCTTTTAAAAATAAAACCTCTCAAATCCCTCAACATAAAGGGACGAGAGGTTAATTTACCCGTGGTACCACCCTTATTGGAGAATTGTTATTCTCCCACTCTTCCCGTAACGCCGGGCCGCGGATCTGCCTACTGCCCTTCAGCAGACCGGCTCAAGGATGTCTTTCTCCGGACTTCCGTAAGGGACGCTTCCAGCCGGGGCATCCCCTCTCTGATACTTCCACCCGGGTACTCCTTCCTTTCACTGCCATTTATGGGTTTTTGATTATATGTATTATAACCCCGGCATATGCCGTTGTCAACCATTGATTTTGCAGGTTTTAGCCGGTTCAAATGCTCTTTGAGACGTATAGTACGTTGTGAAGAATATTATGGAGCCCCGCCTTGCGCAAAGGCTTAGAACCTGTTAGCGAAGCGGAGGACAGCCGGAACCAATGTTTGAGCGAAGCGAGTTTTGGTGGAGGCCCGGAGCGAGTGCTACTGGTTCTTAGCCTTAAGCTCCAGCGGGCGGAATAATATTCTTCACACTCTAAAGCATGCTGTCAATAATCGCTTTCTTGCGATGTATGGTCCCCTGAATCCTGTTTATATATTCGTTTATATCCTTTGCATTGGGGAGGCGCTGTATGCGGTCCTCAGATGAATAATATATCTTGGAAACGGCACCGGCTCCAAAACCCCAAATGGTCTGCTTCTCTCCCATCATCTGTATATTGTATATGCATTCTTTTCCTCTCCTGGAATACCCGACATTCTCCAGATTCCCAACCATATATTTTTGCCGGTAAAGGTAATAGGGAATCATGTCCATTTCCTTAATCCACCGATGGCATACCCGCAGCATCTCTTCGGCCGTATCATCTCCGGCCAATGGATATTCTTCAAGGCTTTTTTTCAGCCGGGAAGCCCTCTTTACGGCAAGGGTATGAACCGTAATATTTTCAGGATTCAAAGAAGCCAGAGAGGCCATGGTCTTTTCCATGTGTTCTGCATTTTCCCCCGGCAGGCCTGCTATAACATCCATATTGATACAGTCAAAGCCGATGTATCTGGCCATATTGATACCCGATATAACTTGCTGTACCGTGTGTTTCCTCCCGATTTTGTCCAGTGTTTCCTGGTTCATGGTTTGAGGGTTAATGCTGATACGGTTTACCCCGAAGGCTTTAAGGATGCTGAGCTTATCCAGGTCCAGGCTGTCAGGGCGGCCGCATTCAACGGTATATTCTTTAATTTTCCGGCCGTCCATAACAAGATCAACAGCGCCCATCAGCCTTTCCAGCTGTGAATAGGTGAGGGCTGTCGGGGTTCCGCCGCCGATATATATACTCTGGATCATTATCCCCCGCTGGACTAATTCATTTACAGCCTGATCCAGTTCCATAATAAGACAATCCAGATACTTGTCTGCAATATCGCTTTTTCTGTCCAACACAACGGAAGGAAAGGAACAGTACAGGCATCTGGTAGGGCAAAATGGAATATGAATATAAAGCGAGACCATGTCATCACTGTTTTCCACTAATATGTGACGCTGGTTCCCGGCGGTTCCGGTCAGCAGTTCAGCCTTATCCCGTTTTACCCTGTATCCGGAAGTCAGGATATCCAGTACCTCCATGTCGTCAAAACCATCATCCATCAGGTTGTGTACCACTTTCAGCGGACGTACTCCGGTAAGTGTTCCCCAGCTTGGATAAATGCCGGTATGTTCAGCCAGCGCATCATATATACACCGGCCTAAAATCTTCTTTATTTCTCTTTTTTCCTTTATCGGCTGCTTTTTAATATGTTCATTTATGCTAAACCGGTGTATGTTGTATTTCAACGGCTTATCCGTTTTATTTTCCAACTTGGTATGCACTTCTATTTCATAATCATTTACATACGAATACCATACCGTTAACAGAAAATCTGCCGCCAGGCAATCCTGTGCGGCCATGTCTCCGGTAATCGGGTGCAGCACCTTTGCTTCCCTGCCCGGGAAAAAAATCCGGGTCAGTTCCCAGATTTCATGCCCGAATTCGCCATTGGGCAGATGGATCACAACGTTCAATATATATAAACCTCCGAATCATCATTTATCTGATAAATGGATTTGTCAGCCTTTCTCTTCCAATAGTGCTTGCAGGTCCATGCCCGGGATAAACTATGGTGTTATCATCAAGGGTCATCAGTTTATCGGTTATGGAATGGATCAACTCTTTGTAATTCCCTCCCGGAAAGTCACTTCTTCCTATAGATCCGCAGAATAAGGCATCCCCGGTAAAAACAGCCCCGGGAGCAGCGAAGCTGACGCTTCCCCTGGAATGGCCGGGGGTATGAAGCACTTTCAGTTCTATATTGCCAATACAGAGCCTGTCTCCGTCTTCAAGAATTTTTTCAGCAGCACCCTGGCTGCCGATATCCATTCCCATATAGAAGGATAAATTCATGCTGCTGTCGTTTAAGCATCCGGCATCCTCAACATGAATGGCAGCAGGAGCATTAAACTCTTCTTTTATAAGTTTTACTGCCCCTATGTGATCAAAATGCCCGTGGGTCAGCAGAATATACCGGACATCCAGTTTGTTGCGCTTTATCAGGTTAATGATCTGCTCGCCTTCCGCGCCGGGATCTATAACGGCAGCTTTATTGGAGTGCTGGCAGTATAATATATAACAATTCGAAGAAAGAGGCCCGACCTCCATCGAAATTACTTTCATTCGCTGAACTCTCCTTAATAATAAACACTGTACTTTAAAAAGTTTTTCTGCTGTCCAGCAGTATTGTGACAGGGCCATCGTTGATTAATGATACTTCCATCATGGCCTGAAACACACCCTGGGCAACGGGAATTCCCATACCACCTATTTTTTCTATAAATAAATCATAGTACCGCTTGGCAGCATCCGGCTCAGCTGCCCGTATGAAGCTGGGCCGCCTTCCTTTCCGGCAGTCGCCATGCAGTGTAAACTGGGACACTACCAGTATGGAGCCGCCCACGTCCTGTACGGACAAATTCATTTTGCCGTTTTCGTCTTCAAAGATCCTGAGGCCGGCTGCCTTATCTGCAATATAGTTCAGGTCACTGTCGTTATCGTCCTTTTCCACACCCAAAAAAATGAGCAGGCCTTTATCTATCTGCCCTACTGTTTCACCCTGTACAGTGACCCGGGCATGTTTAACCCTCTGTACAACTGCTCTCATACATACTTCCTCCCGTTACGGCTTATATGCTCGTTTTATTGCTGCAGCGGCTGATTCAAGTATGATGTTTATGCATTCATCCTGTAAACATCCAGTACATCCTGCAGTTTTTTAAGCTGCCTCATCACTTTTTCAAGCTGCTGGGTATTGCCTATCTCCACACCAAGATTAATGCTGGCCAGCCTGTTCCTGTTTGTCCTGGCATTAACGGCAGTAATGGTAATATCCATATTTGCAATTGCACTGGTAATATCCGCCAGGAGAGACTGGCGGTCTCTTGCAATAATCTGTATTTCAGCATTATAGGAAGCCCGGTCCTGTTCGGTCCATTCCACATCGATAAACCGATGCTGTTCTTCGGTGATCTCTGCCAGGTTAATGCAGTCAACCCTGTGGACCGAGACACCTCTCCCCTTTGTAATATAACCTATTATCTCATCTCCCGGTACAGGATTGCAGCACCTGGCAATCCGTACCAGGATATTGTCAATTCCCTTTACCTGTATACCCTTTCCATAATGCTTTTTATGCCTGTCATCTTTAGCTTGCTTTGCTCCCGTGTCGTCAGCAGCCTCGGGCGCTGCGGCCTTTTGGGTTCTCTTATACTCATTGATAAGCCTTAGCAGTATTTGATTGGTGGTCAGTCCCCCGTAGCCGATTGCAGAATATACATCATCAAACGAGTTGAAGCCGTATTTTTTATATATTGGCTCCAGCCACTCATTTTTCATTAGCTGTGAAAGCACATATCCCTGCCTCTTGGCCTCTCTTTCAAGCATTTCCTTGCCTTTATCAATATTCTCTTCCCGTCTTTCCTTCTTAAACCACTGTTTAATCTTGCTTTTCGCCTGGCTGGTTTTTACGATTTTCAGCCAGTCCCTGCTTGGCCCGCGGCTGCTGCCGGACGTTAAGATTTCAACTATTTCGCCGGTTTGAAGCTGATAATCCAGCGGAACCAGCTTGCCGTTAACCTTTGCGCCGACACATTTGTTTCCTATCTCAGTATGGATGGCATATGCAAAATCCAGCGGAACCGCTCCCTTGGGCAGGTCAATCACATCACCTTTCGGAGTAAAAACAAAGACTTCATCGTTAAAAAGATCTATTTTTAAAGTTTCTACAAATTCCCTGAAATCCTTCAGTTCGCTTTGCCATTCCAGTATTTCGCGGAGCCAGGACAGTTTATCATCCAGATCGGTTGAAACCTTGCGCCCTTCTTTGTACTTCCAGTGGGCGGCAATGCCGTATTCCGCGGTACGGTGCATATCCCAGGTCCTGATCTGGATTTCAAACAGCTCGCCTCTTGAATCAATAACGGTGGTGTGAAGGGATTGGTACATATTGGGCTTGGGAACTGCTATATAGTCCTTAAAACGTCCTGGAATCGGTTTCCAAAGGGTGTGGACAATGCCAAGAACTCCATAGCAGTCCTTTACAGTATTCACAATGACCCGGATAGCCAACAGATCGGTTATCTCATCAAAATCTTTATGCTGCATATACATCTTCCGGTAAATACTGTAAAAATTCTTTGGCCGGCCGTCTATGTCAGCCTCGATGTTCATTTCATTCAGCCTTGCCTTCAGGGTCTGTATTACTTCCTGAATAATATCTTCCCGTTCTTTCCTCTTGGTAGCAACTCTTTCCACAAGATCATAATATCCCTTTGGATCGATATATCGAAGTGATATATCCTCAAGCTCCCATTTTATACGGAATATCCCCAGCCTATGGGCCAGAGGTGCATAGATTTCCAAACTTTCATATGCCTTCTCCCGCTGTTTGACTTCATCTACATATTCAAGCGTTCTTAAATTATGCAGCCGGTCAGCCAGCTTTATGATAATAACCCTTATGTCTTTTGCCATGGCAACAAACATTTTCCGTAAATTTTCGACCTGCTGCTCTTCTTTTGTCTTGTACTCTATCCGGCTCAGCTTGGTGACACCATCAACAAGCTTGGCGATTTCCGGACCAAACTCATTCTCAAGTTCCTGGGGAGCGCTGCCTGTATCTTCAACAACATCATGCAATATCCCTGCAGCAACGGTATCGGCATCCAGTCCCAACTCCAACAGAATAAGAGAGACTTCCAGAGGGTGGATAATATAAGGATCGCCGGAAGAACGTTTCTGGCCCTCGTGGGCCTTCTCAGCATAATCGTAGGCCTTTAATATAATTTCGACACTTTCTTTCCCGTACACCGATTCTGCCCTGCTTTTCAGCTCGGCCACTTTGCTTTCAATATCAACAATTCTGTTAGCGCTGCTGTTATTCACTGTTCCACCCCTTTCTGATTGGTAGTTCAAACGAGATTCGGGACAAAGATATTCCCCGAAAAAAACGCTATGTATTTTTACCGCTGCATACAGCCAATCAAACATGTAAAAATGCCGTACATTAAATATTTCATGTGATACAGGCATAACAGCTTTTTTATACAAAGAGTGGTTGGCAGAAAAGCTCACCAACCACCAGCGGATTATCGCGGATTAATCATCGTAACTTACAACGGAATAGACATCGTAACCTTCCAAGGTTTTTCTTCCGTCCAAATAGCTCAATTCCATTACGAAAACAACACCTACAACGATACCCCCCAATTTTTCAACCAGTTTCACAGCCGCCAGCGCGGTACCGCCTGTTGCCAGCAGATCGTCAACCACCACGACTCTCTGGCCGGGCCGGATGGCATCCTTATGAATTTCCAGGCTGTCCATACCGTATTCCAGCTCATATTCGTACTTGACCGTCTCTGCAGGCAGTTTTCCCGGTTTTCTTACCGGAACAAATCCGACTTTTAACGCATATGCAACCGGTGCGCCCAATACAAAGCCTCTTGCTTCAGGCCCGACTATTATATCGACACCCTTCTCCCTGCAGTAGTTTACAAGGGAATCAACGGTATAAACATAAGCTTCAGGATCTTTCAGAAGAGTTGTAATATCCTTAAAGCTGATACCCTCTTTTGGAAAATCCATAACAATCCTTACTTTCTCTTTTAACTCCATTTATTATCCTCCTTTGTCCCACGGCTTATCATTTTCTCCATCCATGCCATATAGCACTGGTAAAGCTTACTCTCCATAAGCTCCCGGTTGCGTGGGTTCAGATTGCATTCAACCGAAATATAAGCCGGTTGGACGCTTACTTTTATAAACTCCAGCTCATGAAATACACCAAGCATTAACCGGAGTTGAAACATATTGATATCCTGTGCTGCAGCCTGTTTATAATTATGCAGCATGGTGGACGTATCAGGCCATATATTCTGGCGTCCACGCCGTGAATACAGCCATCTGTACAATACGACAAAATCATGTCTGCTCAGTTTAAGCCTGTCTGAAGCGCGGTCGAACAATTTGTCATCATCGGTCCAGCCGTTGATTATGTATACCTTTTCTTTGTATTTCTCCAGTAACGGCAGGTTACTGTACAGGGGGATCTCCTGATCAAGCAGATAAATCCTTTCGTAGTGATTATACGGGACCTTGCCTAAGCAAGGAGCTAACAGTATGGCATTCAGCCCCATACTGCGCGTATTCTGAAAATAACCGTATTCGAAAGCAGACCAGGGCGGTTCACGCTCCAGAACCCGGGCCAAAGCCCATCTTCCCCCCTCAGGAGTATTGGTCAGAATCAAATTGCCTAACCGTACCTCTTCGAAATAACTAACCGCATCTTCACAGTTTATGGTTTTGAAAACAGCAGTATCCATCATATAACTGCAAACATCAGCATCAGTTTTATTATACATAATTCCTTCAAAAAAAGCATCAAAAAATTTTAAATAAAAGGGTTCAAGGAAGCCGTCAATATCTTTATGATCTGTTAAGGCTGCCTTCATTGATTTTACGTTTAGCTGAATCTTCTTTATGCCATTCCATACATTTTCCTCCAAAGCGGCTATAATATCCAGTTTGCTGCTGCCGGCCTCAAGATAATCCTTATTCCATCCAAATCCAAAACCTATGGCGTCCCACAACCGCTGTTCAATTGAAACAGCCATCTTTAAATGCTTTCCTTCGTTCCCCACAGCCCTGCAGTTATTCACCTCCACATCGCTGAACAGAAATTTCGGATAGGGATTTCCGGCGCCAAAGGGTTCCATTTGTTTTAATTCCTGTATTAATGACATGGTGATATCCCGGGTTGCCAAAATATCATCATAGTATTCCCTGGGATTCAAAAGGGAGCAGTCTAAATTATTATTACAGTAACCGGCAAGCTGCTGTTTTAGTTCCGATATAAGGTTTACCGGTATGGTAAACCCTGCTGCCATCTCATGTCCGCCGAACTTAACAAACAGATGGCTAAAGCTGTTTAAAGCGGTGTATATATTAAACCCCTCTATGCTCCTTGCCGACCCCACTCCAACATCACCCTGACGGGATATCAAAATACACGGGCGGTAAAACATCTCTGAAATCTTTGATGCTGCTATTCCTATCACACCGGTGTGCCAGTTCTCCCCGTCAAGGACAATAATCCTGTCCCGGCTTAAGTTTCCGCCTTCCATAACCCTTTTCCGGCATTCATCAATCATATCATTTTCTATCTGCTGCCGGTTTCTGTTCTGTTCGTTCAGTTCCTGGGCAATCTGTGCTGCCTCCTGCCGATCCCGGGTTGTCAGCAAAGAAACCCCCAGAGATGCATCCGCCATCCTTCCTGCTGCATTTAGCCGGGGCGCAAGCCCAAAAGCAATTCTTGATGCATCTATACTGTCTCCCTGTAACCCGGCTGCTTTTATCAATTCGTCAAGCCCTATATTAGGATCGGTTTTCATCTTTTCCAGACCCTTTGCCGCAAAAGTTCGGTTTTCATCCAGCAAAGGAACAACATCGGCTACGGTGCCAAGAGCGATCAAATCCAGATACTCCCTGATACCATCAATTCCTGCCATGGCTTGTACGAGCTTCGCTGCCACACCTACTCCGGCCAGGCTGCGAAAGGGATATTCATGGCCGGCCCTGGCGGGATTGACAACTGCAGCGGCGTTGGGAAGGGCGCTGCCGCAGGTGTGATGATCGGTAATAATCACATCCATACCCAATTGTTTTGCCAGTTCAACCTCTTCAATGGAAGTAATGCCGCAGTCAACGGTTATTACCAGTTTTGCCCCCCGGCCGGATATGACTTCAACAGCCTCGCAGTTCATTCCGTATCCTTCGGCATACCGGTTAGGAATGTATACTTCAACTTCAGCGCCTCTTTCTTTCAAAAACAAAAAGAGCATTGAAGCAGCGGTAATTCCGTCCACATCATAGTCGCCGTATATCACAATCGGTTCCCGCAGCGCAATGGCATTTTCGATTCGTTTTACAGCTTTATCCATGTCGGGCAGCAGATATGGATCATGTAATGATTCAAGAGAAGGGTTCAAAAACGACGCAGCCTGGCCTATATCCGTTATACCGCGGTTAACCAGCAATCTGGCAGCAACCCGGGATATTCCAAGCCCAATTTGAAGTATATTTATATGGTATTCCATTCCGGCTGTCTCCGGCATCAGAGGCGTATATATTGCCATTTCCCTTATGAGTCCTCCTTTGACCAAGTTAACAATAAAAGCTTCCCGAAGGAAGCTTCATGAACAATACACGGGCCAAACAGCATTTTCGTCAGTTTGTCTACCTGACAGCCGCAGGTTTTTTCGCTGCCGGCTGTTCGGTCCATACGGCCCAGACAGGGCCTGCAATGAATATGCTGGAGTATGCTCCGGCCAGTAATCCTACTATTATCGGAAGTGTAAACTCCTTTATTGACTCCACACCGAATATATAAAGGGCCAACACCGTAAAGAGGGTTGTAAGAGCTGTATTTATGGAGCGTGAGAGAGTCTGTCTGATGCTGGCATTTGTTATTTCAGCCCTGGACATCTTCCGCCCGAATCTCTTGGCATTCTCCCGGACCCTATCGAAAACCACGATTGTATTGTTTATGGAATATCCTATAATGGTAAGCACGGCTGCAACAAAAGGACTGTTTATCTGTGTCCTCATCAGGGCAGCAGCAGCAATCATGATGAATACATCGTGGATTAAAGCAATAATTGCAGCCACTCCTGACTTTAACTCAAACCTTATCCATATATATATTAAAATGAATGCCCAGGCAATTATGATGGATTTAATGGCATTTAAAGTCAGGTCCCTCCCTACAGTAGGTCCTACCGCTTCCACACTGAATTTGTCATCCGTCAGATCATACTTATCCTTCAGGGCAGCTATCAGATTTTGCTGTATTTCATCCTGGTTTTCCATATAACGCATTCGTATCATTGCGTCTGCTTTGTCTTCTCCAACCTGTACCACGGTGGCATCAATTCCCTCAGATGATAATATGCTGCGTATATCATCGGCAGAATACTGCTTTCCTATGTTAATATATATCAGACTTCCGCCTACAAAGTCAACGCCGAGGTTC
>LFRM01280364.1_pt1 | contig 19142 bp, 17 predicted proteins | sample 618341 | NCBI WGS metagenome assembly LFRM01 (sample SAMN03654438, study PRJNA283298) | anaerobic digester metagenome | isolation source: pool of bioreactors CSTR01a, CSTR02a, and CSTR03a thermophilic anaerobic... | place: Denmark: Kgs. Lyngby | collected 2014-05-21 | reverse complement strand
ATATAAAAGCCAGCATCAATGCCAATTTCTTTTAAAGCCTTAACTAAAATTGTTGTGGCCATTATTCCATCAGCATCATAATCTCCCACAATCACAACTTTTTCCCCTTTAGCCTTTGCCATAAAAATACGATCAATAATTTTATCTAAGTCTAAACTTTTAATTGGATACTTTTGATCTTTTAAAATTTGTCTAACTTGACGCACACTTAAGTCTTGAGATAAAATTACATCACTGACTAGTGGTGTCACATTATTTTCTAATAATAGTTTTTCTACTTCCCCCATTAGTTTGCCTCTTGTAAAAATAAGTCATTATAGTCTGATATCTTTTTATTTTGTGAGTCAATTACTGCCCGCTGTGATAAGTAGGCCACAATACAGCCTGCCTCAACTTCCACAATTTCAACGACTGCCTGTGAAATTGTTTTAGGACTTTTATGGCGCCACAAATGCTGAAATATGTAATTTAGCAAGTGTTCAATTTCTAAGTTTTCTAAGTACTCCCTTTTTAGTTGGTTATATTTTAAAGCGATTGTTAACGCTATTTTTTTATCATTTTTAATTATTTCTTTATCCATCTCTATCACCGTCCTATATATTATACCTTTATATTACACAATTCAACCACATATAAAACCTTTTTATATGGTATTATTAGATATCTTAATTAAGAAGTAGCTAATTAAGAGTATTTGAAAGGAGAATAGGTTTAATTAAAACCGAAATTTATGAAGAAAATCGCAGTAATTGCAGATTCGTCAATAGCATTTAATAAAGAAGATATGAAGAAGTATGAGGTATACATGGTGCCAAATGTAATAATGCACAATGATACTACTTACTATGACCAAGTAACTATTACAAACAGTGAAATAGAAAAACTATTAGATAAGGGTGAGACTATGACTACATCTCAACCAGCCATTGGCCAAATTATGGAATTGTACAAAGATGTAGTCGCCAAAGACTATGACCACATTTTTGTTTTAAGTATTTCAAAAAACTTATCTGGAGGCTATAATGCCTTTAATCAAGCCGCTAAACAACTTGAATTAGAAAACATTTCAATCTTAGATACCCAAACAATTACTGGAGTTATCCAACAAGCGGTTAAGGCAATAAGAAAAATGAATACAGAAGATAAAAGCATTGAAGAAATGACAGATTATTTAAATAAGTTGTTTGCAAATCAAACTTCTTACTTACACCCTAAGTCCTTAAAACAAATTGTTGCTAGTGGAAGATTGCATCCTGCAGCTGGAAAAATTGCCTCAATGTTAAAAATTCAAACCTTACTATATATAAAGCCAGGATTAGAATCAATTGAAAAATTAGCAGTAACTAGAACAAATAAAAAAGTATTTGAAACAATTTTAGAAGATATGCGAAAAAATAAGGTTGATCCAAAAACTCATGATATTTATATTTTTGAAAGTAGTAATACCCACAATGCCGATGAGTTTTTAGCTTACTTAAGTGATAATTTAGGTGACTTTACTGTTAATAAGGTAAGAATCGCCGCATCTCTTAGTGTCCATGTTGGCAATGGCGCCTATGGTGTTCAGACTTGTCTTAAGATTTAAAACAAATTAATAGATTAATTTAAAAAGGTTTACACAAAATGGTGTAAACCTTTTTAATTTGGCTTCTAGACTTTTTCAATTGCCCTATCTAAGTAAGTAAGACCATATTTTTTGATTAAAATATTATATACTAAATAACTTAAAATTGGTAAAATCACTAACAAAAGTGATGTTGATAAAATTTGATTTGACACTGTCACAAAAACAAAGATAAAGATTCCCAGCATTAACATTGATGAAAACATTGGAATCATAATCATAAAGTTTTGTTTAATTGCCTGATTTTCATTGTCCCAAACTAATTTTGGTTTATAAACATCAACAACAATATCAAAGACACTACTAAAGGTTGCGGTTAAAATAATAGTTATTAAAGATAGTAAAACTACTACAATATTTAAGCTAAAAATAATTGTTACCCCAATTAAAACAATTAGCGGAATTGTGACTGATAAAATAATTCCAATTAAGATTTTAGCATCAATTATACTCATCATAGCGACTGGTAAACTTTTATAAAAACTCATTCGCTCACCCTTCTCTTGAAATTGCGGTTGAAGATACACTAGATGTTAAACTTAAAAAGAAGGTTATAGTAAAACTAATCAAAATTGCGTATGGGATAATTTCATTCAAATCCATCATATTAAGAATCTCACTACCTTCACTTATAAAACCTTTAATTAAATCTATTGATATTCCACCTGATGAAAACTGACCAATTAGTGGAATTATCATAAAGGCTGGAAGTAAGACAAAGGATAAAAGATAATTAATCGCAAATAAGGGTGTCCTTAAAATATTTTTAATATCAGTCTTTATTAAAGTTAAAATTAGTGGATCAACCTTAGCATCCTTATCTTTAACTTTAATCTTTCTTCTGCTAGTCTTTTTTGAAATTTCCGAAATTCCAATGGCTCCTTTAAAGTAGAGGGGACTAATTAGCCTTACAAGGGCATATAAAAGTCCTGTAGACAAGATTATCGATAAGCCTAGACTTACTATGTCATAATTGTTTACAGACTTAGTAAGCATTGCAACAGTGGGAATAAAACTTGAGAAGGTTTGTGATATCTGTTCAGTGCTACTTGGATCAAAAGTTAGATTGCCACTACCGGTAGTTTTAGTATTAATGTAAAGAACTAAGGCTAAACTTAAAAAGGTTGAGGCATAAGTAAAGCCATCCTTACTTTTAGCCTTTGGCAGATAAGTAAATAAGACTACAATTAAGATTATCGCAATAGCTAGTGGTATTATTGGAATAACTAGACTTGCTAAAAGGTAGAAGAAGATAAAATAAATTGGTGGCCCAACAACTAAATAATAGGCAACTCCAAAAGGAATCATTAGAAAAGATAAACCCGCAAGTAAACTAACATAGGTTGTTAAGGTTTTGGCCGCTAAAATCTCAAAGGGTTTTAGTGGCAAGGCTAAAAGAATTTCAACATCTTTTGAAAAATAAAAGATTGAAGGCACACTTAAAAGCGCAATCACTATCGTATAAATAGTTGTCCCCAAAATTACTAAGTTTAAAATTAAATCTGTTTGATTTAAGGCGACAAAGGTTTTTAAAATATCCCTTGAGGCAAAGTAGACAATAACTGATAAGTAGCCGAATAAAGCCACAAAGCCAATAACTTTTAAACCTGACTTCATTTTATTATCTTTACTTTTAGATGAAGACATAAAACCTAGTAAGGATTTAATCATAACTACACTTAAGGTTAAAATCTTTTTCATGCTGTCACCTTTAAAAATATTTCTTCAAGTGATAAATTTGGATACTCTCCTTTTAAGGCTTCTAAGGTTCCAGTGTAAATAATTTTCCCATAATTTACAATTGCGATTTGATCACATAACTTTTCCGCAATCTCTAAAACATGGGTTGAGAAAAAGACTGACTTGCCCTCTGCTGCCCGCTCTTTCATTAATTCTTTTAAAACAAAGGATGACTGCGGATCTAAACCTGTTAGCGGCTCATCTAAGATTAAAAGGTATGGATCGTGAATAAGGACTGCAATCACCATAATCTTTTGACGCATCCCATGAGAGTAGGTGCCAATTCGATCTTCAAGGACATCTTCCATCTTCAACAATTTAGCATAATGGTCTATTTGTTGTTCGCGTTCTTGGTGATCAACCTCATAAATATCGGCAATAAAATTTAAATACTCTCTGCCCCTTAATTTTGGATAGGCATTTGGNNGGATAGGCATTTGGATTATCTGAGACATAGCCAAATTGGCGTTTAGTTTTTATTGGATCTTTAATAATGTCATAGCCATTAATTGTAATTGAGCCAGAGTCTGGTCTTAGGATTCCAGTTAACATTTTTATAGTCGTTGTTTTTCCAGCTCCATTTGGCCCAATAAAGCCGACAATTTGTCCATCTTCTATAGTTAAACTTAAGTCATCTACGGCTAAGGTTTCCTTGCCATAAGTTTTTGTTACATTTTTAATTTCTATCATATCTTACCCCTTCTAATTTTTTTATATTACTTTATCAATTTATACTTCAATATTTATTTTATAATATTTTTCTTGAAAGTTTACAGCCTTTGCTATTTCATCTTTACTATAGGTCATCCCTACTAGGAGCCGCTACTAACTTATCTTCAACATCATCACTACGGTGAACTATCGCAATAATTTTAGCCTTATATTCTAAGACTGGCTTATCTACTCCTAAAAGATATACATCTAACTCTTCATCATCACCACCAATAACATTTGGAATATAGCCATAATTAATCGGGTAGACTATTTCTTTTCGTTTTGGATGAGGACTTCCTATAGGACGGTCCATCTTGATTGTGACTACATTATCCATAAAAGAGTCAACTAAGGCCTTTCTTAAAGTATAGTTTATAAAGTCAGACTTTTTTTCTGTATATTCATTATTAATATTATTACTACTTAAATTATCTACTAGTGAGATTTTTAAAGTTTCATACTCATCTTTAATCTTAGCTTTTTTATTTAAGTAATTTCTAAAGTTTATATAATTTAGCCACTCCATACTATCTTCAATTACAAAATGGATAAAGTGAGTTAAAAGATTACCCCTACCCTCATAATAGCTACCAGAGCCAAATAATACTTCTTCTTTATTTTCTATTTGTTGAATAAAATAAAAGCCATTAACTTCTAGATCATCGATACAGTCAATAAGTTTTTCAATACTTTCAACCGCTACAACTATATCAATAATTGGTCTTGCCTTAAGACCAAAAACTGCAGTACTGCCGATATGTTGAACATCTTTTGCAGTGTCACCTAAGATCTCTTTTAATTTAACTATTGTCTTACTAGCTTCTATACTCCAGTTTTCACTAAAGTCACTAAGGATAACTGTATCCTTTCCTAATCCAATCATATAACCCCTCTCTCTAAATAAAATCTTATTTTTTATTGTAGTAAATATAAGCACTCCAGTAAATTATACTGGACAAAAAAAACAGAAATAGTGGCAGTGACCAGTATTCACTGTTTATTGCCATTAAGTAGCCCCAAAAAATAATAAAACAAATTGATTTAACCTATATGGAAATCTGATTACTTTGTACATCTTTACCATTTCCTTACTACTTAGTTTGTTCTTCATCCTATCACCACCACTTAAATAAATATATGTTTAATTATAACATAAGATTTTTTATTAATATTAGTTATCCTTGGTCTAATAATTTTGGGGCCATAATACTAATTAAGCTAGCACCAATTGGAGTTGTAAAAACAATTGACAAAACCGCCAAAAGTAGCATTATATCACCACCAACTATCCCCATACTTAAAGGAACACCTGCCAATGCGGCCTGAACTGTCGCCTTTGGCAAAAAGGCAAAGACAGAAAAAAGCTGTTCTTTTTTACTTAAAGATGATACAGAAAACATCACGCCAAGACTTCTAAAAATAAGCCCAATAATAATTAAAATTAAACCTAAAATATAAACTTCTTTTAAGGCTAAGATATTAAGTTGGGCTCCAACTGAGACAAAAAGAAAGATTGAAGCCAACTTCCAAAAATGTTTTGTCCACTTACTTAAGATCTTTGCCGAAGCTGGGGCATGTTTACTTAAAGAGATGCCCATTGACATAATTAAGATTAAGGCTGTAATTGGCAGGTCTGCCTCAAATCTTTTAACAATAATTGCGACAAGCACTACTAAGATAATATTATACTTTTTTAAATTTTTCATTAAATAAACTAAAAAATAGCCCACAATAAATGAAAAACCCATCTTCACTGGAATTAACAGTAAACTAATCAGTAATGATCCAGCTTGATTAAAGTATAAACTTGTAAAAAATGTAAAAAAGCTTAAGGCTACAACATCATCCACGGCACTACTGGCTAAAATCATAGTCGGAAGGTTTCCACCAAGATTTTTATCTTGTAAATTTAACATCGCCGGCACAACGACAGCTGGAGATACCGCTGCCAGCATAAAACCTAAAATAAAGCTTTGGATTAGGCTAAAGTCAAAAAGCAGCATAGCTACAATTGAAATTGATGTTGCCTCTAAAACTCCAGGTATAAAAGACATTAAAACTGCAGGCTTGCCAACTTCTTTTAAAGACTTTAGTGATAAACCTAAGCCAGACCTTAACATAATTGTTACCAGCGCTACAGATCTAATTAGTGGTTCCTGATTAAAGTTAATAATCTTTAATCCATATGGACCTAAGATAATTCCGGCTAGTAAGTAGTAGATTAAACTTGGTATCTTAGTCCACTGAGATATAAATCCTAAAGGAATAATAAGGGCTAAAACGATAAATATTGTCATAATCATCCTCTTTTCAACTTCTCAAATAAAAAACCCACAGAAGCATAATAAAAAACTCTGTAGGCGTCATCAATCATTATCTGATACTTAAGGGCGAACACCATCGCCTATTTATTTATATCTTAAGTATATCATAAATTTAACTTCTATTTAATTTTTTTAATAAATACATCTAATTGACACAAGCGCCTAATAAGCTTAATCTAAATTTATAACTAAGGAGGTATTTATGAATAATAATCTAAAAGTTGAAATAATAGAATTTACTGATCCTGTCTGTACTTGGTGCTGGGGTAGTGAACCTTTATTAAAAGAGCTTAAAGTTAAATATAAAGATCAAGTAAAAGTTAAGTATATTATGGGAGGTCTTGTAAAAGATATAAACCAATTTTATGATAGCTTTAATGACATTGGTGGCGACGCTAATAATTCAAATAAACAAATAGTAGCCCACTGGCTAGAGGCTTCAAACAAACATCAAATGCCAGTCAATAGTGAAAATTTTAATCTATTTTCAAATGACTACCCTTCTACTTATCCCCAAAACATTGCCTATAAGGCAGCTCAAATGGAAGATGAGACTTTGGCGAATAATTTTTTAAGAAGACTTAGAGAGGCGACAATTACTGAAGGTAAGATTACAAGTCAACTTGGAGTTTTAATAGAGCTTGCAAGTGAAGTTGGTTTAGATGTTGCCAAATTTATTGAAAGATATTCTAATGGTAGTGCTGAGACAGCTTTTTTAAATGATTTAAAATTAACCCATGACTATGGAGTTAGAGGCTTTCCCTCTTTTTTAATAAGATATGGAGAAAAAGAAATATTACTTAGAGGCTATCAAACTTATCCAACAATTAAGGCTGTCATTGACTCACTTACCAACAAAGATATTACTGAATACCCAGTTGCTAAAAGTAGTGAGGCAATTCTAGAATTTATTAGTAAGTATAAAAGTGTAGCCCCAGTTGAAATTATAACGGCCTTTACTTTAAATAAAAATGAATATAAAAGTATAATTGATAATTTATTAGCAGAAAGTAAAATAATTATTGAAGAAATTGGAAATGGTAGTTTTATAAAACCTACATCCAATCCCCTACTTTGTGACGCTGATGATGGTGAATGTAATATATAAAATAAACGTAGCAGATCAATGATTTGCTACGTTTTTAAATTATTGTAAAAAGCCCATCTTAAATAAAGTATCTTTGACACAGTCATAATCACCTGTGTAGCGCATCGCTATAATTCCTTGCCTTGGACTAATTATTTTTTTATGGATTAGCTTTTCTATAATATAAAAGTTTGCTTCAATTTGATTATCAAATACTTCACCATTTTGACAGGATTTTAAAATTGCTTCAGTTGTATAAACAATAATGACATCTTTTTTAAAATAATCTTTTATTTTTGATATATTTGTATTAACTGTGGTTACAACTACAATGCTATCTTCTTCTTCAAAAAGTGGAATGATATTTAGATCATTTAATTTTTTATAATTGTAATTTTCTTTGTTGCGATGTGGAAATCCACCTAAGGGCTTATTAATAAACTGTCGATGATTAATAACAGCAATAGACTGAATTACATCATTTTCACAAACTAAGGATCCCTTTGTCAAAACCTCACCTAGTAAAAGATTTTCTTCTTTTGAGACTTTTATTGCCCTAGATAAGTCTTCAACACTAATTAATTCTTTCTTTAATAAGTCATCTCCAAGGGTTCTTTGAAATCTCTTTAAAATTGTTTTATCTAAAAATTCATGGTCAGTTTTACTCCATTTTGGTTTAACTTTTTTATTGGATCTTTTCTCTCTAACTCCCACAAATTTTATTTTCCAAGCATTTATGGTTGCATGAAGATTTATTATATTTCCTACTACCATTCTTAGAGGTAGGATTGGTGGTAGTAGCGATGATATTGTCGCAGACTTAAAGCCATAAACCTTACTAACTGACCAAAATCTCATTACCTGTCTTTGTAGCATTAAGATAGTTAAAATTAACATTATATACCAAGATAGTGAGCCAATTGGATACATGATTGGGATATTTGTAAATATAGAAATCAAAAAATAAATAAATATTAAATATGCAGGTAATATTAATAAATTTGAAAACTTTGACTTATAATCCTTATATAAGGTATATTTTGACTGAATATTTAAATTAGGACTAGTTATTACATCTCTTAATTTAAATGACTGCATCGTTATTCCATATATCCAACGTGTCTTTTGTTTAACCGCAGCCCTGTAGTTTCTTGGAAACATACTTCTTGTCGCTATATACTCTTTTTTTTCTTCACCTAAGTAATTTATTCTTACTACAGACTCTAAAAGATAGTATATGTCATAGCCTTTTCCCTTTAGTTGTAAGGACAATTTAAAGTCTTCGGTAAGACTACCTACTGGAAAAACATTAGATCCATCAAAACTATCTAGTACATCTCGTCTAATCGCAAATCCGGTTCCAGCTGAGGGCACAAAGGCATTGATGGCATTTCTTGCGGTTAAAGACTTAACATGGTTTTCTGCAAATTCATCAGCATAAGTACCTGTAACCATATTTTTAAGAATATTATTGAATTGTGGTTTTTCTTGAAGAGGAAAAACCGGTATTTGAATTGCTGACTTTGTTTTAAATAAATAATTCTCTAAAAGTAGCTCATAAGGGTGGACTATGTCTTCGCTGTCATGAATAAGGATAAAGAAAGTATTCCAAAACCAAATAATCCTAATATAAGTATAAAAACAGTTCAGGCAAGTTTATACGCAACACTTAAATATGGAGGCTACTCAAATCAAGATAAAGAATCTTTAATGAAGGATAACTTAAAAGCATGGGTAGTAAAACAAAATTATAAACTCCTTTCAGACTTTATGTATGCAACGTACAATGCCCCTTTTAAACCTTTTTTGAGACGTAATGAAGTTTGGGTTAAAGTATCTAAGTAAAAAATCATCTCGCCTAAATTTTTAGAAAAGATGATTTTTTATTTGTTGTATTTCAATTATTATTTAAGTGTTTGTTTTTACTTTCTTCATAAGCCGCAATAACCTTTAATCTTTGAATTTTATGGTCAACAATTGGAGCTGGATAGTCTTTATTAATAATTACTCCAAATTCTTGTTGTTGTAAAAGTGTTAAAGCTGAAGGGTCATGAATTTTTTTGCCGATAACTCCCCTTAACTCTAAAACATACTTTCTAATAAAATCTCCATCCTTATCAAAGCGTTCTGACTGGGTGGTTGGATTAAAAATTCTAAAGTATGGGGCACTGTCACTACCAGTTGAAGCTACCCACTGCCAGCCGCCAATATTACTAGCGGCATCATAGTCGATTAAGTTTTCTTGAAAAAACTTTTCACCAAGACGCCAGTCAATCAGTAAGTCCTTTACTAAAAATGAAGCTGTAATCATTCTTAAACGATTATGCATAAAACCTGTTTGAAGTAGTTGGCGCATCCCTGCATCAACAATTGGAAAGCCAGTCTTACCCTTTTTCCAAGCCTTAAATTTATCCATGTCATTTTCCCACTCAATATTAGAAAACTCATCTCTAAGGGGCATCTCTTTAGCATTAGGGTTAGTTGTATATACCATATTATAAAAATCACGCCAAGCTAACTCTCTAATAAAAGTATCCTTGCCCTTAGAGTCTTTTTCCATATTTACCTTATGATAAACTGTTCTAATTGATATTTCACCTGTGCGTAAGTACTGAGATAATTTACTTGTAGCTGATAGTATTGGAAGATCACGATTTTTATCATAAGTACTTAAATGATTTTTTACAAAATCATTTAGCCTCTGTTTTGCCTGACTACTACCTAAGTTTAAATTTTTAGTAAAGTCATTATCAAGGAGTAAGTCGAAAAACTCTTCTTTATCTTTTTTAAACTTGTCTTCATTTACAATTTTATCAAGATTAAAAACTACCGCTACTACCTCACTTTTATTAGCCTTTTCCCATTTTTTAAAGTAGGCTGAATAAACCTTGTAGTAAGTATAATTATCAGTTTTTATTTCATCAGCACTATGAAGGTAGTGATCATGGAAGCTATTAATATTTATATTTAAATCTTTAAAAACATTTACTGCCTCCTGGTCACGACCTGCCCCAAAGCCACTTTCATCAAGGTTAAAGTAAACCTCACTTAAATCTGGATAAGTATCTTTTAACCTTTGAAAAGATTCTTCTATACTTCCATATAAGATATTAAGCGTTGCGCCCTTTTTTTCTAACATATCTTTAAAAGTTTTTACACTATGGAAAAAAGCCTGTTGATTATTGGCATTTTTGTCTAAAAGTTGTTTCGGATTAACTATAAATAATAAGATTAATTTTTCTGAATTATCTAGTGCATGCTTTAATGCTGTATTATCTTCTATTCTTAAGTCTCTTCTAAACCACATTACATTTTTCATTTATATCCCCCATTTTTTACTTTTATTATTTTTTTCCTACTATTACATTTTAGTAAATTAAAAGTTTTTTGTCACAATTTTCTACTTTAAGACTTCTTCATCTAAGTTATTATCAATGTACTCCTTTAATAATTTTTGAATTATTGAAAATAAAGGTACAAATAAGATTATACCAATAATCCCAAATAAGGAGCCACCAAGGGCAACTGCTGCCAAAACCCAAACTGAGGATAAACCAGAGGCCTCACCCACAACTTTTGGATAAATTAAATCTCCCTCTAACTGTTGAATCACAAAAAATAATAAAATAAAATACAGGGCTTTTTGTGGATCTTGGACAAAAATCAAAAAGGCACCAATGACTAAACCAATAAAACCGCCAACAATCGGAATTAGCGCAAACACTCCTATAATCACACTAACCATTAAGGCGTAAGGAAATCTAAAGATAAGCATTGAGACAAAGAAGATTAAGCCAATTAAAAGTGCATCAAGACTTTGTCCAGTAATAAAACTTGAAAATGACTCCTTACTTATTTCACTTAGGTAAACTAGTCGATTTGCAACATCTAATGGTAAGGTTGCAAAGGTTAATTTTTTTACACTTAATATAAGTTCTTCCTTTTGTAAAAGAAAGTAGATTGAAAATACAAAACCTAAAAAGATTGAAGTAATAAGTCCAAAGGCTGAAGTAAAAATACCAAAAGTACTTCCTAAAACATTCATAAAGCCCCCTTTTAAAAAGTCAGTAATATTTTTTAATAAACCATCAATATTTACACTCTGTAACCACTCATTTATACTCGTTCCAGCAATAAAATTATTTTTTGCGTAGTCTTGAAGACTTTCAAAGTATACTGGAACTTGGTTTGCCAATTCAGTGACTGCCTCAGTTAAATTTGGAATTACAATAATTAAAAATAATATTACACCAAGTAAGGTAATTGTAAGAGTAAGCAGTAAGCTTATTATTCTTTGGTACTTTAATTTTAAGTTTTCATACTTTTTAGATCTTTTAAGAATTTTATCTTCAATAAAGCTCATCGGTTTATTTAGGATAAAGGCTATTGAAAAAGCAATAATAAAAGGCAAAAGAACTTCAAAAGTTATCTTAATAATATTAATCACAACTTTTATATTAGCAAAAACCCACCAGGTAAATATCGTAAAAAATATCAAAAACATTGCCTTCTTCATTTTAATAGTGTTAATTTTCATTTAACATCGCCTTTACTTTCTTTAGGGTTATTATACACTAAATAAGCTTTGTTAATCAGGTTAGTAATATCATTTAGAGTAATCTTTAAAAAAAATAAAGTCAAAATTTACGTATACCTAGTATTAGGTTAGTTTTGATTCTCTATTTTATACTCCAAAGTCAATTATTCACTTAAGGCTGAAATATTTTAGATGTTGTATTAAAAAAAGTCACAGACAAAAGAAATTTCTTTTATCCATGACTTTTTTACTTATTTACTTACTTAAATACTTATCTTGAGCCTTATCTTGAAGGTAGATGTTTGTATATTTTCTAAGACTTGACTGATTATAAAGATCTAAAGCCTTCTCTTGACAACTTTGACAGGCCCTTCTTGGAATTGTAATTCCTAAGATGTGGTCACCCTTGTCACTTTTTGAATCGATTTCATCAATCCCTGGACACTTGTCACAAATATTATAAGTCTGGCTTTGATTTTCCATAATTCCTGAAGTGTCATAGTAAATTTGACGGGTCCTAGTAACCTTAGTTTTATTTTTAAATTCTTTTTTAGCTAAGACTTCTTTATTTTTCCAGCGATCATAAACTACTTTTGACAAGTCTGTTATGTACTTTGTAATTCGACTATCTTGTTTTAGAGCTTCTGCATTATAATCTGGCTCCATTACCGCTGAGTAGTCTAAGCCTGCCATCGCTAAAATTATCCCTAAGTTAATATAAGGCAGGGCTGTCTCAATAGAGTAGCCACCTTCTAATACTGCAATATCAGGATTGAGGCGATCATTTAAAATTGCATAGCCCTTAGCAGTAAAGTTCATATTAGTTAGAGGATCACTGTAGTGGTTGTCTTGTCCAGCTGAGTTAATTATTAAGTCTGGTTTAAAGTCATCTAAAATTGGCATAACCACATGATCTAAGATATATAGAAATCCTTCTTCCCCAGTTTCTGGTGGTAGTGGGATATTTATATTATAGCCATAAGCTGCTGGTCCCCCAAACTCTTCAATACTTCCAGTTCCAGGATAGAGGGTTCTTCCATCTTGGTGAAAGGAAATTACTAAAGTATCTGGATCATTGTAGTAAATATCTTCTGTTCCATCACCATGGTGGGCGTCAGTATCAATGATTGCCACCCGCATATCCTGATAGTTTGCCCTAATATTTTCTAAGGCTACGGCCTCAACATTGACAATACAAAAACCGCGGTCTCCATAAACGACTCGATGGGCATGGTGACCCGGTGGTCTAATTAAGGCAAAGGCCTTATCTACTTCTTTATCCATAACCGCTTGATAAGCTCTAATTGCGCCACCTACTGAAATTAGGTGGGATTGAGTTATTATTGAATCGATATTTGGCACACTAAAGTGGACTCGGTTAATGTCTTTAGCTGTCGCCACACCTGGGTTAAAAAACTCAATGCCTTCAATATCATCAATTCCTTCTTCAAAAATTTGATCTTGGGTATATAAAAGTCTTTCTTCACGCTCAGGATGAGTTGGTGAAATTGCCCAGTCAAAAGCTGGGAAAAATACTATTCCTAATTTGTTTTTAGCTTTTTCCACTAATAATCACCTTTCAATTTATAAATTAAGCCAGGTTTACTCTGGGCTCTAACTCGAATATTTTTACTAGCTCCCATATAACCTTTTAGCATATTAAAGCTACTAGCCTCAACAATTTCAGCTTCTACATCTTCGATATCTTCACCAATACTTAAGGCTTGGTTTTCAATTACTTCAATTGCATAACTTTTAGCCTTTTTTAAGTTATAACTTCTACTAACCTTGTTATAAATATTTACTTCAGGTATTGATATAAATTGTTTATAAGTATCAACATGCATATTAATTTCAAAGGTTGGCTTGGCCAAACTTGCACCAATCGCATTTGCGACACTATAATTTTTAGGATATTTAACTTCTAAGTCAAATTGTTTACTAATCTTTGGGGCCATCATTTCGGCTGGACCTCCAATAACATTAATAAACTTAGGTTCTAGCTTATAATTTCTAAGTAGCTCTTTAATTGTGTAAACTGGCTTACTATTAATTTTATCTAATAATAATGTAACTCTTTCTAAAATTGTTTTAACAAAAACATCTAAAATCTTATTTGAAACATCTACTACACTTAAATTTAAACTTTCACCTAAAAGACTTAAGGATTTTAGCGCAGCTTCTTTATTATCTCCATCAATAAGGTCTAGGGCTGCCATTGCATCAGTTGGAGTTAAGTCACTACCACCAAAAATTATTGGCTTTCCCTTACGCTGTGGTCCAATTTTTAACTCTTTATTTTCTATGCGAACATAACTGTCGCCACCTAAACCAATAGAGTCTGAAAAAATCGCTCTAATTAAGGTTTGATGCTGATTAATAGTAATTCCTAGGGGCTCAAATAAAGGTTCACCCTTGATTAAGAAGAATATATCGGTTGTTGTGCCACCAATGTCTAAAAGAATTCCATCTTCTACTTCATCATACATGGCACTAACTCCCATAAAACTTGCGGCTGGCCCTGATAAAATTGTTTCTACAGGCTTATTAACTGCCTCACTAATTGTCATTGTGCCGCCATCTGCCTTTAAGATATATACAGGGGCAGTTATGTTTTCTTGGCTTAAGGATCTTTCTAAATTTTGGGCAAAGGACAAAAATGTCTTTTTGACTGCCGCATTTAGATAGGTTGTCTTAACCCTTCTTGAAAAATTTAATTTACCAGATAAACTGTGGCCCATTGTTAAATCATTAAAATCATCTTTTAAAAGCTTAGAAACTTCTAGCTCAAAATTAGGGTTTCTTACTGAAAACTTAGAGACAACTCCAACAGCTTCAACCTTATTTTCTTTAAAACTATCCTTAATCAATAAGACTTCATCCTTATTAACACTTTTTACAAGATCTCCCTTGTGGTCACTGTAGCCACTAATAAAGTGAACTTGGCTATTTGTATCATCAAAGTTGTAAACACGACCTGGTCCACTAGAAATTACCATCCCTACCTTACTAACCTTGTCTTCAACAATCGCATTAGTTGAAATTGTCGTACTTAAATTTATTCTTGATATTAAAGACTTATCAACTCCATCTAATAGCTTTATTAAAGCAGATAAAATTGTATTAAAAATATCATCTTTATCTGTTTCATTTTTAATCGTTTTAATGATTTTTCCATCTTTTATAATTGCACCATCTATATGAGTTCCACCCATATCTATTCCAACAATCATATAAATTACCTCATCTCTCTTAATTCATTATATCTATTTAAACGACACTAGGCAAAGTTTACAAATAAAAAGAAGGATTTCTCCTTCTTGTACCCTGTATTTACTATTAAAGTTTTAGGTATTGTTTAAAAAGTTGGCCACGCTCTTCATAGTCTTTAAACATATCAAAGCTAGCACAGGCTGGACTAAACAAAACTATATCATCAGCTTTGGCGATATTTTTAGCATAAGCCACCGCCTCACTTAAGCTATTAGCTAAAATCGCATCTTGAAATACCTCTTGAAGCTTGTCCTTTGTTTCACCAAATAAGATTACTGTTTTAATTTTATCTTTATACTCTTTTAACTCATTAAAGGATATATGCTTATCATAGCCACCGGCAATTAAAATTACTGGTTTATTAAAGGAATTTAAGGCGACAATTGTGGATTCAATGTTAGTAGCCTTAGAGTCATTATAATATAAGACATCATTTATCTTACCTACATACTCAATTCGGTGTTCTACCCCACTAAAGCTGTGCATTACTTCATTAATAATATTTACATCGACTTTAGCCATAAAAGCCATTACTGAAGCTACAATTCCATTATAAATATTGTGTTGTCCTACAAGCTGCATTTTACTTATATCAAATAAAACTACATCTTTAAAAACTACCTTATTATCAACAATACTAACATCACTAGCTTTTGTAAGCGAGTAGGTAATTTTATTCACCCTTTCATTATCTAAGTAGTCTAAGACTGTTTGATCATCTAAGTTAATTAGCAGGTAGTCAGCTTCATCTTGGTTTTGATATATTCGCTGTTTACTTGCGTAGTAATCTTTAATACTTGGATAATAATCTAGGTGGTCTTGCTTTAAGTTTGTAATATTACTAATAAATGGTTTTAATTTATAGATGCCATCAAGTTGAAAAGATGATAACTCTAAGGCTAAATAAGCCTTTTCTAAGCCGTTTTTATAAACAACCTCACTAACAGGAATACCAATATTGCCACCAACAAAGGCGCGCCTATATTGTTTTTTTAACATCTGGTGTAAAAGTGTTACTGTTGTGGTTTTTCCATTAGTTCCAGTTATTGCAAAGACTTGGTAATCTTTTGCATAAGCGAGGGCGACATCAACTTCTGAATAAATTTGATAATCTAAGTCTAATAATTTTTTTATAAAGGGAGCTGTATATTTAATTCCTGGATTTTTTATCACTAAGTCATACTTTAGATCTAATAGTGAGTCTGGATGACCCTTATCGACAACTTTTATCCCTTTTACTTCTAATTCCTCTTTATAGTCAACTTTATTTATATCAGTTAAGACTACCTCATAGCCCTGATCTTTTAATAATAGGGCTGCATACTTACCACTTCTAGCACCACCAACTACTAAGGCCTTCTTCATGATACTAGTCCTATTAGTAAGCCAATTAGCATTAAGACAAAGCCCATTGCCCAAAATAAGTAGACCACGCGTTTTTCACGAATGCCCCAAATTATAAAAGAATAGTGAATTGGTGTATATGGAAAAACTTTTTTACCTCTTAATTTAACAGAGCTAACTTGAATAATTACGGTTAAGGTATTAACTAAAAAGATACCCCCAATTATTATTAGGGCTAACTCATGCTTTAGGACGATTGCACTTGCGGCTAAAAGCGCTCCAAGTGACAGGGAGCCAACATCGCCCATAATAACCTTAGCTGGGGAAATATTATAAAATAAATAACTTGCTAAAGAGCCTAAAACTGCAAATAATAATAAGGCAATTCCAGTATTATTTTGTAAGGTTGCATAGTAAATATATGGAATTAGCGCTAAAAAGACGGTACCACCGGCTAAGCCATCCATACCATCAGTTATATTAACCGCATTACTAACTCCACTTAACATAATTATAATTACAAAAAAGTATAACCAGCCAACATTAATACTAAGCTTAGTAAATGGGATTGCTAAACCTAAGTTTCCATCATTTACTACATACCAAACCACTCCAAAGACTACTGATAAAAACACTTCAAGCATAAACTTTTTGCCTGTCGTAAAGCCAATATTATCTTTTTTTACTAAGATTAAGTAGTCATCATAAAAGCCGATAAGGCCATTAGCTAAAAAAGCCATCACAACTAAGATGACATCTATTTGGCTAAAAGCCTTATGGTCTAAAATTAAAAGCGTTAAAAGTGGAATTATCACAAAGATAATTCCCCCCATCGTCGGTGTCTTACTCTTGCCTTTAAACTCTTCTAAGGCAAATTCACTTACTTCTTGGTTTAAGCTTAGTGTTTGCATATAACGGATAAAAACTGGATAAGCTAGTCCACTTGCAATTAAGCTAATTATAAATGCCAATATATATTTTATTCCCATAAAAATAACTCCTTTACTTTAAAAATACTTTTATTTCTGTCTTTGGATCAATAATAGTTCCAAATGGTACATCTTGGTTATAAACATTACCAAAGCCCTCTATAATAAATGAGGCCCCTGAGGCTGACCAAAAGGCTGTAACTTCTTTTCTAGACCAGCCAGTCATATCAGGCATAGTAATTTTACCACTACCAGTATATAACATTATGTTTTGATCTGAAATAATTTTTTCACCCTTGGCTGGGTATTGTCTAACAATATTTGACCCTTCTCCAATAATAGTTATCTTGGTATGACTGCCTTCTAACTTTTGTTTTGCATAGTCAAGGCTATGATTAATTAAACTTGGCATCTCTGAAACTACAATTGGCTTACTTTCTTGTGAAATATCTCCATTTACTTTATTGTCATCTATTAGATTATACTCATAACCAACTTTTAAAGCTAGGTTATTAACTGGTTTTATATACTCAAAAAACTTTAATTGGGAATAATTAGATTCAAAGGCATAAAAAACTAAGTATTTAGGGGCTTCTGCCGGAAAGGCAAGACCCACAGATGAAATATAGCGCTCGCGACTATAACTTCCATCAATTACTAACTGGGCTGTCCCAGTTTTTGCGATAACTTCCATTTCATCTAAAATTAAATTTCTACCTGTCGATACTTCATCATAGACAACTCCATACATTAAGTCACGCATCACCTTAGAGGTGTTTGGACTAATTGGATTTGCGATAATTTTTTCTTGCGCCTTATAAATAACTTCATCATGACTGTTAACAATTTGATCAACAACATAAGGCTTCATCATTTTACCATCATTAATAACCGCACCAAAGGCTTGGGCAAGCTGCATCATTGTGACAGTAGATCCTTGGCCAAAAGCTGTAGTCATTTTTTCTACTGGATAATTATATAATTTATTACCACTAACTCCAGGAATTTTATCTAAACCAGCTGGCTTAAAAAACAAAAATTTATCTAAGTAGTCTTCTAAACTGTCGCCACTTAAGTAATTAATCATTACTTCAGCAATTCCAACGTTTGAAGAAATCGAAAAGGCCTGGGCATAATTAATTCTGCCCCAGTCATTTCCACCCGCATTAGCAAAGGTCATTAGATAAGCATCCTCTTTTGACACTCTAAAAGGCTTGCCATTTCTATCGTAGGCTACATAAATTCTTCTGGAATCAAAAGTATCATTTAAGTCTAAACCATTCTCTAAAGCAGCGGCATAGGTAACAGCCTTTATTGTTGAGCCTGGCTCATAGGCAAATTGAGTTGGAAAAAATGTATACTCAATTTCTTCTCTAATTTCTGGATCAAATGTTGGGTTTTGTCCAATCGCAATAATCTTGCCAGTCTCAATTTCCATAACCATACCCCAGGCCTTATCAGTTTCGGCTTGACTCATTGACTCTTTAAGGGAGTCTTCTAATTGCATTTGAATAGTTTTATTTAAGGTTAAGTAAATATCACTACCATCAACAGCCTCACTTAAAGAGCT
>LFRM01003858.1_pt2 | contig 19143 bp, 22 predicted proteins | sample 618341 | NCBI WGS metagenome assembly LFRM01 (sample SAMN03654438, study PRJNA283298) | anaerobic digester metagenome | isolation source: pool of bioreactors CSTR01a, CSTR02a, and CSTR03a thermophilic anaerobic... | place: Denmark: Kgs. Lyngby | collected 2014-05-21 | reverse complement strand
AATAAATATTTTAGGTATCTTTATTTCAAATAAAGATTGAATAGGGAAAGAGGTTAGAATCCTCTACAGCCCCCGCTACTGTAAACAGGGATGAAATCTTCAATAACCACTGAGTGTTAACTCGGGAAGGTGAAGAGAGTAAATTGAACTGTAAGTCAGGAGACCTGCCTAATTATAGAACAATAATATTTCATAACTTCGGAGGGAGGTTTATGGGTTTTTTCTTGTACAAAAAACACATGGATTTCACCATGTGTTTTTTTGCGTTCAAGGAGGTTTTAATGAAAGGACTTATTATTGCAGGAGTTAGCAGTGGTGTAGGTAAAACCACCATTAGTATTGGCATAATGAGAGCACTTAAGAGAAGAGGTAGAGTGGTCATTCCATTTAAGTCAGGTCCAGATTATATTGACACAGGATTTCATCATGCTGCCACCGGAAGACCTTCCATCAATCTTGATTTGTGGATGAATGGAACTTATAATACTAAGTTTACTTATCATTTACATGCAAAAGAAGGTGACTTTTCGATTATTGAAGGAGTCATGGGATTGTATGATGGGTTGGGAGATGAGCTTTCCACAGGGAGTACAGCGCATTTATCAAAGATAATTAACGCACCTGTGATTCTTATAATGGATGGGTCCCATCTTGCCACATCAGGTGCAGCGGTTATTCTAGGGTTTAAAGAATATGATAAAAACGTAAATATTGCTGGAGTAATTGTTAATAATGTATCTTCTGAACATCATTTCAGGCTAATTGAGGATGCCATCTTAAGGAGTACAGGTATTCCATGTCTAGGATATTTGCCCCATAGTCCTCTTATCAGTGTTCCTTCAAGGAATTTAGGCTTGGATACAAAGAAAGGATTAGAAGAGACGGATGGGCTTATCGATGGGATTGCAACTTTTATTGAAAACCATCTAGACATGGATCTTTTAGAGAACATAGCCTCTACTTCTAAAAACGAAGACTTGATCATTGAAGATCCCAGATTGCCAATGGAGAATATGTGCGCGGGAATGAAAATAGGTGTGGCAAGAGACGATGCATTTTCATTCTATTATGAGGACAATATTAGACTTTTACAATATATGGGGTTTGAGATCCTCTACTTTAGTCCGCTCAAGGACACTTCCTTACCGAAAAATCTTGATGCCATATATATAGGTGGAGGATACCCCGAAAACTACGTGAGAATTTTAAGTGAGAATAAATCTTTTAGGACTTCCATTAAGGATGCACTCATGGAGGGGATTCCTACTTATGCTGAATCTGGGGGATATATGTACCTCACTGAAGGTATTAAAGATTATGATGGAAGGCTTCATGAAATGGTAGGGTTCTTTAAAGGGTATACGAAAATGACTAAATCTCTTCAGCGGTTTGGATATGCTGAAGTGGAGACTGATACAGGATTAAAATTTAGAGGACATGAATTTCATCATTCCGCATGGGTTGGAGATTCCACATGGCCTAAGTCCCTNNNNCTTATGGCGCTTATGTCCAAATTCATTTCTACAGTAACTTGGACGCCGTTAAGGAAATTGCCAAGGATATATTAGAAATAAAGGAAAGGAGTTTGAAAAATGAAACCAATTAGAATAAGGAAATTCTCAAAAAATCAGATTCTTGTTCATATGAGTCTTCTGATAGCACTAAGTTATCTAGGTTCACTCGTCAAAATTCAGGGATCCATCGCCCTTGATGCCCTTCCGGCATATTATGGCGCTCTAATGCTAGGACCATTACCAGGGGCCATTATTGGATTTACGGGACACCTGCTTACTGCGCTCACTAGCGGGTTCCCAATTACTCTTCCCCTACATCTTGTTGTGGCATTAACTATGGCTATTACTGTAGGTTCTTTTGGATATCTTGTCCAGAAAACCAATCAATTGGTTGCGATAGGAGCAGCAATTATTCTAAATGGACCTGGGAGCACTCTTGCTGTGGCTTATATTGCTTCTCTTATGGGACTTGGTTTTTCAGGAAAGATCATGTTTTATGCATTAGTGCTACCCTTGACGATTACCTCAGCAGTTAATGTTTTTGGAGGAGTCCTACTTTATCGAGCCATGGCAAGATATACCAAAAAGGAGAAATTTCATGAAATATCGTGATTTAAATTTGGTTTCATGGGATGAGGACAGTTATCTGGTGATTTCATGTGATAGTGCTGGAGGAATAGGAAGTAAAGAGGGTGATGTTATAAAGACAGAGCCCAAGATAGTAGGCTATTATACGGCGCAAGTGGCTTTAATGGAAATGCTATCCATTGGGGTTTATCCATTTTTTCTTAGTAATACGCTATCTGTTGAAATGAATCCCACTGGTATGGAGATTTTACAAGGGATAAAAGAGGCACTTGATGTATTAGACTTAGGTGAAAAAGTTGAAATTACAGGAACTACGGAAGAAAATATCCATAGTACATCCACGGGGGTGGGAATAACCCTCATGGGTAGAATTTTGAAAAAAGATTTTAAGTCGCCTAAAACCTATGATCAAGACTTAGCTGTAGTGGTAGGGATACCTGTGGTGGGTGAAGGAGTACTTGTCGAAGATGATTCGACTATGTTTAATCTTAAAGCCATGGGGAACATTATGGGCAAGGATTATATCCATGAAATTGTCCCAGGGGGGTCTAGAGGGATTGCATATGAAATCAGCCAGCTTGAGAACCGGGAGAATCTAATTTTCAAGAAAACGAATAGTGAAAATATAGATCTTACCACGTCGGCAGGTCCAGCAACTTCTGTCTTGATTACGCTTAGAAAAGATAACTTGGAGAAACTAAAGAAAGATCTAGGCATGCCAATTATGATTATCGGTGAATTTATAAGTAGAGAGGAAAGTGAAGATTAATGGGTAAAGTAATTTTAGTTACTGGTGGCGCAAGAAGTGGAAAAAGTACTTATGCTGAGAATCTACTTAACGAAAAAGAACATGTCTTATATATTGCCACTGCTGTGGCCTATGATGAAGAAATGAAAGAGAGGATTAAGCTTCATAAGGCTCAGAGAACAAAGGAGTGGGAAACCTTAGAAGCCTTTGACGCACTAGATCATCAACTTAAAGAGCGAGGTAAGAGATATGATGGAATCTTGCTAGACTGTATTACAGTGATGACCACTAACCTACTTTTTAAACGAGAAGATTTCGATGAAAATGAGTTTACAAAAGATTTCTGGCCTAGTTTTGAAAAAGAGGTTATTTTAAAATTAACGAAATTGATGGAAGAAACTAGAAGTACTACGGAGACTTTTATTATGGTAACTAATGAAATTGGTATGGGATTAGTTCCAGAAACCCTCTTATCAAGAGAATTTCGAGACTGTGCTGGTCGAATTAATCAATTTCTAGCAAGAGAAGCAGATGAAGTTTATTTTCTTGTATCAGGAATACCCATGAAAATAAAAGAAAAGAATTGCTCATGAATACATTTCTGTTGATGGTTCAATTATTTACAAAGATTCCCATTAATAAAGAAATAGAATTTGGCAAGGAAAATTTCAGAAAAGGTGTATTATACTTCCCACTGGTGGGTTTAATCGTTGGACTTCTTACGGCATTTATGGCCTATGTGTTGAATTATATTTTCAGTAGAGAAATTACAGTGATGCTTTCAATATTTTTCTCCATAGCATTAACAGGAGCCCTTCACTGGGATGGTTTAGCTGACACCATGGATGGAGTGCTATCAGCACGCAAAAGAGAACAGATGCTGATTATTATGAAGGATAGCAGAATTGGGACCCACGGTGTGCTCTCATTAGTTCTATTTGTAATCCTAAAGTTTTTGTTTTTAATCGAACTTAATGATGAACTTCTCCTCCCAGTAATTTTCATTTTACCAGTGGTGGGGAAAACAGCCATTGCCTTGATGCTTTGGGGTTCTCAATATGCAAGAAAAGAAGGTCTTGGAGATCTCTTTATCGGAAAAAGTAGGCCCAGAGACTCTATAGGTGCAGGAGTCATCTCTTTGGTGATTATTTATCTGGTTTTAGGTGTAAAGGGTATTCTTGCATTAATATTTGTTATCCTGATCTCTTTGTTTATAAGAAGAAAATTAAATAGAATCCTGGGAGGAATGACTGGAGATACTCTAGGAGCAATTAATGAAATCTCAGAACTTCTCTTTATTCCACTTCTCATTCTCATGGAAAAAGTAGGTGCATTGCTATGACTCGATTCTATTTTGTTCGGCATGGAACTACGGATTCTAATGTAAAAGGTATTTATTATGGTAGGACTGATAGCGCTTTAAATGGTCGAGGAATTTTGCAGGCAAAAGATTTATGTCAGACATTTTCATTGGTGGACTTCGATGAAATTTACACTAGCCCAATGAAAAGATGCAGAGATACTGTTGAAATAATTACAACGAAGAAAGAAATAAGGGTAGAAGAGAAACTGGTGGAGATGGATTTTGGGCTTTGGGAAGGAATGCATTATACCGAATGCATGAAAATCTATCCCAAAGAATATGAAAATTGGTGTAGTGATTACAAAAAATATACACCGCCTAACGGGGAGAAATACACTGATTTCTACGATCGGATTTATCACTTTTACCATAATGTACTAAAAGAATTACAGGGTAATATATTGATTGTTTCTCATAAGGGAGTACTCCAACTACTCATATCGTTATTGCTAAATGAGGACGACAGTTTATTTTGGAACTTTGACTTTATGCCGGGGAAATACAGTATTTTAGAAAAGGAATTGAATCATTGTACAGTGAAAAATTTGAACATTTAGAGGAGATAAATAATGAGTAAAAAAATCATGGTCCAAGGAACATCTTCCTCTGTGGGGAAAAGTATTATTGCTACAGCCCTATGTAGAATATTTACAGAGGATGGATTTCAAGTCTCACCATTTAAATCGCAAAATATGTCGCTAAATTCCCATGTCACCACGGAAGGCTATGAGATGAGCCAATCGCAGTTTATACAAGCTTTAGCGTGTTCTAAGGCTCCTCATGTGAATATGAATCCAATCCTTTTAAAGCCAACGTCTAACCAGACATCCCAAGTTATCCTCATGGGAAAAGCGGTGGAGAACATGGGAGCAGCGGATTATTTTAAATACAAGAAAGATTTAAAAGACATCATCATGTCGGCCTACCATAATTTGGAGAGCGAAAGTGACGTTGTTGTCATTGAAGGGGCTGGTAGTCCAGCTGAAATAAATTTAAAAAGTGATGACATTGTCAATATGGGGCTTGCCCAAATGGTAGATGCTCCTGTTATTCTCATTGCAGACATTGACCGAGGAGGTGTTTTCGCATCCATCTACGGTACAGTGATGCTTCTTGAGGAAGAAGAGAAAAAAAGAATTAAGGGCATTATTATCAATAAATTTAGAGGAGATAAAAATCTTCTTATGCCTGGAGTTAGACAGATAGAAGAATTAGTAGGTATTAAAGTTTTAGGGGTCATTCCATATTTTAATCTTGATTTAGACGAAGAAGATAGCGTTATAGATTGGCGGAAATTTTCAAAAGTTCAAGATACTAAATTGGACATTGCTGTCATTAATCTCCCTCATATTTCTAATTTTAGTGATTTTCATCCTCTGACTATTATAAAAGATATCACACTAAGATTTGTGGATTTAGATGAGGACATTGGAGATGCTGACCTTATTATTCTTCCAGGAACAATATCGACCATCGAAGCTTTAAAGCAGATGAAAGAAAGTGGAATGGATCAGAGAATTTTACAATCTCACCAAAAGGGAACTCCGTTAATGGGGATTAGTGGTGGATATCAAATCCTTGGAAAGACGATTAAAGAGGTTCAGACTATTGAAAAGGAAGAAGTTGAAATTCGAGGATTAGGAATTATTCAAATGGATACGCTTTATTCTAGGGATAAAAATACTTCACTGATTGAGGGAAGTGATTATCTTAGTCTAACAGAAGTTCAAGGCTATGAGATTCATATGGGTAAGAGTACTCATCATCAGATCTATCCCCCCCTTCTGACCATTAAAAAACGAAACAATCTAGAAATCGCGTCCATGAACGAGGGGATAATGGATCTTGAAAATGGATTAATGGGAACCTTTGTCCATGGAATATTTGAAAATGGTAACTTTACCCGAGGTCTTTTGGATTATCTATGCCATAAGAAGGGCATAGAGCCCCTAGAAGAAGTGATTGGAGATTTCTGGATCCATCGTGAAAAAGAAATTGATAAACTTGGTAAGATTGTCCGGGAGAATATCGATATGGAGAGCCTTTATGATGTCCTTCATGAATCCTGAATTAATCCTAATCTACATAGCCTTTATGATGGATTTTCTTTTAGGTGATCCTCAAAGACTATATCATCCGGTGATGGCTATTGGATGGTTCATAAAGATGTTTGAAAATACTATTTTAGGTAAAACTAGAACAAGAAAGTTTCTTAGGACTTCCGGGTTTTTCCTATGGGTTATAACAGTATCAGGTACCTTCCTTATAGTCTTTTTAGTGTTATGGTTGGGAAATCTGATTCATCCAGTACTGGGAACGACCCTAACGATTATCCTGCTATGGTTAGGTATTGCAGCAAATTCTCTAAAAAAAGAAAGCTCAAAGGTCATGGTTTCTCTTCTACGTGAAGATATCCCTAAAGCCCGTGAAAGCCTATCTTACATCGTAGGTCGTGACACATTAGACATGGATTCTCACTCTATAATCAAAGCCACGGTAGAAACTGTAGCTGAGAACACTTCAGATGGAGTTATTGCACCACTTTTCTATGCCTTGCTTGGAGGTGCTCCACTTCTCTGGGCATATAAGGCTGTGAATACACTAGATTCCATGGTGGGATATAAGAATAATAAATATGCAGACTTTGGGTATTATTCTGCAAAGCTAGACGATGTATTTAACTATATTCCGGCTAGAATAACAGCGCTATTTATGATGTTGGCATCCTTACTTCCAGGGTATTCATTTAAAGGTAGTGCTAAGGTATGGCGTGAAGATTGTAGAAATCACAAAAGTCCTAATGCGGGCCATCCAGAAGCTGCAGCGTCAGGAGCGCTAGGCATAGAGCTTGGGGGTGATTCCAGCTATTTAGGTGTGATCTCAATAAAACCTTCCATTGGATTAAGTCTTAAGAATCCGGAAGCCAAAGATATAAAAAAAGTAAATACACTTATGTATCTTTCCTCAATTCTATTTCTAATTGGCAGTAGCGTTGCTACCTATTACTTTGAAAGGAGGTGATTGTAATAAATTATCATGGTGGAGATATTTATAAGTATACTCAAGAAGTCATCGACTTTAGCTCAAACATTAACCCGTTAGGGATTCCCGAAAGCTTTAGAGCTGCTATAGAAGATAACTTATCTTGTATAGAGCGATACCCAGATCAACACTATCGAAAACTAACGGCTTCAATTGAAAAGTATCTTCAAATTGAAAACAGAAATATTGGTGTTGTATTAGGCAATGGTGCCATTGAAGTAATCTATAAAACTATTGAATATTTGCCGATAAAAAAGATTATTTTAGCTACGCCGACATTTTCAGAATATAAAAGAGCGGCTGTGCTCAATAATATACCCATCTATGAAGTTGAGCTTTATGATGCTGGTGGAAAAATAGATATGGAAAAACTATTTACTTTAATTGAAGAGCAGGTTCTTGTGATTTTATGTAACCCAAACAACCCTACAGGGTCCCTAACGCCAAAAGAAGAACTCATGGATCTTGCCTACAAATTGAAAGAGCATAACGGATATTTGATGATAGATGAAACCTTTATAGAATTCACAACGACCTATCCTGATAACAGCTTGTTAGACTTAGAAGTTAAAAATTTAGTCATAATCAGAGCACTTACAAAATACTTTGGTATGCCAGGGCTAAGGTTAGGATATGGTGTGTTCATGGATCGTGACATTGGTGAAAAAGTCAATAAGCTGATGGAACCTTGGCATATAAATGCTTTAGCAGATCTTGCTGGACAGACAGTCCTCCACGATTTAGAATATCAAAACGCCAGTCGGAAATGGATTATGGAAGAACGACCTAGGTTTTTAAAAGAATTAGAAAAACTTATTCATTTTTCTTTTTTACCCACTGAAGCCAATTTTATTCTGATGACTTCTAAAAAATATACATCTAATGAAATACAAGAAATCCTATTAGAATCGAACTTAATCATTCGATTACCATATGGCTTTAAAGGGTTAAATGATAATCACTTTAGAGTTGCAATCAAAGACGAGACTTCAAATCGAAAAATGTTTAATGCTTTAGAAAAAATAGACCAAGAACTATCAATAAAATAAAAAAATATTAATATAAGGAGAGATTGAAATGAAAAGAAAAATAATGGCTTTACTTACAACAACAATTATAACAGTGGGGATTTTCACTGGGTGTAATGCAAACAAAGAGGTTGAAAAACCTATAGAAAATGAGGTCGTTGAGACACCAGTAGAGGGTGAAGAGACTAGTGAAGTCCAAACAGTTTATCCTTTAACGATAGAAGATTCAACTGGAAATGTTGTAATTCTTGAGGAAAAGCCAGATAGAATTATTTCTGTATCACCTACCATCACTGAGGCCATGTTTTCATTGGATTCTAAAGCTTTACTTGTTGGAAGAACAGATTACTGTGATTTTCCTGTTGAAGTAACAGAAATTGAATCTATTGGGTCATTAAAAGAGCCTAATATTGAGAAAATTGTAGAACTTGAACCTGATATTGTTATAGCATCTGCTCATTTTAGTGAAGATGTTTATGAGAAGTTAAACGAATTAGAAGTTAAGGTAATTGTCCTTAATCCTAATGATTCTTTTGAAGGTGTTTATAGTACTATCGAGACTCTGGGCCAGATTGTAGATGCTAATCTTATAGCTGATGAGTTAGTAAATGGGATGAAAACCACCGTTGAAGAGGTAGAAAAAAAGGTTAGCGGACTAGCTACACCAAGTGTATATTATGTGGTAGGATTTGGAGAATTTGGAGATTTCACGGCAGGTGGTGGAACGTTTATTAGTGAAATGATTAAACGTGCCAATGGCAATAATATAGCTGATGATGTGGAAGGATGGAGTTACAGTCTTGAGAAAGTAGTAGAACATGATCCAGAAATTGTGGTTATATCAAAATATTTTGATGCAAAAAATGGTTTTGTTGCTACCAATGGTTATAAGGATTTAACGGCAGTTAAAGAAGATAATGTGTTTGAGATCGATAATAATCTAATTGATAGACAAGGCCCAAGATTAGCTCAAGGGTTTGAGGCTTTAGCTAGAATTATACATCCAGACGCTTTTAAATAGGTGTAGAGATGAGTTTTATTGAGAAAAGGGGATTCTATAGATCTCTTTTCTTTCTTCTCTTACTTGGCCTCTTATTATTAGGTGTTTTTGTAAGTACATTTGGTGCTGCAGACATTAGTATGGTTAATGCTCTTAAGATACTTTTAAAGCAAGTTCCCATGGTTGGGAATCTTTTCGTAGAAGATTATGCTCTAGAAACTCATGAAATTATTATGCTAAAGATTAGAATGCCCCGGGTTATTCTATCTGCCATCATTGGAATAGGATTATCAGTTGTGGGGGCTGGCTTTCAAGGAATGTTCAAAAATCCCATGGCTGACCCCTACGTCATAGGCGTATCATCAGGTGCAGCTCTGGGGGCTGCCATAGCCATCACCATAGGGAACAAATATCTGTTTGGACCCTTTGCTTCAATCCAATTCATGGCTTTCCTAGGGGCTATTATCACCGTCATTAGTGTTTATGGCATTGCTAAAGTGGGAACGAAGGTTCCTTCTGTTACCCTACTTTTAGCGGGTATAGCCATAAGCTCTATGGCATCAGCCCTGATTTCAATACTAATGATTTTTAATAGAGATCAAGCTGACAGTATTATTTTCTGGACTATGGGGTCTGTGGCGGCAGCCAGATGGGGACAGGTCTTATACCTGTTTCCGGTGGTCCTTATGGGAACGATTATCATATTTTTCTATGCTAAAGATCTTAATCTGATGATGGCTGGAGATGAGACCGCACAGAATCTTGGTGTGGAAATTGATAAGACAAAGAAAGTTTTGTTAGTTGTGTCATCTATTATGATTGCGTTTATCGTCTCGTCTAGTGGAGTTATAGGCTTTGTTGGCCTTATAGTACCCCATTCGATTAGACTACTACTTGGTCCGGATCATCGGGTTTTAATCCCGTTTTCCGCATTAGGGGGGGCTGTGTTTATGATATTCTCAGATACCATTGCTCGAACTATACTTGCCCCCATGGAGATACCTGTAGGAGCGATTACAGCATTATTTGGTGCGCCTTATTTCATATTTTTGCTTCGTAAAACCAAATTGAGGGGGACATCTTAATGAGTACGATCTCCATCCGAAATCTTGATTATTCTTATGGGGACACCCAAGTTCTAAATGGAATCAACATATCACTAGAAAAAGGAATGTTCTATAGCATTCTGGGGCCTAATGGTTCTGGTAAAACCACATTGCTGAAAAATCTGCAAAAGATTTTAAAAAGTGATAAAAAGTGTATTTACATTAATGGAGAGGATTTAGCCTCTATTTCGATAAAAGAGCTTTCAAAACAGATAGCTATTGTGCCTCAAGAAACCCATATGGATTTTGATTTCACTGTGCTTGATATGGTTCTTATGGGCCGATCACCCTATATTAAGAGATTTGAATCTGAGAGCAAGTATGATCTGGAATTGTCACAAAAAGCCATGGAAACCACGAATACCTGGAAGTTTAAAGACAAATCTGTTCGAAATATCAGTGGGGGAGAATTACAAAGAGCTATTGTGTCCCGGGCTATGGTTCAAGATACGGACATCATGCTCTTAGATGAACCTGTATCAAATTTAGATTTGTATCATCAGATGTCCATACTAAAGACAGTATCTGGATTTTGCAGATCTAAGGGGGTTACAGTGGTGGCTGTACTTCATGATATCAACTTAGCTATTGAATTTAGTGATGTATTGATTTTACTAAATCAAGGCGAAATAGTATCTATGGGTCCTGCTGAAGAAGTGATTACAAAAGAAGCGATAAAAACTCTTTATGACATGAACTGTATGATTATAGAGAACCCTGCTTCAGGAAAACCACATATTATTCCTACCGATATACACACATAAAAGGAGAAAACAATGCAAGATGGATTTATTCAGATATATACAGGAGAAGGTAAAGGGAAAACTACAGCAGCTTTAGGATTAGCATTTCGTGCTGCTGGTAGAAAGAAAAAAGTGCTTTTTGTACAGTTTTTAAAAGGCATACATACAGGAGAAGAAATCAGTATGAATGAGAATGAATATATCGAGCACCTAAAGCTATCAGAAACCGTTCGATTTTTCAATAAACTGGCTCCTGAAGAGCAAGCTGAACTTAAAGCAAGAACAGAAAAGGAATGGGGCAGTTTAATTGAACGAATTGAAACTAGTCCATTAGATGTACTTGTTCTTGATGAAATTATGATTGCTATTTCACATGGACTTATTGACGAAAGTGATGTAATCAAGCTATTAAATAATAAACCACAAAAGTTGGAGGTTATCTTAACGGGCAGATATGCATCAGATCACCTTATTGAAAATGCTGATCTAGTCACAGAGATGAAGAAATTAAAGCATTATTATGATAAAGGAGTTACTTCAAGATTAGGAATCGAATATTAACAACAGCAAAAGCTTTGGATGTTTTTCTGAAGCTTTTGCTGTTTCTGTATATTAAATAAGCATATTATGTTAGATTCTTATAACATGTAACACACTTTCATAAAAAGTAGAGATTAGAACAACTGTGTTCCATTGCTAGAGGTAATACAGTATTATATAATTAGAACATTGAGGAGGTACAAGAATATGAGCAACAAATTATCTGTTTATCTTGTTTTATTATTAGTTTTTGGAATGGCAATGATAAGTATTTTTGATTTTTCTTATATTGTCCAAAAAATATATTACTTCATTGAGATGCTTTTGCTAATTGCTATAGTGTATGAATTTTTGTATAGAAACAGACTAAAAGAGAAGAGAAGGGGATAAGGTGTTATTGTAAAACTAGGAAACAGGGTTTGCAATAGCACCTTGTTTTTTTCTATTGCTATTACTTGATGTAATCAACTGAAGGACATTAAGTAGCGTTTTACTAATTTGGATTTATCTCTAAAAACTTCACCTAGTAAAGAATATTATCAATTCATTAAAATAGTTCCAGATAATAATAGTGTAATTATTTTTATAAAAAACTTTTGAAATGAATGAATTCAAAAAATAGAATAAATAACTTTTAAATGAAGAAAAGTTATTCATTTAAAACGTATTAATAATTATGTCAACTTAATCTATTAAAAATGATATAAAAACCCACATATAGTAATTAAAGAGCCAGCTATATCGATATGTAGAAATAGCTGGCTATATTTTATTCGATTTCATCTGACAGTGGGTTCAATTTCACCGCTTCTCTCAGGGATTCATTATCTACATGGGTGTAAATTTGTGTTGTCGACACATTTTCATGGCCTAAAATCATCTGAAGGCTCCGTATGTCAACTTTACCATGCTTATACATTAGGGTAGCTGCAGTGTGTCTTAGTTTATGTGGACTGTATCTTTCATCGACTAATCCAGCATGAGTTGTATGTTTCTTTACGAGGTTTTCTACAGATCTCTTATTAATCTGTTTTCGATGGGTGGACAAAAACAAATAATCCTTATCAGTTTCTATGACATCAATCTTGGATCTAATCTGCATATAATCATTAATGCTAGCCACACAAGCTTGGTTTAAATAGACAACTCGTTCTTTATTTCCTTTACCAATAACTGATAAAGTATCTTCTTTAATTTTGCTAATTCGAATACTCACCAGTTCAGACAGTCTGAGACCACAATTTAAAAACAATGTTAAGATACAATAATCTCGAGGATAATTTATGTTTTCTTTATCCATAGATCTAAGCAGATGAAGACTTTCAGGTAACGTTAAATAAACAGGATTTCTTTTCATGATTTTAGGACGTTCTAATTCTACAGTAGGATCTTTATCGATGATACGGGCTTTAATGTGTAAGTAATTAAAGAAAGTTTTGATACAGGCCGTTTTTCTAGCTCTAGCATAGGTAGAATTCTTTCTTTGGCGATCTGTATAGGATAAAAAGGAATAGATTTCAGAAAGAGTAATTTTTTGTAAAAATTCATCATCAATGTCATGAATTAGAATCTCATCAAATGAAACATCAGCAGATACAAGTTTTCGATGCTTCTTTACAAAGCGAAAGAATAATCCTAAGTCATAACTGTAGGCTTCTAGGGTGCTATCGGACTTACCGCGGATGGTACTGGAGTAATTCATGAAGTCTAGGACTCTTTGTGGGTATATTTCTAAATATGGCTCATTTTTTTTATTCATTTAATTCATCCTTTGTGGAATTTCGGTGGGGCGATTTCACTAAAATTCCGTTATTTTCTGTCGTTATTCTTATTATAGTTCATTTACTTCGCGAAATCAACATTTCGCGAAGTAAATTATATAGAATGAAAAGAAGGTATTCCTCCCTCTTTTGGTTCAGCTATTCTTAAAAAATATGAAATCCTGGTAATTTACCGTTTAGCAGATGAAATCTAGTATTCTTTTGGTCCGGCTAATTTAATCTAGCGATAGAATCTATTAATTATGTGTTTAATTCTAACTTTCTTTAGTCAACCTAACAAACCATCTTATATTCTATATACCTTAATGATTTCATTTATCTTAATCTACTGGTCTAAATACATTTAATACCTAAGTCAAACATTTATAAGGAATCTACATAAGCCATCTAAAAGTCTTTATCTATCTTTTTTAGAGGAAGAATTCTTAATACAATCTTTCCTTCAACTTGTTCTATCGAAACACTCCCGAAACTTCTACTATCATTACTTTTACCTGGCAATCGATTATCTCCAAGAACAAATAATTCATTTTCTTGAACAGTATGATTTTCTCCAAAATTAAGGCTTTCTGTATAAGAATCATTTTCAATATAGGATTCTATGATTTCTTCATCATTAATATAGAGTTTACCATTCATGATATCGATGGTATCTCCTGGTACTCCAATCACTCTTTTAATGAAATATCGATTATCATTTTTTAAAGGTGATTTAAAAACAACGATATCTCCCCTTACGTAGTCTTCAATTTTAAGCACCGCTTCATATTTTTTTAGAATCAAGCGATCGTGCTCTTCTAATGTGGGATGCATTGAGCTTCCTTTTACTTCTGTAATATTAAAAAGAAAGGTATGAATAAATATAGCGGCTATTATGGCTATTGCTATTGACTTAATCCAATCTTTTACATCGTTCTTTGTACTTTTGTCGCTGCTTTCAAATTCATAGTTCATATCAGAATTCCTCTCATAGATCTTTTTTGAAGAAAAATAGTCGTAGCACGCCATGATGAAGATTGGAAGAAATCATCTTCATGTTCAGCTATCTAATGGGTATAGTATACCTCAATCCTACTTCACTGAAAACTAGCTATGCCGTTTGAAATCGATGAATAAAACAATCATAATTTAAGTTTGAATTATTATTCTGGAAAGAAAACTAGGTTTTCATAACCGAAATCTTTAAATTCAATAAAAAACCAAAGTGGATGGATTTGACTATTACCAAAATTTATAGGATGAGAGGTAAAAGTAATATTAGAATCATTAATACTAAAAGAAAGAGACTTCTTCACATCATCAAAATCAACTTCGGCTTCTCCCCTTTCTTGGTTAATGGCGTCGACAAGGCGAGAATTGATTAATTCTTCATAAGGTTGATAGTCCATTCTAAATAAATCTTCTAATTCAACTTTCTCGCCACTTTGCGTATATAGGGAAGCTTCAGATGTAAATTCACTAATCTCATCTTTATGAATCATCTGCTCCTTAACGATCTTGAAATACGGCCCTATATACATGCCGATGTATTCTGTTGATATATAGATGTTTTCAGGGTTTTCTTCGTTAATCTCAATATCATATTCGTCTATAAATAGACTGTTCTCAAGAAATAGTTCCCTCAGAACTGGGGGAAGATTTTTGGGATAATTCCTAAAATTTGAAATAATATAGCCATCTTTCAAAACCTGTTCAGGCTCTGGAACGAGTCGGCTAGAGTAATATGGGATAAGAGTTAATTCTTTTTTTGGGTTCATATATATGTTTGGAATATCGTCATAGAAGCGTTCCTTAATGGCTAAATATCCTTCTAAATCTCTATATGGAATTCTGATGATGCTATACGTAAATCCAGTATCAAATTCTGGCATAGCATAATCTATGATAATTTGAAGATCATAGGTAGTTAAAAGAAACTTCTGATTTTCCTTAATTCCTGTAAAAGGATATACTCGGACAATTTGACTGTCACTATAATCTTGCCTATCTAACCCAGCGATGAAATTGATTTCCTCTACAATATAGTTATTGATTAAAGCCTTATAGTCTGTCTCATCAGCGAAAAGATCTCCTAATTTTAATTCTTCACCAGTAGATAAGTCTACGTTATAACATTCAATAGCCGTAGTATATATTGGTTCGTTCGATGTTTTTTTATTCGGATATGAACGGGCTATAGAGGTTTGTACTGAAAGAAGATTAAATGCGCTAAAAGACTGAAATGTGGAGGTATTAGACTCTAATACTAAAGCATCTTCTTCTATATGTTGTCTAATCCCCCTGTATGGGGGTAGATCATTATATTTCAAATTTTGATGCCTTCTTGTAATCTCTGAATTGATTTCTTTCTGAAGTTTATTATTTAAGAGACCTTCAAACAGATATTGAACTTCAGATTCTTCATCTTCGTTAAAAATGTGTTCAATACTATTGCTCGCTAAGTAATCCATCAATTTAGGATCATATACTTCTCTAAAATCATTTTTAGGTCTTGAAACCTCTTGGATTATAATTGGTTCATTTGCCAGTGGAGCATCTTCTAATTCGCTCTTATCGCTACATCCTGGTAGTAACATGAGACTCATTAGTGCCAAAGTAATACCCACTAATATAAGAAAAGATTGAAAGTTTTTATTATTTTTTAACTTTAACATACCCGGCCTCCTGGGCTAAAGCTTGACCCTCTTTAGATAATAAATAAGAAATGATTTTCCTAGCTTCACTATTCTTTTTCTCATCAGATCTAATCACAGCGTAATACGATGTGTGAATAGGATAATCCCCAGAAGCAATAGTTTCGTTATTTGGTTCAATACCATTTATTTTAAGGAGTTTAACCTTGTCATTGCCCCACATGGCACTGGCATAGTAATAATAAGAATACCCAATACCGTCAGGTTGATTTGTATAAGTTGAAACAGTATCGATTAATTCGCCCATACCTGCAATAGATTGCTCTGAAGGAGCTTCCATAGGCTCTAATTCTTTCATAACTAAGCCTAAAAACCCTGTTTGACTTCCGGAATTAACAGGTCTTTGATAGGCTTTAATCGGCATGTCATCTCCCCCTACTTCTTTCCAGTTAGTATATTCCCCTGTATAGATTTTTTGAATTTGATCTATAGTAAGGCCATTAACCGGGTTATCAGCAGCATTTAAAAAGACAAAAGCCTCACTTACCACAGGTATGACTTCTAATTCTATCTCACTTTCTTCAGCCAACTTCAATTCTTCCTCAGATGGGCTTGTGACAAAGATTAAATCAACTTCACCCTTAATAAGATTAACGTAGGCTTCATGAGTCTTTGAATGGGCCACATACTGCCTTGCTTCTTCTATCGGCATATCCATAAGCTTAGCGGCTAGAGCTTCTGATAGTGGTATAGTGGCTGTGGATCCATCTATAGCTGGATAACTTTCGCTATTATAATTTAAACCTCGAATAGTCGTATTAGAAGAACATCCATAAAAGAAAAGCACACCAACAATTAGAATAACCGATAATGTAAGGTATTTTTTTAAGGTCATACTTATACCTCCAATAACAATAGAATTAACTAATTATTTTGACTTCATTGATTATAAAATAACATGAAATCGAATAAACATTGAAACAATTCAGTGACAATTTAGATAATATTGTAAGATATGAAATTAAGATGAGATAAGGTACAATAAGAGAAAAGGTAATGAGGAGATTAAAATGAAAGAATTAAAGAAAATCTTAAACGATAGTAATCTTTGTGTTTTAGCCACAACAAATGGAAAAAACCAACCAAATAGCTCTCTTATGCAGTACCAATATGATGAAGAGTTAAATGAACTCCATATGATGACATCAAAAGAAAGCTCCAAATCAAAGAATATAGAAGAAAATCCTAATGTNNATAGCTTTAACTGTCTATGGTGAGGCTAGCGTCACAAAGGATAAGAATAAAAAGGATGAAATTATAAAAACACTAGTCACGCTTTATCCTTCTCTTGAACAATTTGCACAAAGTAGTAGCTGTGAAATAATCGTAGTAAAACCGACTAAGTTTCTTCTTCTAAACGGTGTAACTGATTCTAAAGTCTTTACCATGAAAGAATTTTTAAAAAAATAAAGCAAAAAAAANNAAAAAAAAGATTTGAGTCAAAAATAAGACACTCAAATCTTTTTATTTTGCGATTACTGAAAAGTTTTACTTAGAATTAGTTTTTAATGTACCTTGTAAAGGCTTAGGTCTAGCTAATACCTCTGCCCAAATAATTCCTTGTTGGGCTTCACTGATATTAAATGCAGCGACTGTATCATTAGTGTTAAAAACACCGATTTCATCAGTAATCATATCTGTAAGTTCTTCTAAATCTCCAATTTCATTAGGATCCTCATTTTCCTTACTCCATCGTACCGCTTCCTCGCGAGATTTTGTTAGAGCTTCTTCAGCTAGTTTATCTTTATCTCGCTCAATGGCTTCTTTATAAATTCGTTCTTCTTCAAGCTGTCTTTGTTTCCAACTTTTTTCTTGAACCATATCCTCACCAGTTAGTTTTTTGACTAAACGTCCAAAGCCATCCTGAACCATATCTCTAGCTGCTTGCACATCAGGATTTGCTGGATTAGGATTATTTCTAGTTTGCATTGAACCTCCTGCATTAGGCTTTTGGGACTGATTTTGAACAGTTCTTTGGGGTTGGTTCTGGACTGTTCTCTGATTTGTAGTTCTTTGTTGGTTTTGGTTAGGTCTCCGATTCGTTACATTTTTTTTGATATTCTTAGTAAAACTGGAGACTACACCAAATATAACCAGTAGAACGATTAAGTCCTCCATGGGATCCCTCCGTTCTTATTCGCTTTTTGTTCCATTGGGAGAAGTTGGCTTGGTGCTTTGAGAAATTGAATCTCTCATATTAGTATCAGACATTACATTTTTCATATTATAATAATCAAAAGCACCGATATTTCCACTTCTTAAAGCTTCTGATAGGGCTTTTGGTACTTCAGCTTCAGCTTCTACAACTCTAGCTCTCATAGCTTGAACTTCTGCTTTCATTTCTTGTTCTTGAGCTACAGCCATGGCACGACGCTCTTCAGCTTTAGCTTGAGCAATTTTCTTATCCGCTTGAGCTTGATCTTCTTGAAGTTTAGCTCCAATGTTACGTCCAATATCAATATCTGCAATATCGATGGATAAAATTTCAAATGCTGTTCCAGAGTCTAACCCCTTTTTTAGAACTGTGGATGAAATCATATCTGGATTTTCAAGGACGGATTTATGATCTTCAGATGAACCTACTGTAGTTACAATACCTTCACCAACTCTAGCGATGATGGTTTCTTGACCAGCACCACCGACAAGTCTATCTAAGTTAGCTCTTACAGTAACTCTAGCTTTAACTTTTACTTCAATACCATTCTTCGCTACAGCAGCGATGAATGGTGTTTCGATAACAATAGGATTAACAGACATCTTAACCGCTTCAAGCACGTCTCTACCTGCAAGATCAATGGCAGCGGCTCTCTCAAATTCTAGAGGGATCTGAGCTCTCTCTGCAGCAATTAGAGCGTTAACTACTCTATCTACATTTCCACCTGCTAAGTAGTGAGCTTCTAATTTATTACCGTTTAAGTTAAGACCGGCTTTGTCCCCTTTAATCCAAGGACTAACAATCTTACTAGGTACGACTCTTCTTAATCTCATACCAATAAG
>LFRM01377543.1_pt1 | contig 19158 bp, 15 predicted proteins | sample 618341 | NCBI WGS metagenome assembly LFRM01 (sample SAMN03654438, study PRJNA283298) | anaerobic digester metagenome | isolation source: pool of bioreactors CSTR01a, CSTR02a, and CSTR03a thermophilic anaerobic... | place: Denmark: Kgs. Lyngby | collected 2014-05-21 | reverse complement strand
GTTATCCTGGATACCCTCAATATAGCAATCCTGTCTATATGGGAAACGAGGACATTGCTGAAAGCGAGAAAGAGCTTTTGAGCAGGCAGTTAGGGTACTTGGAAGGTGAAAAAGAATTTTTGGGCAAGCAAGCAGAGTACCTGGAAAAAGAGTTGGAACAGGTCAAGAAACGCCTTGCGAAATTTGAAGATAACGACAAATAAAAAGTGGAATCCAGATTGAAAAAGGGCAGGATACCCTGCCTTTTTTGCTTTTAATCTTGATTGCAAAATGTCCTTATTGATATGTCCCCAGGGACGGGAGATATGCCCTTTAAAGTTTTTTAGTCATATCCCTGAATGGTATTGTTGTGGTAACCTCATCACAGGAATGAGTACTCTACTTTGAAGGTATGCTGTGGGAATACAATACACATACTAAAACAACACAATTATTGGAGTGCGTGATTCCTTTGGAAGAAAAACAGCTTATCGGCGAGCTTAACAGGATTCTGACTCTGGAACATGGGCACCTTGGCATGTACAGGGACTTTATTGACCATGAGGAAAAGGAAATCAGGAGGACTTTCAGAAGATTTGCTGAAATTGAAGCTGAACACGTGGAAAAAGTAAAAAGTATACTCTACAATTTAGGCGCCAAACCTTCTTTTGTTGTTGAGGGCGGGGATATTATCGGCAGCCTCTTTGGATTTACTATTAATAAAGCTGCCAGTATCAAGGACATCATAAAAATATACAGTGCTATCGAAAAAAAATCCCATGAAGGTTATGCGGCTTTTGTTTCCAAGATTGAACAGGATGCAGATAACAGAAACCGTTTCCTGGCTGAAATCGTATCTTCCAACATGCTGGAGTCCCACTTAATGCACCTTTGGTTGGAAGACAAGCTAAGAACTATGTGAACTTGTCGGTATTTCTTTCTTTACAAAGAATGGTTCTTAACGATAGGACGGGCATCCCTGAAAACTGGAAGCCCGACAGCCGCTCCCGACAGGAAATACGCAACCGCCTCTAAGAAGGCCGACAGAACACCTTCTAATGGAGCGGTTTTTTCAATTCTAATCAAATTCTAATTTTTCACCAATCTTTCTCTAACTCCTGATTGCTATCATACTAATTGAAAAAATTAAATTGCCAATGGAGGAGTCCGTTATGGAAATTACCCTGGAAAAAATCGACCTTTTGAGAAAGAGAGCCAACGTCAGCTACAAAGAAGCAAAGGAAGCCCTGGAAAAGAATGATGGAGATGTGGTGGAGGCTCTGGCCAGTTTGGAAGAGGAGGATAAAATTAAACTCCAAAAGGAAGACACTGGTCCTTCTTTTTGGGAAAAAACAAAACGGCTTTACGTTAAAGCCAGCAAAGTCCGGTTTATCATCTCCAGAGAAGAGACTTCCTTACTTAATATCGGCGTACCTTTGGCCCTTTTGGTTGCTGTTATTGCTATGCCCCTGGCTGTTACGTTGATTATCCTGGCCTTGATAACCGGGTGCAGAATCAAGTTTATCAAGACAGACGGGGAAGAGTGCCGTATAAATGACAGCCTGGATAATATTGCTGACAAGGCCAGCAAATTTGCTGACAAAGTTGCCAAAGAAATTAAGGATGCCTAAATGCCTGCCCTTTCCAGCGGTGGGAATGCTGTAGGAATAAACGATTCTTGAAGGCGGGGCAACCACCCCCCAAACATAGAAAAAACTAGTGATACCTTCCGGTTGATGCCGGGTAGTTGAGCCTGTATGTGTTACCGGGCTCAATTTTTTTTCAGCCTTTGTTGGCAAAAGGGATTGAGTATAGTAGATTAGTGGTATTAAAGGGGGAGGAGATTATCCTATGACCGGATTTAACATACTGATTATTGAAGACGAAGCAAAGATTGCCAGGTTTGTGCAGCTGGAACTGGAGCACGAAGGATATGCTGTCCATGTTGAACATGACGGCAGGGAGGGTCTGGAAGAAGCTATTTCCGGTACTTACGACCTGGTTATACTTGATGTTATGCTTCCTTCCCTAAATGGAATGGAAGTACTGCGCCGGCTGCGGAAGGTCTCGGAGGTTCCTGTAATTATGCTCACAGCCAAGGGCGATGTTATGGACAGGGTTATGGGACTTGATTCAGGGGCCGACGACTATATCGTAAAACCCTTTGCTATCGAAGAACTCCTTGCCCGTATCCGGAGGGCTTTAAAACGAAAACAGCCATCCCTCGAAAAGAAGGGAGTACTTAAAGCGGGGGAACTTACCCTGGACCCTGCCCGGCACATTGTGACCCATGGAGACGAAGAGATAGAATTGACCAGGACTGAATTTGACCTGCTTCACTACTTAATGCTGAACAAGGGTATTGTCCTTACCAGGGAGACTATTCTGGATAATGTCTGGGGATATGAGCACACGGGAGATACTAATGTGGTTGATGTTTATATCCGCTATCTCCGGAGTAAAGTGGATGAGAAGTATAATAAAAAGTTTATCTTTACCGTGCGGGGAGTTGGGTATCAACTGAGGGATGACGAATGAAAAGTTTTTTCCAGGCTGTGCGACAGGTTCTTATCAGCGTTTTGGCTGGTGTAATATTTATTTTTAACGGCTTAGCTTTATTTTTCGGTGTGGTGTTCCGGTCTCTGGCTTTCATAAAAAACATCGTCAGCAATAAACTCCGTTTTTCTCTTACCTTTAGGATTACAGTTACCTATTTATTCATCTTTTTTTTCCTCTCATTGCTGATGAGCACCGGAATAATAGTCAGCTTCAACTTTTTCATAACAGAGTACCCTCCTGAAGATTACCTGAGTTTATTGGCCGCCATTCTGGCTGTCTTCAACCTGGCAGGCATTATCGTGATTATTCTTGTGGGTTCAAAGGCCAGCAGGAACATTCTTGCTCCTATAAAAGCCATGACGGATGCCGTCCGGGAGATTTCATTTAACCAGCTTGACCGTAGGCTGGAAGTCTCCGGGCCAAAAAATGAGCTAAAAGACCTTGCTCAAACTTTTAACGAAATGCTGGACAGGATCCAGGAATCCGTGGAGCAGCAGAACCGTTTTGTTTCCGATGCTTCCCATGAACTGCGAACCCCTATTTCCGTTATCCAGGGATATACCAATCTTTTAGCCCGCTGGGGTAAGGATGACCCGAAAGTACTGGATGAATCCATTTCTGCCCTCCAGAGTGAAGCTGAGAGCATGAACCACCTGATTGAGGAACTGCTCTTCCTGGCGCGGGAGGATACAGGAAGGCTAATAATTAACAAGGAAAAGTTCAACTTAAGGGATGTAATAGATGAAGTTTTATATGAAACAAGCATGATAGACAAGGAACATCTGATTACCAGCGAAAAAAAAGAAGAATTTTTTATCAACGCTGACAGGAAGCTAATCAAGGAAGCAATCAGAATATTTATGGACAACAGTATCAAGTATACTCCACCGGGCGGGAAAATTACGCTCAACTGCTATGTGAAGGGGACGAAAGGAGTCATAAGTATTGAAGATACCGGACTGGGGATATCAAAAGCAGACCTGCCCCATATATTCACCCGTTTTTACCGGGCTGACCGGTCCCGGACGAAAGAAACAGGAGGAACTGGGCTGGGCCTGACCATAGCTAAGCTGATTATCGATAATCACAATGGAAAAATAAACGTTTGGAGTGAGGTAAACGAGGGGACTATTTTCCGCATTGAACTACCTTTGTCTTCCGATTAAGAGCAGCCTCAGTTTATGCCCCGTCGGCCCCGTCATTTCTTGTTGTACAGGGGGGCTTTTTTCTTTTCAAGCAGTGAAGTGGCAAGGGACAGCTTGTCTTTTCCTCCAGGGACCTGCCAATAATGCTTATTTAAACTTGTATTTTTTTGAAGCATCATCAAAGAAGGAAGGGGCGGATTTCCGCCCCTTCCTTCTTTATAAATAAGGGGTACGGGGTGTTAGGCTTTAGCTCATCCTGTAGCAGTGGTTCAGCGGACCGCTGCCCTTGCTGCCCAGGTCAAACATACAGTTAAGGGCGCCGGTGATATATTCCTTGGCATTTTTGATGCTGTCTTTCATGGAGTAACCCATAGCCAGGTTGCAGGCGATGGCAGAAGATAAGGTACAGCCTGTACCATGGGTGTTGGGATTATCTATTTTGGGGGCTCGGAACCAATGCACTTGACCCTCAATAAAAAGCATGTCGTCTGCCCTGTTGTTCAGGTGCCCCCCTTTGATTATTACACCGGTTCCGACTGCTTCCGAAATCTTTTTACCGGCGCGCACCATGTCTTCCTCTGTTTTAATGGGAAAACCGCAGAGTCTTTCTGCTTCATGGAGGTTAGGGGTAATCACGTCAGCCACGGGCAGGAGTTTTTTGATTAAAGCTTCTTCAGCACCATCACTCAATAGTTTGCTTCCGCTGGTGGAGACCATAACCGGGTCGACCACAATATTTTTGGCCTTGTATGCTTTTAATTTATCAGCAATTACTTCAATTATTTCCGGGTTGGAGACCATGCCGACTTTTACAGCATCGGGAAAAATATCTGTAAAAATGCAGTCCAACTGCTGGGCAACAAATTCCGGGGTTGCTTCAAGAACGCCGTAAACTCCGGTGGTGTTTTGCGCTGTAAGTGCCGTAATTGCACTCATGGCATAAAGCTTGTGAGCGGCAATCGTCTTAATATCAGCTTGAATTCCTGCACCGCCGCTGCAATCTGAACCCGCAATTGTCAAGACTTTTTTCATGGTTATCTTCTCCCTATAATAATTAATATTTTTTTATCCCAAAGGCTTCAAGTCAAAACCAGTCATATAGCCTTAGTTTCTATGTTTTCACTATTCCACTGCTTTCCTGGCTAAATCAGCAAGTCTGGAGGCAGCTGCCATGATATCCGGCTGGGCAAAGATTGCCGATACAACGGCAACTCCTGCAATTCCGCTACCCTTGAGCTGCATAATATTTTGTTCATTTATGCCCCCAATGGCAACTACCGGAATAGAAACAGCAGAACATATTGTTTTCAGAGTGTCAAAAGTTACCGGTTCCGTGTCAAGTTTTGTAGACGTGGGAAAAATGGCTCCGACTCCCAGGTAGTCGGCCCCATTTTTTTCTGCCTGTACAGCCTGCTCTACGGTTTCCGCCGATACGCCGATAATTTTATCCTCACCTATGCGGGCCCGTACTGCTCCTGCAGCCATATCGTCCTGACCGACGTGGACACCGTCAGCATCGCAGGCTAGTGCCACTTCAATATTGTCGTTAATAATTAACGGAATTCTGTAGCGGTCAGTTACTTTTTTTAACTCCTCTGCCTGTTCAAGAAAAGCTTTAAAGTCAAGGTGTTTCTCACGCAGCTGGACGAGAGTGGCTCCTCCCTTGATTGCCTGTTCCACCTGCTCGGCCAGTGTACTGTTTCCCAGCCAGGTCCGGTCTGTGACTGCATAAAGCAGCATGGTAGATTTAGCGACTTTCAATTTTTATACCCTCCCTTAAGGTTTCAGCGTTCATCCTGCTCATCGCATCGATAAGATAAGTGCGGAAAGTGGATGTTCCCCCTTTGTTCTCAACCATTTTATTGTAGGCTGTCTCACCACACAGTCCCATAGCGCAGACTGCCGCAGCTGTGGCATCCAGCAGGTTTTCCGGGTTTGCTGCGCAGTAGGCGGCAATCACTTCAGTCAGCATGCACCCCGAGCCTGTAATCTTGGACATCAGGGGATGCCCGTTCCTGATGACATATGCTTTGTTGCTGTCGGCAACCAGGTCAATTGCCCCGGTAATGGCTATTACTGCACCAGTTTTTTTGCTCATTTTTTTGGCAAAGGAAATGGCTTCTTCAAGGTTGTCTTCCGTTACCGCATCCCTGACATCTGCGTCTACCCCTTTTGTAGTTCCCCTTCCCCGGGCCAGTGTCTTTATCTCAGAGATATTCCCGCGGATAACCGAAAACTTGATATTGTCAAGAAGCTCAAAAGTGGTCTCGGTCCGCAGGGCAGAGGCTCCCGCTCCTACAGGGTCCAGGACAACAACGTGGGAAAGCTCATTGGCTTTTTTCCCTGCTTTGATCATAGCCCTGACAGTTTTTTCATTAAGGGTGCCGATGTTGATGACAGTGGCATTGCAGATGGAGGTGATGTCCTCAACTTCTTTTTCGTCATCTGCCATGATAGGGGAACCCCCGCAGGCCAGAAGGATATTGGCGCAATCATTGACCGTTACATAATTGGTAATCGAATGTACAAGTGGAGTTTTAGCCTTTACATTGTCCAGGATTTTTTCAAACATAGTTTCTTACCTCCATGTACCAAAATACATAAGAGACCGGTAATGAACATGACAGGAAAGGTACTTCCGATAATCAGGTCAAAGGACATAAATTGTCGGTATACAAGGAAACCAATCAACCACAAAATGAAGTTTATAGTGTTTAGCCTCTCCTGGGAGTGATCTTCCTTGATTAAGAAAAAATCCGTTATTAGAATGGCAATCATAGGAGCAAAGACGGAGCCGATAAAATAAAGGAAGTTTTCGTAATGGGCAATGGGTGTGAACATTGCCAGTACCGTACCTATGATGCAAACGACAACAGCTACCCATTTTTCACTTAGTTTTTCAGCAATCGTATGGGTACTTACCCCCGCTGAATAAGCATCCAAAAACGTGGTTGTTACAGTGGAAAGAATAATAATCAAAACGCCTGTAATGCCCATTCCTGCCTGGAGCATAATCACTGCGATGTCTGACTCGCTGAAAAAAATTGCTGCACCAAGCCCGATTATATACATCCAGCAGCTGCCTATAAAATAGGAGACCGTGCTTGCCATAGTTGCTGCTTTGGGCTTTTCCGCAAAGCGGGTATAGTCTGAAATCAGGGGCAGCCAGGAAATAGGCATGGCTGCGGAAAGCTCTACTGCCGCGCCGAAGCTCATGACTCCGCTTGTTTCACCTGCGGAACCTCCGCGGAAAACCACAGTGCTTAGCAGAATTGTAAGGAGAAAGAGACCGCCCACAGCTATTATGTTTATTTTCCCCAGATTCTGAACGCCAATAAGGAGCCAAAGAATAATTAATGCTCCGATAAGTACACACCACATTGCGTCACCATGAAATCCCAGGACAGGGTTTGCCAGAACTCCCGTTGCTCTGGCTCCGCTTAAGACCATTACTGCAGTCCAGCCTACAAGTTGGAGCACGTTAAGGAGGGCAAAAAAGTTCGAGCCTTTATTGCCAAAGGAAATTCTTACGGTTTCCATGGCACTCTTTCCTGTCCGCCCGCCAATTATCCCCGCATAATACAGGAGAATACAGCCTATGACATGGCCAATAATTATGGCAGTAACACCTCTGGTGAAACCGAGAGGAGCAATTAGAGTTCCTGCCAGGATTTCACCCAGACCAATTGCTGCCCCAAACCAAATCATACTGTTGTCTCGCAGAGAAGTTTTCTTTTCTCCCAATCGGCTCACTCCCAAAAAAAATTTGCGGGATACGCCAACGGGGCATATCCCACAAATAAAATTCAATCAAATGGTTTCTCCCTACGTTGGCATTACCCAAATCAGGTTCCAGGGGTCAGTACGCTTGACGTACTTTCTCAGCCGAGGTTGGCTCCCCCGAAAGATATTCTGTTGTATATAAATCGTAACACTGAGAAATTTGGGTGTCAACACTATGCGTCAGAATTTAACAACAATTTTATATATTGACCATTAACATTATCCCTTATAATATATATAAAATATAAGTATTTAGGGAGGTATATTGTGGAGGTTTCTTATTTCAGGAAGGAAATGCTGGAATATATCAGAAGGATTAATGAGAATACAAACAAAATGTTCCTCCCGATAATCCAGCAGTACGGGTTAACTATGCTGCAGTATATGATTTTGGTGGAATTGAAGAACTCGCCCCATACAATTGGAAGTCTTGCTTACGGAATTCATGCCGCGGGCCCCAATATTTCTTCCATATGCAAGAAACTTGAAAACAGGAAGATTTTGATGCGTGTCAGGGATTCAGAGGATGAAAGGGTTGTCAAGGTTACTCTTGCGCCAAAAGGAAACGAAATTGTATCAGAGGTTGAGGAGCAGTTAAATGAAAGAATTAACCGGGTTGAGGGGGTCACGGAAGAGACTTTTAACGAAATTATCAGGGGGCTTGAGCAGTTGAACTGTATGTTGGAAAAAGTTGTAGTTAATCAATAAAAATACTGGTTGTGGGGAAGAAAAAATGAAATTTGTAGGAAAATTTGTGCTGCACAGGGCTACTTTCGTGGTCCTTTCCATGCTGGTTCAGCTGTTTATTTTAATAGGTGTAATCTGGAAATTTTATGATTACTTTGCTTTTTTTTATGGGGTGACTTTGCTGTTAAGTGCTGCAGCAGTGATTTATATTATTAACAGCAATTCCAACCCGGTATATAAGATTTCCTGGATCATCCCTATCCTGGTGTTTCCCATTTTCGGCGGCTTGTTTTACTTCTTTTTTGGGGGGAACAAGCTTAGCAAACGGGAAAAACACAAGATGAATAGTATTAATAAAAAAGTTAAAGAGGGGCTGCAGCAGCGGGATTCTGTTCTGGCGGAAATTGAAGCCTTGAGCGAGGATGCTGTTAACCAGTCAAGGTATATACGCGGTTTTTCGGCTTATCCGCCCTATCGGAACACATTTACCGAGTACCTGCCAACAGGTGAAAAAAAATTCAAGAGGCTAAAGGAAGAACTGAAAAAAGCTGAGCGCTTTATATTTTTGGAGTATTACATTATTGAGGAAGGCAGGATGTGGAACAGCATACTGGATATATTGAAAGAAAAGGCGGAGCAGGGTGTAGAGGTCCGTCTTATTTATGATGATGTTGGCTGCCTGCTTAAACTGCCCAAGGATTATAATCATGAGCTAGAAGCAATGGGGATTAAGTGTCGTATTTTTAACCCCCTGATACCCCTGTTATATCCCAGGTTGAATAACCGTGACCACAGGAAAATTGCAATTATTGACGGTCATACCGCCTTTACAGGAGGCGTTAACCTTGCAGATGAATATATCAATGAAATTCAACTCCACGGCCATTGGAAAGATTCAGCCATTATGGTAAAAGGAGAAGCAGTTTGGAACTTCACTGTGATGTTTCTCTCTGTTTGGGATTATCTGGATGACATGGATGAGGATTTGGACCGGTTTAAAATGAGTCAACCTTCGGAATACAAAAATTTTGATGACGGGTATGTGCAGCCCTTTGCGGACAGTCCCATAGACCAGGAACCTGTAGGAGAGACAGTTTACCTGAATTTGATCAATAAGGCCAAAAAATATGTTTTTATCACCACACCCTATTTAATACTAGACCACCAAATCCTGACAGCATTGTCTTCTGCCGCCAAAGGGGGAGTTGATGTCCGCATTATTACCCCTCATATTGCCGACAAGTGGTTTGTTCATGAAGTTACTAAATCCTATTATGCGCCCCTGATTTACAGCGGGGTAAAAATTTACGAGTATACTCCCGGGTTTATTCATTCAAAGACTTTTGCTGTTGACGATAAGTATGGGGTTGTAGGGACAATTAATATGGATTACAGAAGCCTGTACCTTCACTTTGAATGTGCCGTTTGGATGTATAACAGCAGTACTGTAATGGATATCAAAAAAGATTTCCTGGATACCCTCAGGGTATGCCAGGAGATTACCAGGGAAGAAGTTGAGAATGTTAAATGGTACCGAGCCATTGCCGGGTCTGTTTTACGCATTTTTGCGCCCCTGATGTAAAAATACAACACACCTTAATCGAGGTGGAAGGCTGTCTGCAAAACAGGCTGTTGGTGAGCCGCTTGTAAGAAGCAACTGACAGCTCAGCCACCCTGTTGGTGTGTTAAATTTAATAATGTTGTGTTTGAGGGGCAACGGTTAAAGGGGGAAATATATTGTAGTTGATTATGAAGGTTCTGGCCATTTTTGTATGTTGGGAGCCTACTGGATATTGATTTCCCTGCCTTTTCTTTCAGACTTGTCTTTTTTCGGCAGGACAATGGAAAGCAGGCCGTTTTCAAATTTTGCCGTTGCTTTCTCAGATACTATATCCGGAACAACAAAGGACCTGGAAACAGTCTGGTAATTTCTCTCTTTACGAAGATAATTCTCATTTTTTTCATCCATTAATTCTTCTTTTTTGGCTGAAATGGTCAGCCTGTCCTCAACTACTTCTACTGAAATTTCATCTTTGGAAAAGCCGGGTACTTCTGCCTCTACAAGATATTCATCGCCCCTGTCTTTTACATCAACCCTTATCTGCCCATTGGTTCTATTGAATACGGGGAAAGAACGGTCATAGAGGTCAGTATCAAAAAAGTTTTCCACATCAAAAAAATCCATTGGGTGGGGCAGATTTCTTCTCCTCCTATTAAAAGGTATCAAATCATACACTTCTCAACACACCTCCAAAAGTTTATTCAGCAATTATTTTTTCATTTTTTATTATGGCAAATTCCCCAATTGCTATTCGCCCCTGGATACGAACACACTCTGCTAATGTACAAGAATAAGGGCTTTGTACATATGTCCGGGGCTTTAATAACGGTTGGCTGTTTCACATTATAGCTTGTCCTGTTTGTGCCGTCTCGCCAAGGGTTGTTTGACGCATCTCACCACCGCTTGTAGTGTGCACAAAAGCTATGAGCTGCACCTTTTCGCTCCAATTGACCTGAGGGGGATCTATTTTGCAGGTACTCCTCATGTCATGAAGGAATTATGGCCTTTTACTGGAACTAAATGAGTGAGGTGGTGGATGGTGAAAAACATGTTTTTTTATGACACACCGGTTGGAAAAATTGCTGTTTGTGAAAAAGACGGCAAAATTACAGACCTCTGTTTTGATAAAAGAACTCCCCACGAAGCCGGGTATATTGTCAGGGAAACAGAAGTCCTAAGGGAAGCGGGCTGCCAGCTGGAAGAATACTTTCTGGGCAAGCGAAAAGTATTTGGTCTACCGCTAAACCTTACGGGGACAAAATTTATGAAAGCTGTCTGGGAGGCATTACTTACTATCCCTTATGGGGAGACCCGCAGCTATAAAGAAATTGCACAGATGATTGGCAATCCTAATGCCTGCAGGGCAGTTGGCCAGGCCAACAACAAGAATCCAATTTCAATTATTGTTCCCTGCCATAGAGTGATTGGTTCTGATGGAAATCTGGTGGGGTATGGAGCGGGGCTGGAGATTAAGGAATACCTTTTGGACTTTGAAAGGCGGCATAAATAATGAATTTGGAAATGATACTCTTGAAGCAGCTTGTTACTCTGCCGTTTTTGGGACCTGTAGTAACCGGGTCTGTTAATTAATTTCTGCTCGCCATCGCAAGAGTACTAAACTGGAAACTCCTTAGTTGGGTACGAAAGGGAGAGTTTTATGTTAAACATCGGGTGTCATTTATCCGTTTCTAAAGGTTACCTGCACATGGGGAAAGAGGCTTTGAGTATCGGAGCGAATACCTTTCAATTTTTTACCCGTAATCCCCGGGGCAGCAAGGCCAAAGCAATTGATGCAAGAGATACTGCCGGCCTGGCTGCTTTCATGGAAGAGCACCAATTTGCGCCTATTTTGGGCCACGCCCCTTATACTCTAAATCCCTGCTCACCGGACCCCAAGGTGAGGGAGTTTGCACAGATGGTAATGGCTGATGATTTGGAAAGGTTTGAATACCTGCCTCACAACCTGTATACTTTCCACCCCGGCAGCCATGGGGGGCAGGGACTGATATCGGGCATGGCCTATATTGTGGAACTGCTCAACAAGGTACTGCGTCCTGAGCAAACAACCCTGGTACTGTTGGAAACCATGTCAGGGAAGGGTACCGAGGTGGGCAGCAGTTTTAAGGAATTAAAAGCCATTTTGGATCAGGTGGAACTGGTTGATAAAGCGGGGGTCTGTTTGGATACCTGCCATATTTATGCTGCCGGTTATGATATTGTGGGAGACCTGGATGGTGTGTTGGAGGAGTTTGACAGAATAATCGGTTTGGAAAAGCTGAAGGCAGTCCATCTGAACGACAGCATGCACCCCTTAAGCAGCCATAAGGACAGGCACGCCAAAATAGGTGAGGGGACTATCGGCTTTGAAGCCATAGTAAAAGTGATTAATCATCCAAAGCTAAAACATTTGCCGTTCTTTTTGGAGACTCCCAATAAAGTTCCGGGGTATGGGGAAGAAATCAAGCGACTGCGGGAGGCCTTCAGGGGATAAAGAATTGTGGAAAACTCAAAGCCCCCGGGTGTAAAGCGGGGGCTTCTCCATGGTAATCATGGGTAATATCACTGGATTTCAAAAAGGCTAAACTGTGCTACTTTGCTTCGGCTACCGCCTCTACCTCAATCAGTGCACCTTTAGGAAGCTTTGCTACCTCATAACAGGACCTGGCAGGATAAGGTTTTGAAAAATATGAACCGTAAATTTCATTAACCGTGCCAAAGTCACCCAGATTGTCCAAGAACACTGTTGTCTTAATAACGTCCCCCAAACTTGCCCCGGAAGCTTCTAAAACAGCTTTAAGATTTTCAAATGCCTGCTTTGCCTGTTCCTCAATACTTCCGCCGGCAATTTCTCCGGTGGCCGGGTCAATGGGTAATTGCCCTGAGGTAAATATAAGATTATCAATCTTAATCCCCTGGGAATAAGGCCCAATTGCTGCCGGTGCTTTGTCAGTTGCTATTTCTTGTTTGCTCAAAAATATCACCCCAACTTTGTTTTGATTATTCCGGGACATCCCCAATATTAATGTTTCTTACTAAGAAATTTAATAGTGGCAGTCCCATCGTTAAATTTTTACCCTAAAACCATTCAATCTCAGTTGCAGGTATTCCTCCCAGACTCTTCAGTTTTCCTTTTCAGACTTAACAATTACTGTCATAATGTCCGTTTGCTCAATTCCCGCGCCTGTTCAAAATAATCTACGACAGCTTTGTACCGTTCCTTTTTGCCTCAGCACTCCGGTTTTTGAACAAAACCAATTCAATCAGTATAGGGTTGTCCGATTTGCCAGGAGAATATTCAAAGTTTTCCTGTCAAGCTCGTACAACTTTTGGATCCGGTCTCACCAGGAATTTTATCCACCAGTACCTGGTGCACACCATCCAATTGAGCTTTCTTGAAAACAGGGTCTTACCCTTTCAATCTTCCCCAGGCAATTACTTTTTTTGGAGGAGATGGGAGGACGTTATAGAAATTTCGTATTAATATCATCTTTGGAGAGACGACAATGAGCCTCAGGTTTATTTACGGACGGTCTGGCAGCGGGAAGACCCGATACTGCCTGAATCAATTAAAATCGAAAATAGAAAAGGGCGCAGCCCATCCCCTGATACTTCTTGTTCCTGAGCAGTATACTCACCAGGCGGAAAAAGACTTGATTACACTCCTGGGAACGGGAGGTGTCCTTGGAACGAGGGTTTTGAGCTTTCGTCGCCTGGCTTTCAGGGTTTTCAATGAAGCAGGGGGGATTACTTACCCCCACTTGCACCCTGCGGGCAAGTGCATGATCATCTACCGCCTCCTGGATAAAATGAAAGACAGTTTAACGGTGTTTTCCAGAAGCGCTGACTGCCAGGGGTTTGTCAACACATTGGCTGATTTGATCACTGAATTCAAGCAGCACTGTATCACCCCTGAAGATCTGGCAACAGTGGCAGAGGAAATGGGGGAAGAGGATCCTCTCGGGGATAAACTGTTAGAGTTAAACTCTCTTTATGCTGCCTATGAGGAGACCATAAAAACCAGGTTCAGGGACGGGGATGATGACCTGTCCCTGGCAGCAGCTAAAATTGATGATACCTCTCTATTTGATGGGGCAGAAATCTGGATCGATGGTTTCGACGGTTTTACCCCCCAGGAATACATGGTCATTGCCAAACTGTTGGTTAAAGCTGAGCAGGTCAGTGTCACCCTGTGTACTGACAGTTTGGTGGATGAGAGTGCTGACGGGACGGACGTTTTTACTCCCGTGAAAAGGGCCTGCAAAAAACTGACTGCCGTTGCAGGAGAATTGGGCGTGAAGGTGGAGCCGCCGGTTTTTTTACGTAATGAGCCCTTGTTCCGCTTCCAAAACAGCCCCGAGCTTGCTCACCTGGAAAGGAACATCTATTCTTTCCCCTACAGGACTTACCCGCAACCTACAAGGGACATTTCTTTATTTGCTGCGGTAAACGTCTTTTCGGAAATTGAATCCTGTGCCAGGGACATTATCCGCTTGTGCCGTGATGAAGACTTCCGGTACCGGGATATTGCCGTTGTAGTGGGAGATATGGCTTCATACGGGCCCCTGGTTGAAGTTGTTTTTGGGGAGTACGAGATTCCCTGTTTCCTGGACAGGAAGGTAGACATAATCAATCACCCCCTGGTGCGGCTGATTCTTTCCATGCTGGATATTTTCACTGAAAACTGGTCCTATGAAACCGTTTTCCGGTATTTGAAAACAGGCCTTACGGGCATCGGCAGGGACAGTATCGATAAACTGGAAAACTATGTCCTGGCCTGCGGCATCAGGGGCAGTCAGTGGACCAGAGAGGAAGACTGGGACATGGTTCCCGGTGTCCTTCCCGATGAGAGAGAGTTGCGCAGCCAGGGTGATATGCTGAAGGAAATCAATGAGGTGAGGTACGCTGTATCAGGGCCTCTGCTGGAATTCCGTAAAAAAACAAAAGGAAGGAAAACTTCCGGAGAAATCTGCAGTGCCCTGTATGATTTTCTGTGCTGCATAGGGATACCCGGGAGAATTGAAGATATTATTGAAAACTTCAGGGCCAACGGCCAGTTGAGCCTGGCCAATGAGTATTCCCAGGTTTGGAATATCCTCATGGATGTTTTTGACCAGATAGTTGAAGTTATGGGGGAGGAAACCTTAGGCATTGAAAGGTTCAGCAAAATCCTCGCTGTCGGGTTTGGAGAATACAAGGTTGGACTAATTCCTCCATCCCTAGACCAAGTACTTGTTGGGAGTGTGGAAAGGTCCCGCAGCCATGAGGTAAAAGCCATGTACATCCTGGGTGCCTGCGATGGAGTGTTTCCCGCCTGCGCCAGGGAAGAAGGTATCCTTTCAGACCAGGACAGGGGGGTTTTAAACGATGCCGGTATTGAGCTGGCCAGTGATACCAGAACGGCGGCTTTCGATGAGCAGTACCTGATTTACCGTGCCCTGACCACAGCCGGAAGTTGTCTCCGGATAAGCTGGCCCATTGCCGACTCTGAAGGGAAAAGTGTGCGCCCTTCAATGATTGTCTCCCGGCTGCGCAGGCTTTTTCCGGCTATTTCCGAGACCAGCAATGCCCTGCAGTCCCAGGAAGACAGGGACTCCATTGAAATGGTGGCAGGGCGCATCCCTTCTTTTAAGGAAATGGTTTCGGTTCTCCGGCTTGCCAGGGAGGGAGAAGAGGTTTCTCCTTTGTGGCGCGGGGTTTACAGGTGGTTTGCACAGCGGGAGGACTGGAGGGAACAGTGCCTTTCAGCCTGGAAGGCCGTCCGTTACAAAAACACTGCCCAGCCCGTCGGCCGGGACAAGGCTGCCCTGCTGTACGGGAACCCGGCTTATTCAAGTGTATCCCGGCTGGAAAAATACACAGCCTGCCCTTTTGCCTACTATATCCAGTACGCCCTGGGTGCCCGGGAAAGAAAAGTATACCGGTGGAACCCGCCGGATACAGGCACCTTCATGCATGCAGTAATTGAAAAGTTTTCCCGGTACGCTTCTGAACACAATATATCCTGGAGGACAATGGAACGGGATTGGTGTGAAGAGAAAGTCTCTGAAATTGTTGAGGAAATACTGAACAGCATGCATGGATCCGGTATATCCGGGTCAAAAAGATACATAGCACTAGCCAAAAGACTGAAGCGAGTGGTAACAAGGGCTGTCTGGCTGATAGCCCTCCATATCCGACGGGGTAGTTTTGAGCCTGTGGGCTACGAACTGGACTTTAAGGAAGGTGGGGCTTTTCCTCCAATTACCATTGAACTGGAGTCGGGGCAGAAGGTGCTCCTTACGGGGAGAATTGACCGGGTGGATGCTCTGAAAACGGAAGAGGGGACATACCTGAGGATAATCGACTATAAATCCGGGCCTAAGGACTTCAAACTGTCTGATGTGGCCTATGGACTCCAGCTCCAGCTGATTACATATCGGGATGCTATTCAGGAGCACGGGGGTTTGGGCATTTCCCAGCCGGTACTGCCGGGAGGTATGCTCTACTTTCATATCGACGACCCGATTATAACGGGCACTGCTGACAGCACGCCGGAAGAAATCGAACTGGCCATCATGAAGAAGTTGAAGATGAAGGGGCTGCTCCTTGCTGATGTGAAGCTCATCCGGGAAATGGACCATGAAATTAACGGGGATTCAACAATTATTCCTGCCAGAATAAATAAAGGGGATGTCCTGGGCAGGTCTTCTGCTGCCACATTGGAACAGATGAATTTGCTACGCAATCACACCAGGAGGCTCCTCCAGGGGGTATGCGAAGAGATAATGAGAGGAAATGTAGCAATCAAACCATACAAGAAAAAGGGTATCACTTCATGCAGGTACTGCAGTTTTTCACCTGTGTGCCAGTTTGATACTGCCAGGGCGGAGAACAGGTTCAGGCATTTAACTGACCATGCAGATGCTGAAGTCTGGGAGAAGCTCAGACAAAGGGAAAATGAAACAGAGGTGGGTGACTGATGGCCAGGGAGACCAAGTGGACCTCGGAACAACTGGAGGCCATTACTGAAGACAACTGCAACCTTTTAATATCTGCAGCTGCAGGGGCGGGCAAAACCGCCGTCCTGGTGGAACGAATTATCCGCAAAATAACTGACCCCGAAAATCCTGTTGATATAGACAAACTTCTGATTGTTACTTTTACAAATGCCGCTGCGGCGGAAATGCGGGAGAGAATTGCCCTGGCCATCTCTGCTATATTAGAAGAAAATCCTTATTCCCGGAGACTCCAGAGGCAGCTAACCCTGCTCAATAAAGCCAGCATCACTACTCTGCATTCCTTTTTCCTGGAAGTTATCCGAAATAACTTCCACCTGACAGATATTGACCCCGGTTTCCGCATTGCTGATGAAACGGAAGCCGTGTTAATGCAGATGGAAGTAATTAATGAGCTTTTTGAGGAACAGTACGAAAAGGAAGACCAGGATTTTTTCAATCTCCTGGAGTGCTACGGGGGCAACAGGGATGACCAGGTTCTGCAGGATATGGTATTAAATTTGTACAGTTTCATCCAGAGTATTCCCTGGCCGGATCAGTGGCTGGATAAAATGACAGAGATGTTTAACGTTAACCCCGGGGTAGATTTGTCTGAGACTTCCTGGGGGGAAGTTATGCTGAAGTCAGTGAACATTCAGCTTAAAGGGCTGCGGGGGATGCTGCGCCTGGCGGCAGAGGCCCTGGATAATGAACCCGGGCTGGAAGGGTACCGGGAGGTATTTCTTGAGGACATGGCAAAGGTGGAAGCTTTGATTAAAGTAATAACCTGGACAGGTGGTGCCAGATGGGACAGAGTATACAGTTCTGTTCAGGAACTCACTTTCAGCAGGCTGCCCCGGGCTGGTAAGGAAGCTGAAAAGGCCAAGCAGGAGTACGTGAAAAAAATCCGGGATGACGTCAAGGCAGGGATTAAACGGCTGAAGGAAAGGATTTTCAGTGCTGAGTCCGCTGAAATAATAGAGGATTTGCAGGCCATGTACCCGGTAATGAAATCCCTGGCAGGGCTTACCCGGGAGTTTGGTGCCAGGTATGCGGCCAAGAAAAGGAAGAAATCTGTTGTGGACTTCAATGACCTGGAACATTTTTGCCTGGAGATACTGTCCGAGCGGGATGAGAACGGCAGCATCAAACCTTCCCAGACTGCTCTGAGTTACCGGGAGCGCTATGAGGAAATCCTTGTGGATGAGTACCAGGACAGCAACCTGGTTCAGGAAATGATGCTGAAATTGATTTCCCGGGAGGATACCGGTAATCCCAACGTGTTCATGGTGGGCGATGTAAAGCAGAGCATTTACCGGTTCCGCCAGGCAAAACCTGAGCTGTTCCTTGAAAAGTACCGGATCTATTCTCCCGAAAAGGGCAGCCTTTTCCGGAAGATACTCCTGTTCAAGAATTTCCGCAGCAGGAAGGAAATTCTTAATGGGGTCAATTTTATTTTTAAACAGATAATGTCTACCCATGTTGGAGAGCTTGATTATACCGATATAGAGGCCTTGAATCCTGGAGTCGATTATCCCGAATATGACTGTAAAAGCATTAACGCCGGGGGAGAGACGGAGCTGCACCTGATTCAAACCGGCGAGGACCGGGATGCACTGTTCTTCAGGGATGAGCCCGAGGGTGAACAGGATGTTTCCGGGGAACCGGCTGAGGTGGAAGAAATGCCGGATACCGTCCAGTGTGAAGCACGCCTGGCTGCCAGGAGGATACATGGACTGATGCAGCCTGACCAGGACGGAAGGCGATTCTGCATTTTTGACAAAAACCTGAAGGAATACCGGGAACTCCAGTACCGTGATATCGTTATCCTTCTACGCACTACAAAGAACTGGTCAGGAGTGTTTATGGAAGAATTAAGGGAAATGGGAATCCCTGCTTTTGCGGACACAGGGACAGGGTTTTTTAAGACATCGGAAGTCCAGGTGGTCCTTTCACTGCTTCAGGTAATCGATAACCCTTTGCAGGATATCCCCCTTCTGGCAGTGCTCCGGTCACCGATTGTGGGTTTTACTACCGGTGAGCTGGCGGAATTGCGGTTGGCTGACAGGAAAGCAGACATCTATCATGCCCTGTGCAAACTAGCACAGGGTGCCGGGAACGAGTCAGAAAGCCCTGCCTGTGAGCGGGCAGACTCGGATGTCCCGGATTCTGGGGGCAAGGGTACCCGCAGCAGGGCCCCTGAAAAAGCAGCCGCTTTTCTGTCTAAATTGGAAAAGTGGCGGGATATGGCTTTGTATATGTCCACCGACCAGCTGTTGTACCAGCTTTACAATGAAACAGGCTACTATGCAATGGTGGGTGCTATGCCGGCAGGGGATCAGCGCCAGGCAAACCTGCGTATCCTCTTTGAGCGGGCAAGGCAGTTTGAAGAGACCAGCTATAAAGGCCTGTTTAACTTTATTTACTTTATCGATAAATTAAAGAGCAGCCAGGGAGACATGGGAAGTGC
>LFRM01161395.1_pt1 | contig 19199 bp, 6 predicted proteins | sample 618341 | NCBI WGS metagenome assembly LFRM01 (sample SAMN03654438, study PRJNA283298) | anaerobic digester metagenome | isolation source: pool of bioreactors CSTR01a, CSTR02a, and CSTR03a thermophilic anaerobic... | place: Denmark: Kgs. Lyngby | collected 2014-05-21 | reverse complement strand
TGAATTTATGGCGTAGTCCCCCGACGCCGCCTTTGCCTTTTGGGCGCTTGGAGAAACGATAGAGAAAATTGATAAAAGTATAAGGATTATTATTAATAATAATCCGTATCGGGTTCTTACAGATTTCATTTTTTGCTTCACAATATTATTCTTTTGCATTTATTTGGCGTTTATCAATAATAGCCTTTCTTTATCCTTTTGACGGCGGCCCTGGCGGCGTCGCTGCGGGCGGTCTTTGACCTGCGGCGCAAGGGGTTGAGCCACAACAGGAATATCACTCCCAGCACGAACACCACGGCTACCGCTATGACGCCTATTGTCCAGTAGGAGAAGTCGTTGGAGGTGAATACCACTTCGCCCGACGTGGATGTGTAGAAGGTGTAATAGTTGCCTTCCCGCTGAATTATGACGTCGGACAGCGCCCCCAATCCTTTTACTTCAAGGTTCTTGACATTCAAAAATTCGTCGGGGATTTTGATGTATACCTTTACCGGCTCGTTCAATGTGTACGCCATGCCGTGCTCTTTTATGATGAAGGACTGCACCATTGCCCTTGAGCCCATTATATTGGTGAATATGTTTTCTTTGTTGTACGGCGAATCCACTTCCTTGAACTCCACCGACACTCCGGGGCGGAAGCCTGTGGCGCTTTTTATGAAAGACTGCGTTTTGGAATCGGTTACCACCATTTCAAACACTTGGATTTTGCCGTTGTAAACGGGTTTGCGCAAATAGTAGTTGGAGGCGTGGAAGCCGCTCAGGGAATAGCTTGTTATCTCCACATCGTGTATGCCCACGTCGATTTTGCCTTCCGCTATCCTTGCCTTTAAATTCAAAAATACCTCGTCGCCCGGCAAAACGCCTTTCAGCCTGCCCGTAATTTTCAGCGTGTCCACGCCGTCGTATACCTTGTCTTCCACCTCTATGCCCTCCACATACACTTCGGCGGGGTTTATTCTGAATACCGCCGACACATGCTTGGGCACAAAGTTGGGGTCGTTGAAATAAACGGTTATGTTGTATACGCCCACATCGGAAGGCAATACCTTGCCGTATCCCTTGTAGTCTATCCAATATGATACTCCCGACGGCTTTGTGGTTATGATGGGCGGCACTATCTTTCTGTTGTAGATTTGCTGTTCCAATGTCTTTTGGTCAAAGTAAACCGCTTCTATTTCGCCTAAGCCTATATCGTAGAAAATGCTGGCTTCGCCGTAGTAGTTGTTGTGGTCCACCACCGCCGTTACTCTATAATCGCCTATGTCCTTGGGGGCGTCGTGCCCGATGTACTCTACGGGAATGTCGTCGCTCTTGGGAACGGTGTAGTAGCTTATGGATATGTTGCCGCCCCCCAAAGACTCGTTTGCCCCAACCAAATGGGCGGGGTTTACCGTCGCTTTGGCGCTCAGCAGTTTGCCGTATGTGGTGAAGTATTTGTCTATCCTTTGTCCGTTTTGGTCGACGAAGTAAACTTCCACCTGCTTTTTGTACACCGTAATGTTGAATTCAATGTAATTGTCTTCGTGGTCGTAATTCTGCTGGGTAATCCACGCTCTGTACTTGTATACCCCGCAATCCACTATCTGCCCCAGTATGTCGATGTTGTGGCTTACCGAAAGGTTTTCGGGGCTGGTTATGAAAGTGGGCAGGTTAATGGGCGCGCCGTATTCAAATTCGCAATTTTCCGCTCTCACGGTGGCGCGCGCGGGGAGTACCTCTATCTCCACCTTTGTGCGGAAGGTGTTGAAGTTTATGTTGTCGGCGGGCTCGAACACTATGTCCACAAGGTATGCGCCCGTGTTGCCCAGCACCAATCCGCTGTTTACATATCTGAAGCTTCCGTTTACATAACCTTCCCTGCCCTCGTATCTCACCAGTCCGTAGCCGCCTTGTTCGCTGACATTCAAGCTGGAGTACGCAAGGCTTTGGCCGTAGGTTATGGGCGTGGGCTTGGGCAAGGTGTATTCGCTTACCGAAGCCTTGTGGATAATGAAGATGGCCGCGTCCGTCTTGTCAAGCACGGGGTTGCCCTCTATGTCCACTCCCAATTGGTGGTTGCCGTCAAGTATCCTTATCATTATCTGATAGCTTCCAGCGTTTATGGGGGTAACCGCGTTTCCGCTCTGCAAAAACAGTATTTCCCATTGCGCGCTTGACGCGCTCACATATTTTATTTCCCCGCTCTTGTCCTTCCCGTCGTAAACCGCCGTAAGCTTGGTGAATAAAATCTCCGCCTTTGCCCTTAATACGGTTATTTCCGCGTCTTCTATCCTTAAGGTCTCAAAATTCTTGTTGTAGGGCGTGAAAATTATGGTCGCCCTTGTCTTGCCAGCGTTGGGCTTGTGGCTTGGGTCAAGGAAAGAGTATTTGCCCAAAACCTCCACATCTTCGCCGTAGGTTACCCTGCCCCCCGTAATTACGGCGTCGCTCAAGCTTTGTCCGTAGGTTATGTCAGATACTATGGGGCTTTCCCTTAAGGTAAGCGGAGCGGGCAAAATTCTGAAGCTCACTTCCACATATCTGTAAGAGCCTGACCTTATTGTGTAGTTGTCGTGTATAATCTCCACTCTGGCTATATATTCGCCCGCTTCGGTGGGCACCTTGGGCGAACGACTGTAGGAAGCGCCGTAATAGGTTACCGTGGGCGTTAAGCCCTTTTCCACGCTGATTATGTTGAGCGGGCGCACATTGCCGTATGTCTGCACCATGCCTTCCACCGTAACGGCTACCGCTTTCTTCTCTATGGTGAAAGTCAATATTCTTTGTCCGCTGAAGTAAGGGTTGTTTACCACCGTAACCCTGGCGTCGTATACTCCCGCTTGCGTGGGCATGGTTTGGTTGTATCCCAGCGGGCTTTCGCTTACCAGCTTATATTCTATTATGAAGCTGTCTTGGGATATGTCGCCAAAGTCCGCGCTCAGCACAACCTGCGGGGGAGCTATGGCTTCTTCGTATTCTCCCGAATAATGCGAAAGCTCGATATACGCCGATATGTCGGCTTTGGTTATCTCAAAAAGCGTTATCTTGCTTCCGTAGTACATGTCGTCGTTTATTTCTATCAGCACCGTATATACGCCCACGCTTACCGCCTCGCTGATGTTACCGTTGGCGTCAAAGCAGGCAATTGTATAGTTTTCGTCATAAAGCGGGTGCTGGGTGAAGGAAGCCGACAATTCCAAATCCCTTACAGATATGGGCATGTTGTCGTAGCTCTTTTGGGTTTTGCCCACATGTATGTTGATTTCGTCCACCAATTGATAGCAATATATGTCGGCTTCGCCCTCAAAGCTCTCGTAATTGGGGGAGTCGAATCTGTACCTTCCCCGCAATACGGGGGTGGAGGCGCTTAACAGTCCCAAATCCCTTAATTTGACCATTGTCAATATGGTATTCAAATCTTCAAAGCCTTCCACGCTCAGCAATGTAAATGTTCCGTCCACCGCCGCCGCGGGGTTGTAGCGGTTGACCATTTGGGCGCTGAATTCCGTAAAGCTCAAAGCCTTTCCGAAGTACGCCCTTGCCGTCAAGCTCTGCACATCGGCTATGGCCTTGGATATGGTTACTTCCACTTCCCCTTCCACTATGTTGTACAGCTTGTCGTTGACGGGGTAGAAACGGTACTTGGCTTTTTGCCCCACTTTAAGCACCGCGCTTTCGTCGGCGAACCGCAATACGCCTTCCGTCGCCCCGTCGGGCACGCTTGTGAAGTATATGTGGAAAGCGCTTAAATCCTGTCCGTAATATACCGCCGTTTGGTCGTTGGCTTCCGCCGCCACTTCGCCTATGACGGGGTCAAGCCCTTTGACATTTACGGTGGCGATAAACACCACATTGGAGAAATTGTTGGCTGCGAACGGCTTGAAGGACATCTCCACTTCCCTTACGTTGGCTTCGTTCATTATCCTTGAGGGGTTGACAAAAGAGAATGTGCCGGGGATAACGGTGGCTGTGCCTTCCACAAGCTCTCCGTTCACATATTCCCCCGTTCCCCTTATATAGGCGTATCCGCCTTGTATTTGCGAATAGCTGAGGGGGCTTCCCAAATTAATGTCGGTAAGCTTGGGCTTGGAAATCATGGGCACGCCTATGGTTATGGTCAGTTTCTTTTCCCATTCTTTGCTGCCGCTGTAATTCTTGTCTATTATCTCCGCGCTCACCGTATACTCTCCCCTTTCTCTGGGCGGGGCCTTGGAGCGGTTGTAGTAAATTTCTATGGCCACGTTCTCGCCCGTTATCATCGACGCCCTTACTCTGTGCGATTGGGCGTTGTACTGTACGGTGTGCTCGCCTTCGAATACGATATATTCGCTTAAATCCTTTTTGATTATGCTTACCGCCACCACTCCGTAAACTTCTTTGAGGTTGCGGCTGTCGTCGGGAGTGAAGCAGTAGCTTACGTTGTGCGTTCCCACCTGCAAATGCGCCACGCTTTCCACAAGCCTGTAGCTGCCCGTCTTTACTTGTCCGTTGAAGATAACCTCTCCCCCCTCAAATACCGCTTCTTGTCCGTCGTCGGTATAGGTTATGGGAGATACCACAGGGTTAAACCTTATTGTGGGGGCGCTCTTGGTTATGACATAGGAAAATTCCGCTTGCCCCATGTAGTTGATGTCTTCTATGGCAACCTGCATAAGGTATTCGCCCGCGTCAAGCGGTTCTTGCGAAGTAAATGTTCCGCTTTGGGCGTCGTAGAACTTGATTGAGCGCCTGAGCGTGTAAAGCGGGTTGGGCGTTACTCTTATTTGGTTGGCGTGGTGGGCAAGAAGGCTGTTGCTTTCGCCCGTATAATTATAGGTAAAGCTGCCATTATAGCTTAAATTCACCTGCGCTTTGTTGATTGTCAGCTCGCCTTCGAATTCTCCGCTGTAGCCGTTGTTGGAAGCGGCGGGGAAAGTGATTATTATCTTGTATACGCCCGCGTTGGTGGGCTGTGTCATGGTTATTTCGCCTTCGGGCTGTCCCGCCGAATTCAGTTTTTGGTAGGTAACCACCGAATGCGCTTCTATGGGCTGGTAATCCACTATGACGGGGGGCTTTATGCCGTAAATCTGCACGGTGTTGTGCAAGCTTATGCGGCTTACGGTTATAGTAAGCGAGCTTACCGCCGCGCCTCTGTAGTTGGTGTCCCTTATCTCCAGCCTTACGCTGTATACGCCTATGTCCCTGGGCGCGTCTTGCAGCTCTATGCCGTTGTAGCTTGTGAAGGTCTGGCTTATCAGTACGCTTAAGGGTTTGCCTTGGGCGTCTTTGGCTACGGCGTCCAAATGGATTATCCCGCCGTTGTATTCTTGTATGCGGCTGTTTTGAAGCACTTCTATGTAGGCTTCGGCTTGGCGGATTACGAATTCCGCTTCCACCGTTCCGTCATAGCATTCGTCGTCTATCCTTGCCGTCAGCGCGTATCTGCCCGCGTTGACGGGGAATCCCGATACGCCGTCAAAGGTGAAGTTTACGACAAGGTATCGGTCAAATTCGGTGAACTCGTTTTCGGGCAAATCCAAATTCACATAGTATTCGTTTCCGCCTTCCGTCCTTTTTACTATGTTGGTGGCGTATGACGGGCGGCATGCCTCTCCCGAATAGGTATGCTCCAAATTCGAAAGGGTTATTGTTGCGAAAGCTTTCAATACCCGTATCCTTACAGTAAAGTATACCAAATTGTAATTGTCGGTGTCCGACGGCACGAATACCGCTTCATACGGCACTTCCCCCACTTGGGCGGGCGGAGCGGGCTGCCCGTGGAATTGGAAGACGCCGGGTATGGTGTAGTATGTGTGCGGATGCTGCATTCTGCCGTTGGTTAATACTACGTCCGACATGTCCATGCCGTATCTCACCGTGCCCGCCTGCGGCGCCGTGTGCAATACGGGGGTGGCTTTTTCTATTACCAGCCTTTCTTCAATTTCGCCTTGGTAGTTGTTGTGCGCTATCTGCACTCTCATGCGGTACTCGCCCGACGGCGACGATGAGTTCATTGTTACTTCCTGTCCCTCGGCGTCGGTATATGTGTACCGCAATTCCACATTGTCGGATATGGGGGTGGCTACCCTTACTTCGGGGTTGACGAACTGGTTGCCGTATACTCTGCGGATATGGTCCTGTCCGCCATATTCATGGGGCGATACCTCCAAAAGCAATACCACCTTTTCTACAAACACCGTCAAGGTGAGTATGGAGATTTCTCTTATGTTGTCCTCGTCGTCGGGCAAGAATCTGAACGATACCTTTTGGCTGCCCGCCGAAAGGATTTTGTTTTCTTGGTCGATGTAAAGCAGTTTGCCCGTTATGGGCAGGCCGTATACCGTGGGGTTGACTATGACGCCGTCCACTTCCACTATGTCGTCTATGGTGTAAACCGGCCTTGAATCCGCCGATTTTGAGTAGCCGGGCAAAATGATGTCGGCGGCAATATCGCCGTAAACCAAGTTGTTTATGATTAAATTGTCAAACTGCGGCGACGATTTGACCACAGTGATGTTCACTCTTGAATAGGAAATGTCGAAATTGGTTAAATCCGCAGGCACAAATACCATGTAAAGCGCCGTCATGCCCGTATACCTTCCCACCGGCATTATGCGGTTTTTCATGGCGCTGACATATTCCGCCATGGTTTCGTTTTGGTAGTCGGGCAGCCTTTCGGCTACCATGAATTCCCCCTCCACATTCCTTTTTTCGTAAACGGGCACGCCTTGCTGGTTTATTGTTCTGAACAGATAGGTGGCCGCGTATCCGCTGCCCTGCGTAAGCACTATGTCGCTCAGCTTTTGGCCGTAGGCTATGTGCCCGTAAATGGAGGGCTCCATTATGGGCTGAGGGTATACTATGGAAAAAGAATTAGTGGCGTCGGCGTTGCCTTTCTTTATGGTCAGCGTGGTTATGGTTTCGCCCATGTAGTTGCCCGTTATCTTGCCGTTTTCGTCCATGCTGTCTATGATTACTTTGGCTTCGTATACTCCAGCGTTTACGGGACGCTGATTTTGCCAAACGCCGTCCACCTTGTATTCGTATCTCCAATCGCTTATGGGGATATATTGCTTGTTTTGGTCCACCGCCAAATAGGCGCTGCCTATGGGGTCGAAGTCGTTTTGGTAATAAGCCACCGCCGGGGCGGCCTCCACCAAAAGCGGCTGTCTGTGGATTACGAACTTCAGGCTCATGCCCTCGGTGGTTATCATGTTGTCGTAATTGCAAAGGTTGAGGTCCGTCCTTACCCTCACTTCGTATACTCCCGCGTCCACGGGTTCGTTGGTGGTGTATGCGCTGTCCGGCTCTCCCTCCCTTTTGTATTCGTAAATCAGCGCCTGGTTGCCGGGGTATGTGATTACCGAAGCGTATCTCTTGGTGTCGGGTTTGTAGGTGTACTCAAAGGTTTCGGGCACAAATACCATTTCCAAATTGGTGGAGTATTCCACATACAAAGTGGTTTGGAAAGACACTTCGTTGTAGTTGATATAATACTCCGCCGTTGGCGTAAAAGTTACCGTGATATCTTTCAGCCCTTGCGAAGGTCTGATATAGTTCATGGATTCGGGCACGGGGTAGGTGATTCTGAAGTTCCCCATTACCTTTCTGTCCGAAGAATAATTGAAGTTGTAGGCGTCTCCCCAATCGGGGTCGGTGTTTTGGCATCGGATAACCGCGCTGTCCATGGAGCTTTCGTAAATTATGTCTAACACTTGCAGTCCCGTAATGTACGGGTCGGCTTTGTGGATTATGAACGGCCCCGTTACCCATCCGTAATATGTGCTGTCCACAATCTCGCATTTGAAGTAATAATGCCCGGCGTTGATAAACTTGTCGGTGGATACGAATTCGTCTTCGGGGTTTTGCTTGTAGTATGTAACTATTTGTATGCCCGAAATGTCGGTGGTGGGCTGTTCTATGCCCTTGGGGCTGCCGTCGTAAACCGCTTCCGTCGCCCCCAATGTAATAGGCAAATGCTCTTTGAAAAAGAAATAGAAATTCAAGTTGTTGATGTCCGAAAGCATCAAGTCGTCCAAAATAAACGGCGAATCGTCAAAATACGGCGCGTACAGGTAGACTTCGGTGTTGTTGCCCTTGTCCACAAAATCGCCGTAAATGCCTTGGCTGAAGTCGCCGTAATCTATTTCGTTGCAGATAAAATCTCTGTTGCCGCTGTTGTAGAATTGGAAAAGGCGGTATTTGCTGTTCTTTTTGAGGGTTAGGCGTATGTATACCAAATCCCCCCGTTTGTATTCCCTTTTGCATTCATACCGCGCGCTGCTGTAATCTCTGCTTGTCTCCGATACGTACCGCCCCAGCTGCGCCACGCCCAGCGCCGCCACCGACGGGCTGTTGGCGTAAGTTGACGCTATTTCGTTGCCTTTTACGAAATAGACGTTGACTAGGTAGTCGGTGCAGTCGATTTTTATATTGGAATATACCGTGGGCATGCTTATGTTGCCCGCGTAGTCGAAGGTTACCAGCCTTAAAGTGAAAATGTCCTGCTTGCTCGCCCCCGGCATGGCAAAGAACAAGGTGGCCACTCTGTTGGAGGTGTTTGGGTCTATGTCCTGCCTAAGCACCCTTCTGGTTTCCGAATCGATGGGGTTTGTGCCGTCGGTGGTATAGTAAATCTTCAGCCTTGAGCCGTAATGCGGGGGAGCGCCCACATTGAAGCTCATGGGCGTAAGCTCCACGTCCACATATACTCCCCTTTCCGGCGTTTCGCTGAAGCCTTTGCTGTACCACTTGCCTTCCAAAATCTGGTTTTGGTAGAAATCGTGCTCCGTCGATATTTCAGGGCTTTCGGGCGGCGTGGCGTCGCCAAGCACGGTTATGGGCGACGAAGACACCACGCCCAAGCTTCTGCCTTGCGGAAAATCGTTGTTGACTTCCCAAAGGTAAGGCGTGAGCGTAAGCCTGGTTATCATGCCCGGGTCAAGGTCCTTGACAAGGAATTTTGCCGTTTGTCCCGTTATGTCAAAATCTTCGTCTATTATGCGTTCCAAATAATCTTCGGGATACACCCACCCTATGGTGGATGTTCTGTTTGGATTGGGCCCTTTTATGTAATAATCTCTGAATTCGTTCTTTACTTCTATTTGGTCGTCCGCCAAAGTTATGGTGTGTTCCTCCGTGTCGGGATTATAGTTCATTATTAATTGCTGATAGTTGTTCCTTAAATTGGTCTTTACTATCAGAATATCCCCCGATTTGACATAGTCGCCTCGGCATTTTTCGTCTCTGTAGTCGCCTTGCACTATAATGTCGCCGTAATTGGCGGCGGGGGCGCGGAAATATAAGCCGTTGTTTACTTCAATGGAAATTTGCACATAAATTTCTTTGAACAGTATGCAAATGCCGTTTACGGTGTAATCCCCCGATGATTTGTCGCCGCTTTTGCCCGTCAAAATGCTGCTTTGCATAAACCTGTCCAGCTTTATCTCCAAAAAAGCGTTGTCCACGTCGTCAATGCTGTCCAGCGATATGGGCACCGGCAAAGAGTATGTTCCGCCTTGGTAGTTGACGGCCACTTCCCTTTGAGGGTTGGCGGGGTCGTTGGCCACGCCGTCGGGCGCCCACAATATGCTTATGTACCCGTTGCAGCCGATTTTGCCCGGAAGCTGCTGGGTAACCACATATACGTTGGCGTTTACTCTAAGAAAAGGGTCCTTGATGGCGTTGACAAGCGACGGGCTCAGCCTGATGCGGGAGGATATGTTTATGGGCCTGTCTTCCGACCTGTTGCCGTTGCGGGGGTAAGACTCTATAAGCAAAGAGGAGTTGTCTATGGAGCTGCCCTCGCTCTTTATTCTGCCGTCTGGCGACCACTTGGCGCTGTAGTTGTCCCAGAAGTTGGGGAAAAAGGATTTGCTCTCCCCTTTGTTGGCGGCGATTACTCCGCTTATGTGCAAATCCCTTAATTTGTTGTTGTCTATGGTTATGTTCTTGGTGGCGTCGCTCTTTTCGCCCACGCCCGACGCCGAAACCGTCTGTTCGTCTACGGTGAAAAGCCGCAAGTTGTTCTTGCCTTCTTTCAGCCCCTGCCCGTCCGCAAGCGAAGTAACGCCCGTGGACGACAAAGCCTTGGCTTGCTCTTCAAAAGAAAAAACCGAACTTACCGTCGCCAATATCAATAGTACCGCCGCTATCAATACCGCTGCGGCAAGCGCGATTTTGTTTTTTCCCGTTATCTTTTCGCAGTGGGCAACAACCATAAATACGCTCCTTTTTGAACTGCCTTGCGTCTCAACCGTCCCTAAATAATTATTTAAGAACAGTCCATATATATAATAATATAGTTATCTCGTCCAAAAGTCAACATCGGGCGGCGGGTATTTTAAGTAAAACTTTTATTTTTATTTTATATGAACGCCCCGCCACTTACACTATATGCCGCCCCCGTTAATTTAACCTTAAAAAAATTTCTACAATTTTTTCAGAAAAACTTTAATAAATTGCTTGTAAAAGGAAAAACTTAATGATATAATGTTTTCCGTTAGCACTCTTTAGGTTTGACTGCTAAACAAATTTTAAGAAATACTAATCACTTATAAAGGAGGTAAATAAATGAAGTTACAACCATTGTTCGACAGAATCGTCATTAAGCAAGTTGACGCTGTGGAAAAAACGGACAGCGGCATTGTCTTGCCCGGTTCGGCTAAAGAAAAACCTCAATTGGCCGAAGTAATCGCGGTAGGACCGGGCGGAATAGTTGACGGAAAAGAAATAAAGATGCAGGTAAAAGTGGGCGACAAAGTGCTTTACTCGAAATACGCGGGCAACGAATTCAAAATCGACGGCGAAAATATCACCGTCATTAAGCAAAGCGACGTGCTCGCCATAGTAACTGAATAAGGAGGTATGTGTTATGGCTAAACAATTCAAATACGCTGAAGACGCGCGCAAAGCCCTGGAAAAGGGCGTGGATACGCTTGCCAATACGGTTAAGCTTACCCTCGGTCCCAAAGGCCGCAATGTGGTTTTGGAGAAAAAGTTCGGCGCCCCCCTCATCACCAATGACGGCGTTACCATAGCCAAGGAAATTGAGCTTGAGGACCCGTTTGAGAATATGGGCGCTCAGTTGATTAAGGAAGTTTCCACCAAGACAAACGACGTGGCGGGAGACGGCACCACCACAGCCGCCGTGCTTGCCCAAGCCATTATCAAGGAAGGCCTTAAAAATGTGGCCGCCGGCGCCAATCCCATGGCTTTGAGGCGGGGCATAGCCAAGGCTACCGAGCTTGCGGTGGAAGAGCTTAAGTCCATAAGCAAATCCATAAACAGCAAAAACGAAATCGCTTCGGTTGCCAGCATTTCGGCCGGCGACGAAACGGTGGGAGAACTTATCAGCGAAGCCATGGAAAGAGTGGGCAAAGACGGAGTGATTACCGTTGACGAGTCCAAAACTCTTAAAACCGAATTGAATGTGGTGGAAGGCATGCAATTTGACAGAGGCTATATCAGTTCTTACATGGTTACCAATACCGACAAAATGGAAGCGGAATTGGAAAACCCCGTTATTTTAATCACAGACAAGAAAATAAGCTCCATACAAGAATTGCTTCCCATTCTTGAGCAAATACTCAAGAACGGCCAAAAACTGCTCATCATAGCCGAGGACATCGAAGGCGAAGCGCTTGCCACCTTGGTTGTAAACAAGCTTAAGGGCGTGTTTAACTGCGTGGCGGTCAAAGCCCCCGGCTTCGGCGACAGAAGAAAGGCCATGCTTCAAGATATCGCCACACTTACGGGCGGAACGGTTATCAGCGAGGAAACCGGCCTTGAGCTCAAGGAAACTACCCTTGACCAGCTGGGCAGAGCCAAACTTGTCAAGGTGGACAAGGATAACACCACCATTATCGGCGGAGCGGGCGACGTCAACGAAATTCAAAACCGCATTAAATCCATAAAAGCCCAAATCGCCGAAACAACCAGCGATTATGACAGAGAAAAGCTTCAAGAAAGGCTTGCCAAGCTGGCGGGCGGAGTGGCCGTAATCAATGTAGGAGCCGCCACCGAAGTTGAGATGAAGGACATGAAGCTTAGGATAGAGGACGCTTTGGCGGCCACAAGGGCGGCGGTGGAAGAAGGCGTTGTGCCCGGCGGCGGCATTGCCCTTTTGAATGTGGCGGCTAAAATTAAAGACAAAGTGGAAAAACTTGAGGATGACGAAAAGACGGGCGGCATGATAGTGGTAAAGGCGCTGGAGTCCCCCGTAAGGCAAATAGCCGTTAACAGCGGTGTGGACGGCGGCGTCGTGGTCAACAAAATCGTTACCGACAACAAGCCCAATTGGGGATTTGACGCCGCAAGCGGCAAGTACTGCGATATGTACGAAGCGGGCATAATCGACCCTACCAAGGTTGCCCGTTCGGCGCTGCAAAACGCCGCAAGCGTGGCGGCCACGCTCCTTACCACCGAAGCGCTGGTGGCCGACATTCCTCAACCTCCCGCGCCCGCTCCCGCAGGCGGAATGGGAGATATGTACTAAAATTTGATTTCCCCCCTTAATTCATTTTTTTCATAAGAAGCCGCTTGGCAATTCAAGCGGCTTCTTTCTTTGTTTTGGTCTGTTCGGTTTTTTTGGGGTTTTTGTTTTTTTAAGGCGTTCGCTTTGGGGCGTGTGTTGAGGTTTTTGTTTTTTTGGGGGGATTGTTTTATTTGAGTTGGTTTAACGCTTTGGTTTTTGCTTTGTTATTTATCCCCCGTTGATTGGCGGATTGTGGTTGGTTTTTGGCTTTTTTTCTGAGTTTTTTGGCTTTATGCGCTTGGATTTTGGTTTTTACGGCGTCAACGGTTTCCCTAAAGCTCTTCATCCCTCTGAAATACACCATTATGCCCGTTTGCAAGGCAAGCACCAAAAACGCGCTTATGACCGCTCCCCTTGCCAGCATGCCCGTAAGCTGTTTTATTATCAAATTGCCGCTGCCCAAATACATGGACATGCAGGCCGCAAGCAGTATGGCCGCGCTTGTGGCTATGGCGGGGAATGTGGACGCCGTGGCCGCGAAGGCGGCGTCCTGCCGTTTTGTGTACTGCCATTTTATTTCTTCAAACCTGTTCGCCGCCAAAATGGCGTAGTCCACCGTACAGCCCAGCTGTACCGAACTTATCATTATGTAGACCATGAAGTTCAGCCGCTGGTCCAGTAAAAACGACAAACACAGGTTTATCCATATGCCCAGCTCAATAACCAGCACCAGCAAAAGGCCTTTGCGGAAAGAGCGGAAAAGCAGTATCAGAATTACCAATATAATGGCCATCGACACTACGGTTACCCATAAAAAGTCGGAGGGGGTTACTTCCTTTATGTCGTTTATGCCCACAAGCATGCCTATCTGGTAAACGTTGTCAAAGTATTCTGAAGATATTCTGCTTAAGTTGGCAAAGCACCTTGAGGCGTCCTCGTCTTCGGCGCTGCCTTTTATGCCTATGGTGTACAGCGTGTACCATGTCTTTTCGCCGCCCCCTTTGTCCACTTCCTTAAAGTAGCCTTGGGCGTAGCCTGAGGTTAAGAATTTGCGTTTGAAGTCGTCTTCCACTATTTCCCGCAAGGTTTCTTCGCTCATCCGCATTGCCGAAAAAGCGCCCATCACGCCGCTTACCTTGGGCTCTTTCTTTATCTCCTCGATATATTCGGCGTGGGTTTTGCCTTCTTTGGGGAACAGCGGCACGGCGAATATAAGCTGGTTGCCCAGTTCATACGCAAGCTGTTGTTGGGGGGTGTCAAGTTTTTGTTCGTAGGTTTCGTAATAGCTGAAAGTTAAGCGGCTTTGTCCCATATACAGCGGCACTATGAGCATAAGCGCCGCTATGAACACCAAAAACCTTTCCTTTACCGCAAACCTTGCCACCGATTTGGGGTTGAACCTTAATTCCTTGTGTTGGGTTTTCAAAAGCAGTTTGTCGAAAAGCAATACGAAAATGGGTTGAAGGATTATTACCGAAAGCAAAGACAAAAACACGCCTTTCATAAGCACGTTGGCTAAATCCGCGCCCAGCTCAAAGCGCATGAAGTAAAGCGCCAAAAATCCGCCTATGGTGGTGAACGCGCTTGCCACTATGGATGACGCCACTTCGGGAATGGCTTTTAGGGTGGCTTCGGTTTTGTCAAAAAACCGCCTTTTTTCTCTGTAAATGTGCATGTAGAATACCGCGTAATCCATGGTGAGCGCCAGCTGAAGTATGCTTGAGGTGGCGAAGCTTATGATGGACACCGACGGAAAGAAAATGTTGCTTCCCATGTTGACAAGCACCGATATCCCCAATGAGACCATGAGTATAAGCGGTTCTATGTAAGAGGGGGTGGTAAGGAAAAGTATGGCAATCAAGGAAAGGCAGGCGTAAATGATTATGGTGGGCAGAGTTTGCAAGGTTTCAAGCATAACCGTCTGCGCCGTATGCGTCATGCCCGCCGACGCCATGTTCCTGTCTTTAAGCTGAGCGGTTATGTCGTCCAAAAGGTTAAACGCTTCCTTTGTGGACGGGCTGTAATCCATCATTATAAGAAAGACATAGTTGTATTTGTCTTCTTCCCCCTCTATCGGGTGTTTCAAAAAAGCCGCCAGCTCGGCGGTGTCTATGGTTATGTCCAAGTCCAGCCAGTCGATTACGGACTTGAAGCTGTCCATTTTCAAAATGTCTTCCACCCATACAAAACGGCTGACGCCTTCCATTTGCCTTATGCTTTCCGCCCTTTGGCGCAAGTCTTCGTCGTCGCCTGTTCCCTCTACCACTATCATGGCGTCGCCGTTTATGTTGAAGTTTTTGCGTAAAAACTCTAATCCTTTTGTGGTTTCGAATTCGTCGGGCAAATAGCTCATCATGTCCGAATTGATTTTTCCGCTCGTTATAAGCTCAACCGTCCCCCATGCCGACAAGGCTATGACTACCGCCGTCAAGGCAAGTATCGCCCATTTGTATTTGACAATTAATTTCCCCGCTTTTTTCATGGCTATGTCTTCCTTTTAATTTTTTTTATTCTATTTTTTTAACCGAAGTCAATTTGTCGCCGTTGCCCAAGTATTTCTTTCTTTTTTTGAACCATACCAGAAAACAAGGCAAAACAGTTATCACCATTATATAGCTTACCAAAGCGCCCCGCGCCAGCGTTTGCGCAATTTGCTTGACTATGAGGTTTTGGGTGACGAACACCACCGACAAGCATACCGCTATTATTATGCATGCGCTTGTGGAAATGGCGGGGAAGGCTTGGGTAATCGCCCTTGCCGCCGCTTCTTGGGCGTCAAGCGCCGCTTGCTTGGCTTCTTCGTACTTGGCTGTCAAAAGTATGGCGTAGTCCACAGTGCAGCCCAGCTGTACCGAACTTATGATAATGTATACCATAAAATTTACGCTTGAGCCGAATATATAATTCAAACTTATGTTAATCCATACCGCAAGGTCTATGACAAGCACCAAAGTAAGCGCTTTTAGGAAGGATTTCAAAAACATCGCCAAAACCAAAAACACTATGCCCCCCGAAACAAGGGTTACCCGCAAAAAATCTTGGGGGGTAACCTTTGCCATGTCCGCCACGCCCGTCAATATGCCCAAAGGATAATGCTTGTCAAAATACTTGCGGCTGACTTTGTCAAAATGTTCATGGGCGACAAAGGCCTTTGCGTCCTCGGTGTCGCCGTCCACCTCGATAAGGTACAGAGTGTGCCACTCCCCGTCCACCTTTTTGAAAAGCATGGTTATGGCTTGTAGCTCTTCTATTCCGCATTCGTCGTCCTTTATCAATAAGTCCAGTATGCCCTCCAGCCTTTCTTCTTCAATGTCCAGCGCCGAATACGCCCCCAATATCGCGGAGAATTTGGGGTTTTGCGCGATTTCGTCCATATAGCTTTTGTGGTTAAGCGTTTTGGTTTTTAAAGGCACCGCGCAAATAATCTGATTGCCCAATTTTTCCGCCAGCTTTTGCTGTTCGTTTGCCGCTTCATGCTTTTGGTAAATCTTCAAATAGCTGAACTTGGTGTTCATTTGCGCAATGTACGCCGGGATTATCATGAGTATGGCCGCCGCCGCTATTATCCTGCGCCATTTGATTATGCCTTTGGCGGGCTTTTCAATGTTTATGCGCAGGGTTTTTTGCGCGCTTTTTTGCAAAAGCTTGTCAAAGGTAACCGCCAGCGCCGGCTGTAAAACCGCTACGGTGGCAAGCGACATCAAAATGCCTTTTACTACCACTTTTGACAAGTCTATGCCTATCTTGAATTGCATGAAGCACAGCGCCAAAAATCCGCCTATGGTGGTTAGACTGCTCGCGAAAATGGGCATGGCTGACTTTTTTAGCGCCCTTTTCGCCGCTTGCTCGGGGGGCAGCAGGCTTTGCCTTTGCTCTTTGTAGATGTGCATGTAGAATATGGCGTAGTCCATGGTTATGCCCAGCTGCAATACTCCCGCCGAAGCAAAGCTCAATATGCTTACCGATTTGTAAATCAAGTTAAAGCCCATGTTGATTATTACCGCCGTAAGCAAGGTTACTATCAGTATTACGGGCTCGAAATAAGACGACGAAGTCAAAAAAAGCACTATTGATACCGCTATTACGCCGAACAGTATATAAAAGACGACTTCCCGCATGGTGTCTTCCATGACTTTTTTGGCAATCGCCGTCATGCCCGACACCGCCACGCTCCCGTCCTCGAATTCGTCGTATATGGTGTCCAGTATCTTAAAGGCTTGGGGGGTGGACGGCGAATAATCGAACAGCATAAGCGCCACATAGTTGTATTTGCCGTTGGGGAGCGGTCTTCGCAAATAGTCTTTCAGTACTTCCCAATCGGCTTCTATGTCCAGAAAAGAAAGGTAGGGGTTTTTTGAATACTCTTCCAGTTCCAAAAGGTCGCCGTACCATAAAAACTGCCTTACGCCTTCAATCTCTTTTAGCCTGCGCATGTTTTGTTCAAGGAGTTTGTGGTCTTCTTCCCCCTCCGCCACTATGAAAGCGTCCCCCTTTATACCGAAGTGTTGTTTCAAAAAATTTATGCCTTCGGCGGTGGAGGTGTTTTCGGGAAGGTATTCAAGCATGTCGGAATTTATTCTGTCGTCATAGATAAAATAAAATATCCCCAGACCCGCCAGAAACAGAATTGCCGCCGTAATGATTATCAGCGCTTTGCGCCCGTTGACAACGATATCCGCCAAGTTTTCCGAAGTGAAAAATTGCTTGAAACGCCCTTTCTTCATAGAAAGTATTATATCATAAGAATTATTGTAAAGGCAACGAGGGTTGGGGATAAAAATGGGGGTGGGATAGTTTTATTTATGTTCCGCCAGTCAAGAATACGAAATAGACAATATTCTATTTGTCATCGTCGGCGTTAAAAAAGAAAATAAAAAAATAATAAACAATTGTGATGTTTGAGTAATTTTTGGGTTGTTAAGTTTTCAAAAATAAAATTTGTTAACTTGTTTCAATTGCGTTTGAAAGTAGTAATTGATAAATCAATTAGATTAATATTTCAAAGCGGAAAAGACGCTGTTTATGCGTATAATAGTTCCGCCGTACCGGCGGAATTATTAACTCTTATCTCTAATTTCGGTTCGGCGGATTTTGCCGCTTATGGTTTTGGGGAGTTCGGTTACGAATTCTATTACCCGAGGGTATTTGTACGGGGCTGTTTGGCTTTTTACAAATTCTTGCAGTTCTTTTTTAAGCTCTTCGGAGGGGGTTACGCCTTTTACCAAAATTATGGTGGCTTTTACCGCCATGCCCCTTATGGGATCGGGCACGCCCGTTACCGCGCATTCCAAAACCGACGGATGCTCCATAAGCACGCTTTCTATTTCAAACGGCCCTATTCTGTATCCGCTGGATTTTATTATGTCGTCGTTTCTGCCGATGTACCAAAAATAGCCGTCTTCGTCCCTCCACGCCATATCCCCCGTATGGTATACGCCGTCATGCCACGCGCTTCGGGTGATTTCCTCGTCTCCGTAATACTCGGTGAAAAGCCCCACGGGTATGGCCTTGTCCGTTCTTATGACTATCTCGCCCGCCACGCCGTTTTCTACCGTGTTGCCGTTTTCGTCAATTAAGTCCACGTCGTATTGCGGATTTGGCTTGCCCATGCTGCCCGGCTTGGGCTCCATGTTTAACAGATTGCCCACAATCACGGTGCATTCGGTTTGTCCGTAGCCTTCCATGAGCTTTAAGCCCGTGGCTTTTTGGAACTGCTTGAACACTTCGGGGTTAAGCGCTTCGCCGGCTATGGTGGCGTGTTTTAAGGAAGATAGGTCGTATTTGGATAAATCTTCTTTTATGAAAAACCTGTACATGGTGGGCGGAGCGCAAAATGTGGTTATCTTGTACTTGGCGAAAAGGCTGAGCAGTTCGTCCGCCTTGAATCTGTCGTAGTCGTAGGCGAAAATGCAGCCTTCCGCCAGCCATTGCCCGTAAAGCTTGCCCCAAACCGCCTTTGCCCAGCCTGTGTCGGCTATGGTAAGGTGTATGCCGTCGGGATCCACGTTGTGCCACCATACCGCGGTGGTAATGTGCCCTATGGGGTAGGCGAAGTTGTGCGACACTATCTTGGGGTGTCCCGTTGTGCCCGATGTAAAATACATAAGCATTATGTCGTCTATGTCGGTGGCTTTGTCCCCTTGGGGGCGCTCGAATATGTCGCTTTCTTTCTCTATGTCTTCCTCAAAATATTTCCAGCCTTCCCTTTTGGTCTTTATGGTGGCTTTGAATCTCATGCCGTCATATTCCTTTAACGCCAGATCCACTTCTTCGCAAACATTGTCGTCGGTGGTGCATATTATGGCTGAAACCTGCGCCGAAGAAAAGCGGTAAAGGAAGTCCTTTTTCTTCAATTGGTGGGTGGCGGGTATGACTACCGCCCCTATCTTATGTAAGGCTATGGCGGAAAACCAGAATTCATGGCGCCGCTTCATGACCAGCATTACTCTGTCGCCTTTCTTTATGCCGTTGTTTACAAAATAGTTGGCGGTTTTGTTGGAGTAAGCTTTAATCTCGGCGAAGGTGAAAGCTCTGCTCTCCCCTTTTTCGTCTACCCGCAAAAGCGCCTTTTTATGCGGCGACTTTTGCGCCAAAGCGTCCAAAACATCAAAGCCGAAGTTAAAGTCTCGGGGAATGTTGAAAGAAATGCCTTGCAGTCTGCCTTTTTCGTCAATCGTTTCATTCACGTATTTTTTGTAAAGCCTCATCTTGCCTCCTGAATTACCTAATAATATACCATTAAAAAAAGGGGGTTGTCAATGTA
>LFRM01295493.1_pt2 | contig 19200 bp, 16 predicted proteins | sample 618341 | NCBI WGS metagenome assembly LFRM01 (sample SAMN03654438, study PRJNA283298) | anaerobic digester metagenome | isolation source: pool of bioreactors CSTR01a, CSTR02a, and CSTR03a thermophilic anaerobic... | place: Denmark: Kgs. Lyngby | collected 2014-05-21 | reverse complement strand
GGGCTTGGCCAGGATGTAATCGCGACTAAACGGATTGATCGCATCTGAGATCATGAGATCATTACTCGATTCGTGTATCCTATGATCGATCATCCGATGACAGCTGCAGGTTTTCTTTCATGAACTGATTGGTATAAAGGCGCCAGTAAACGCCTCTTTTTTTCAGCAGGGTCTTTTGATTGCCTTCTTCAACGATTCGCCCCTTGTCCACAACAAGAATCCGGTCGGCTGAGCGGATCGTGGACAGGCGATGGGCAATGATGAAACTGGTACGTCCTTTGAGTGCCTGCTGCATGGCCTGTTGAATCAGGTGTTCAGTCTCGGTATCGACGGACGAGGTCGCTTCATCGAGGACAAACATACCGGGATCGGAAAGAATTGCCCGTGCGAAGCTGATCAGCTGTTTCTGGCCGGTTGACAGACGACTGCCGCGTTCACCGACCTGTGATTCATATCCCTGATCCATCTCGATAATGAAGTCATGTGCGTTGACAATTCGGGCAGCTTTCTCAATTTGTTCCTGACTGATGCCCTGCCGCCCGTATGCGATGTTTTCTCGGACTGTTCCACTAAACAAATGAGGTTCCTGGAGAACATAGCCAAGGTTCGCGTACATCCACAGCAAAGGTCGTTCCCGATAGTCTACTCCATCAACGAGGATCTGTCCTTCTGTTGGTTCGTAAAAACGGCAGGCCAAATTAACCAGCGTTGTTTTACCGGAACCGGTCTCTCCGACAATTGCTATTTTTTCTCCTGACCGCACCTCAAGGTTGAAATGCTCAAGGATATTCTCGCCTTCTTTGTAGCGGAATGTGACATCTTTAAAAGTGATGTTGCCATGGAACTCCGGCCATTGATCGCGATTGGACTCAAGCATTGACCCGTAGGTGTTGAGCACCTCCTGGCTGTCGCGAATACCTGATTCCATATCAACAACGGATATGACACGTTCTGCAGAAGCCTGGGCGTAGTTCAACTCCGTGAAAACACGGGCAAACTGCTTGACCGGATCAAAAAACTGCACAGCGTATGATATAAAGGCAACCAGCGTACCGTATTCAATCGCTGCCGGAAGCGCTTCGTGCATGCGTGACCCGCCCTGCCAGACAACAAGACCGGTAGCGACTGCTCCCAGCAGCAGAACCAATGGCGTATAGACAGCTGATACCGTTGCCGCACGAACTGCGAAATCGCGCATGGACCGTGTTGTCTGGCGGAATTCAGTATGGATGTCATCTTCAATGGATAAGGATTTAATGGTTTTGGCACCGCTGATGCCTTCGTTAAAACCAGCAGTCACGTGTGAGTTAAATTGCCTGACTTTGCGGAAATTGTAGAGAATCTTCTTTTGAAACAGAATACTGAGAAAAACAAGAAATGGAACGGTCACAAGAACCATCAGGGCGAGTTTGATATCGAGTATGAACATAAAAAGCATCATCAGGATCATCATCGCCGAAGCCCAGAAAAGATCCACAACATTCCAGGACAACGTTTCGCCCAGACGTCGGCTGTCCGACGTTAATCTGGCCAGAAGCCAGCCGACGGGCGTCTGGTCATAATAGGCCAGCGGCATGGTCTGCAGCTTGTTAAAAGCTGCCTTTCGGATATCATACGGGATATGGCATTCCAGCTTGCCGGCCAGATAAATCATGTGCCGTACATTGACTGCCTGAAGAATGATGACAGTCAGCGCGACGGCTGCAAAGGGCAGCAGTCGATCCAGGCGGCCGGGAATGGCAATCTGATTGATGGCATAGCGGTTGAACAAAGGCATAACTGCATCCACCAGACCGAGAAAGATCATCTGGATGATCAGAATGATCAGATCTCGCCGGTAAGGGCGGGTAAAAAACAGCAGTCTTTTCCAGACATGCAGATCGATTCTTTTGCTGAATTCCTGTTCCTGTATCATTTGCCGTCTCTTTTCATATTGCCTGACCGATGTGATCAGAGTGCTTCATCCATGTTGCTTTGCAGCGACCAGATCTGACGATAATGTCCATCCTGGGCGATCAATTCTTCATGCGTTCCTCTTTGAACAATGTGTCCCTGATCAAGAACGAGAATCTGATCAGCTTCAGCCAGTGTTGTGATCCGGTGTGATATGATAAGGGTCGTTGTGCCTTGACGACGATCGCGCAAGGCTTCCCTGATTGCAGCATCTGTTTCAGTATCAACGGCCGAAAGTGAATCATCAAAAATAAGAATGGGTACATCACGAAGGATGGTTCTGGCAATTGCGACGCGCTGGCGCTGACCTCCTGAAAGCGTGACGCCGCGTTCACCGACCATGGTGTCATAGCCGTCTTCGAATTCCGTTATCGATGCGTCAACACGGGCGATCTGTGCGGCATTCCGCACGTCTTCATCCGCGGCACCCGGATGGCCGATGCGAATATTCTCCCGAATTGTTCGGGAGAAGAGGAAAGGCTCCTGCAGAACGATACCAACATTAGCCCTGATCCATGCCCGGCTGATCGTCGATAATTCGATACCGTCAATGGTGATTGAGCCTGACTGATAGTCATAGAGTCTCAGTAGAAGGTGGACGAGTGAACTTTTTCCAGAGCCGGTTGCGCCCAGTATAGCCGTGGTAGATCCGGGTTTAATTTCGAACGACAGACCGCTTAGTACCTTTTTTCTCGAAGAATAGCCGAAATCAACATGGTCGAATCGAATAGCACCCTGTATCGGAGAACCGTTCAATCCACTGGTTTCGTCTTCGGGCTCATTGTCCAGAATTTCCTGAATGCGGGACAGGGCGACAAACGCCTGACTCATGAATCCCATCATCTGTCCAAGACCGCGAATCGGCCAGATCAGCATACCGGAATAGGTGAAAAAAGCGACCATGATACCGAGTGATATCTGGTTGACTGCGACCAGATAGGTACCGACAAGCACGACAATCACAATCTGCAGCATGCAGAGAAAATCGGATTGAGACCAGAAACGGGCCATCAGTTCGATAATTTTCATGGAGTAGTCGCGATAGGTACGGCTGGATTCATCAAATTTCCTGATTTCGAACGGCTGAGCGGCAAATGCCTTTACCACACGAACACCCGTAAGATTTTCCTGAATGGTTGATGACATCACAGCTTCTGCTTCGTCTGTATCAAGAAAGACTTTGATCATATTTCGAAAAAACCTGATGGTCAGGAACAAGATGACAGGAATGAGCAGAATCGATAGTGCAGAGTAGACAGGATGCATCGAAAAAAGGAAAATCAGGACTACGATGACCTGAACGATAATCGAAACAGCCTCTACTGAGCGGTTGGCAATGAAGTGCTGAGCAGTTTCGATATCAGATGTACACCGCTGAATGATGTCGCCGGTCTGTGATTTGACATGGTAGTCAAATGGCTGCCTGAGGATATGCAGATAGAGTCGGTCGCGCATCCGCTTGGAAGCATTCTCGCCGGTTAAAGCAGCCAGTTTTGTTCTGGCAAATTGAAAAATCCCCTGGACAAGCGTTAAGCCGAGAAGAAAGAGTAGAATCATCCACAGATTTTCACGGATCGTTTCGATCCCGCCAATCAGTTGAAAAGGTTTGTTTAAAAATGATGGCAAAACGAGTGGCTCATCGCCCAGAACGTTGTCCAGTGTCACACGGATGATCATCGGTACCAGTGCAGCCATAGCAACATGACCGACTACAGACAAAAGAGCTCCGGCGTAGGTCAGTCGGCTTCCCTTTAAAAAGCGCATCATCAGGGCTATTTGATTCATAAAACCTCCAACGACTGCATTCATAATCTGGACAACACGGTAGTGGTAACCGATGCAAAATTACGCCACATAATATTATCTCATTTTTCATTTTTCAGCAAATGATCAGCCTGATCTCATATATAGTTGAATCGCCTGCTGTCTGGCGTGATAGAATAATACCAGCAATTAATGAAACGACGATTTGAATGTCATCTGGCGAAAGGAACTTTGCAGGAAATCATGCGGTATCAATTTTCATCAAGAAGAAGACCTGAGTGCAACATTTTCAGACGGGTGCTAACCGTTTGCCTGGTTCTGATTATCCTGTTCTTGCAGGTTTTTCTGATCACCCATTACGTGGCGGACCAGATGTTTGATGACAGTGCCAAATTTTCTAAATTGACGGAGGGTGTTCAGTATCAGTCGATTTCCGGTGCGTCGATTGCCTACCGTGTCCACGGGTCAGGTGAACAAACCCTGTTGTTAATTCACGGACTGATGGGATCCTCGTATGATTTTGCTCCGCTCTGGTCATCCTTAGGCGATGAATTTACGATGATATCAGTGGATCTGATCGGGTTTGGTTTGTCTGACAAAAACGCCGAACTTAACTACAGTAAAGAAAATATGGCTAAGATTTGCGTACAGCTGATGCTGGAACTGGGCTACAGCGAATTTACGGTGCTTGGGCACTCGATGGGCGGGGAGGTCGCGCTAAATGTCGCATACACTTATCCGGACCATGCAGAGCGGTTGATTCTGATTGACAGCGCAGGTATTGAAGATTTGCAGAAAGGGTTCCGCAACGCTGTTCCGGTTTGGATCATTGACTATATATTTCAAAATTATCTGATTCAGCGGCTTTATTTTCCGGTTGGCTTTGCCGAAAAGAAGCTGGCCAGCAGCGAACTCTTTAATCAATTCTACTTTTTCAACCGGCAGATTCCGGGGACGGCACTGAGAAAGCTGATTACAGATAATGACAGCGGTCGCCTGAAAGACAAACTGGATCAGATCAAACAGCACACACTCATTATCTGGGGACTGGAAGACACCATCATACCCGTCGAACAGGGATATCGGCTTGAACAGGCGATATCCGGCAGCTCACTGGTTGTTATTAACAACGCAGGACACCTTCCTTTTCTGGAGAAGCCGGAAGATGTCCTGTCTGCCATCAAATCATTTATCGACTGACCGGTTCTGACTGTTAGGGAAGGATCGAATCACTCAGCCCATTCAAGTCCTTCAATTGCCCATGCCGTTAGTTCGCTGAGTGATGGATGAATGACCATCGACTGGGCGATCGGCTCCAGCGTGCCGGCTTCCGAACAGGGCGGAAAGATTCCGGCGATCGATCGAATGCGTTTCTGTCTGGCGGTGATTTGCTTCAATGTTTTCTGGGTGCAGCGAAGGCCGGCATTCATCAGGTAAACAAAAGGCTGCAGCAGGATGGCTGCCTGTGGCCCGACAATATGAACACCGAGAATTTTCATGTTTTCATCAACGATGAGTTTCGTGAAGCCATTATCAGGATCATCTTCTTCATATCCCATGGCATATCCCTTGGCGATACTGGCGTAATCATTGTATGCTACTTTGTAAGGGATCCCTTTAGCCCGGACTTCATCCTCTCGCAGTCCAACATGGGCAATCTGCGGCGATGTAAAAACGGCCCAGGGAACCGACCGGTAATCAACTTCCTTTTTTTCGCGCTCTGAGTGAAACAGGTTGTTGACAAGAATCTCCGCTTCGTAATTAGCTTTATGCCGGAACTGGAATTTCCCATTAATGTCGCCCAGCGCAAAAACATTCGGCAGGTTGGTTTCCAGATAGGTATTCGTGATGATATAGCCGCGCTGGTCAGTTTGAACACCGGATTTCTCAACATGAAGCAGATCAGCATTGGAACGGACACCTGCTGCGACAAATATTTCATCGCAATCAACCGCTTGTTCCTCGCCACTGATTTCGTGTTTGACCATCAGTCGTTTTCCGGTGTCCGTCAGCGATGCGGCCGAGGCTGTGCACTGGGTCATGACCCGAATGCCCTGATGTCTGAATTCCGTTTCAAGCAGCGAGCTCACGGCTGGCTCTTCCAGAGGTGCCAGATGTGATGCTTTTTCGATCATGGTTACCTCTGTACCGAAAGCCGAAAAAATATGCGCAAACTCCAGACCGATGGCACCTCCGCCGATGATCGCAAGCTTTTTCCACGGAGACTTGGGAAACTGGCTGCCAAAGAATGTTTCAGATGTTACATATCCGGCCGATTCGAGTCCGCTGATCGGCGGTACAAAGGTTCGGACACCGGCTGCAATGACAAACCGGGTACCCTTAAAGGGTTCCGTCCGACCGTGTTTTTCATCTGGAACCCAAATGGTGTCAGGGCCGGTGAACTGGGCTGTTCCGCGATAAAGATCCACCTGATCAGCAGCTGACAAACTGTTCTCGATCGATTCGTTGTGGCTGATATACGACCACATCCGCCGGCTGATTTTCGGCCAGTCTATTTCAGGATCTGAGAATGACACGCCGATTTTACGTGCGTGCCCGGCTTCCCGAACAAGATCAGCCGGATAGACCAGAACTTTCGATGGAATACAGCCGCGGTTCAGGCAGGTGCCGCCCAGCGAGTCTTTCTCGATGATGGCACAGTTTAATCCGTGATGCAGAGCGACTTCCAGAATGGACAGTCCGACACCGCTTCCGATGATAACGAGATCATATTGTTTCATATTCGACACACTCCATCTTCTAAGTTTGACTGTGATTATTCAGATCTCTCGCTTAAACAAATGACTGGATCAGATCTTTGATCCGGGATGGATCGCATGTCTGCTCAATCAATGGGGAATGATCTGCCAGAACAGGATGTCTGGCATGGAATGTTGGTTTTTCGACACGATAAAAAATGCCTGTCGGAATCTGTTCACCTGTTTGCGTGGCCGCCTGAACAGCCTGGGAAAAATCAGTTGGATCATGACTGTCAGTCAGAGGTTGAACGCGATCCTTGTAACTGGCGAAGGTGTTGACTTTATTGAAACTGATACAGGGCTGCAGAATGTCGACGAGCGCATAACCCGGGTATTGAATAGCGTCCATCATAATTTGAACCAACTGTTTTTGATCACCGCTAAAAGCGCGTGCCACAAATCCGGCTCCGGCTGCCAGAGCGAGAAAGACAGGATTGAGCGGCTGGTTGATGTTGCCGTTTGTCTGAACACCGGTGACATGACCGATTTCTGATGTTGGTGAAGCCTGACCTTTCGTCAGACCGTAAATCTGATTGTCATGAACGAAGTGCGTGATGTCTACATTGCGTCTGATGTTATGGATAAAGTGATTGCCGCCTTCGCCGTAGCTGTCGCCTTCACCGGTTTCTACAATGACCGTCAGCTTCTCGTTGGCTATTTTTGCGGCGATGGCCGGCGGCAGTGCACGACCGTGCAAACCGCAGAATCCGTTGGCACTGATATACTGTGGCGTTTTGGCAGCCTGACCGATTCCTGCGACCATCAACACGTGATGCGGGTCAAGATTGAGTTGGGTTAAGGCTTTCTGAAGGCATGGCAGGATACTGAAGTTGCCGCAACCGGGACACCAGGCCGTTTCATACGTATCAAATGACTGAGTTTGGTGCATGTGATCATTCATAAGCGACCTCCCTGATTTTTCTGATGCCTGCAACGATCTCCTCACCGGTCATCTGCCTGCCGTCATACTTCAAGAGGCTTCTGCCACAGGCAAGACCCGTGTATTCGCGAATCAGTCCGGCAATCTGGCCTGTCGCATTTTGTTCGACATTGACGATCAGGCGGGCCTGACCGGCAATGTGGGTCAATCGCTTCGTCGGTAACGGGAAAATATCGCTGAAGACAAGAGCTGAGACGCAGCCAGGATGATGTTGTCCTTCCTGATTGAGTGTGGCCACGGCCTCCTGCAGTGGTCCGTACATCGATCCCCAGCCGACCAGAAGAATGTCACAGGATTCATCGCCGATCAGTTCCGGCTCTTCAAGTTCGCGCTTTAAACCGTCCAGTTTGCGCATCCGTTTGTCCACCATCTGATTGCGAACTTCGGCTGACTCTGTGATGCGCCCCCACTCATCGTGTTCGTCACTGTCCGCAGTTGTAAGAAACCGCGGATCTCCCGGTATCACGCGAGGCGATACACCAGACTCTGTAATCTGGTAACGTTTGTAGTCGCTGATATCTTCGGGTGGCTGCACAGGTGTTTCAATTGTCAGATTATCAAGTGAAAACGGCAAAACAGTTGCTGACGCGTCTGCCAGATATTGATCGCTGAGTAAAATGACCGGAATCTGGTAACGTTCAGCCAGATTAAATGCGCGTATTGTCTGATAGAACAGATCCTGGTGGTGGCGCATCGCAATAACCAGTCTGGGGAATTCGCCTTGTGAGGCGGAAACGACAAACTTGAGATCACTTTGTTCGGTACGAGTCGGCAAGCCGGTAGCTGGTCCGGGTCTCTGCACATCGACCACAACAAGAGGTGTTTCGGTGATGCCTGCCAGACCTAATGCCTCAACCATCAGACTGAAACCACCACCGGACGTTCCTGTCATCGATCGGACACCGGCAAACGATGCACCGATTGCCATATTGATAGCGGCGATCTCATCTTCAGCCTGTTCAACAACAATTCCGCAATGCGTGCTTTGTTCTGCCAGATACTCCATAATGCCGGTTGATGGCGACATGGGATAAGCGGCGTAGAACTTGAGACCTGCTGCAAGCGCACCCAAAGCAAGCGCTTTATTACCAGACAGAATCATCCAGTCCTGACAGGATCCAGACGGGACAGACCAGCGTTGCTGTGCCAGCTTGTATCCTTCTGCCACCGCTTTTTGATTGATTGAAATGTATTTTTCGTTCAGAAAAGACGGCAAAACGGGATTGGCCAGTTCAGGTGAGAGACCGAATAAAGCCATCAAGGTCCCGATCGCGACACTACCTGCCACCCGCGGATTACCCAGCTTCTTGCTGATTTCGTTCAGGGGCAGCGGGAGGAGCCTTGAATCATCTGCATGGGTTGTGGAATCACAGACAATTAAGCCATTGTCGGACAGCTCGGCCTGATGAAGTGATATTGTTTCTTCATTGAGTGCGAGGATCAGATCAAGATTGTGTGTGTGGGAATGAACCGGTTCGCTGCCAAATCGAATCTGAATAAAATTATGACCGCCCCGTATACGGGACATGAAGTCACGAACCGTGAAAACATGATATCCAGCCTGTTTGAGAATCTTTTCGAGTATGGCGGCAGCTGTGTCTATTCCTTGTCCTGCAGCTCCGCCGATCAGTACATTGACCGTCATAACGCACCTCTTCTTTTCGAGTCCGCATCCAGCTGTTTGATCTTTTGAAACGATCCGGACATTATATGTCACAATCACCTCTTAAGATGTATGATAGCAGATTTCTGCTGTCTCTGGCCACCAATATCATGTAATGGCTCTGCAATATACGCTTAAGCTTCGGTTTGCTGAGACGTGTCTGTGCTACAATGGGGATAAAAAATATTTCATTGTCGCGTTTCTGGAGGTGAATGTTTATGGATTTTGAAAAGCTGGGTGTCTTCTATCTGGGACGCCCAAAAGTGGGAGAGGATAAAGGCCAGTCTGCGGGTTATCTGCTCTATCCATCCAAGCAGCTGACGACTCATGCTGTCTGCGTTGGTATGACCGGCAGCGGTAAGACGGGTTTGTGCATCGGCTTGCTTGAAGAGGCCGCAATGGATGGTGTTCCAGCTATTATCATCGATCCGAAGGGTGACATGGTCAATCTGATGTTGACTTTTCCGGATATGAAGCCAGAAGATTTTCGCCCCTGGATCAACGATGATGATGCGCAGAAGGCTAATCTGTCACCCGATGCGTTTGCGGCAAAGGAGGCTGGAAAATGGCGACAGGGGCTTGCTGACTGGGATCAGGATCCGGATCGGATTCGCCTGATGCGGCAAAATACAGAATTTTCTGTTTACACCCCAGGCAGTTCCGCCGGCTTGCGCTTATCCATACTCCAGTCATTCAACCGGCCGGATGAAGCGGTTCTCAATGATTCCGAACTGCTTCAGGAGCAAGTCAGCGGACTGGCCAGCAGTCTGCTCAGTCTTGTCGGCATTGATGCCGATCCGATTCGCAGCCGGGAGCACATTCTGATTGCCAATTTGCTATTGAACAGCTGGCAATCCGGACAAGATCTTGATCTGGCTGATCTGATTCAGCTGATTCAGGAACCGCCGATTCAAAAAATCGGAGTCATGGCACTGGAGGATTTTTATTCAAGCAAGGATCGGTTTAATCTCGCCCTCCTTTTTAATAACTTGCTGGCTTCACCGCAATTCGCTTCCTGGCTTGAGGGTGAACCACTGGACATTAGCAGCCTGCTTTATACAAAAGAAGGAAAACCACGACTTTCGATTCTGTCGATCGCTCATCTAAGCGAAGCGGAACGGATGTTTTTCGTCTCACTTCTTTTAAATAAGATGGTCGCATGGACACGTAGCCAGTCTGGCACATCCAGTCTTCGCGCACTCCTTTACATGGACGAAATCTTCGGTTATTTTCCACCGGTTGCAAACCCGCCTTCAAAAGCACCACTGCTGACCTTGCTGAAACAGGCGCGTGCTTACGGTGTCGGGGTTGTCCTCACCACACAGAATCCTGTTGACCTGGATTACAAGGGATTATCCAATACAGGCACCTGGTTCATCGGCCGGCTCCAGACTGAGCGTGACAAGAATCGTGTACTTGAAGGTCTGGAAGGGGCTGCCAGTCTCCAGGGGCAGGGGTTCAAGCGATCAGAGATGGATCGGCTGATCAGCGGTCTTGGTAAACGCATTTTTCTGATGCATTCAGTTCATCAGGAAGAGACAGTCTTGTTTGAAACCAGATGGTGCATGTCCTATTTATGCGGACCTTTGACCCGACAGCAAATACAGAGAATCGAGCAGCCGGTTGCGGGATCTGGCGATCAGACACCAAACCTGACGACAGAACCTGTCCGGCCAACGTTTGTCGCCGTACAGACTGCTCCGGCCGCACAGGCACAGCCAGACGAAGGTCTGCCAAATGGTATACGGCCTGTATATGGTCCATTTAGAGGATCGGTCGACGGATTGGTTTACAAGCCCGCCGTGATCGGGTTGACACAGATCAGCTACTCAGACCGTACACATAATATCTACCAGACTGAAGAGAAAATGCGCTGTGCGCCGGTTACAGATGGTGTCTATCCGGTAAACTGGGATGAGGCGAACGATCTTGATCTGCCGCTGGACGAATTTTCTGCTGAAGCCGATCAGGAAATTCCTTTTTCCAGCTTGCCGGTATCAGCTGGAGACAGTAAAAGTTATACAGTCTGGAAGAAAGATCTTCTGGAATGGGCCTATCGCACTTGCCGACTGACGGTTCCTTATGCATCAGCTCTTAAGCAAGCGGCTCAACCGGGAGAAGATGAACGTGACTTTCGCATCAGGCTGCAGCAGGACGCCAGAGAAATACGCGACGAAAAAATGGATCAGCTTCGTAAAAAGTATGAACCCAAAATGAAGTCGATTGAAGAAAAAATAAGAAAAGCAGAGCAGGCTGTCGATCGAGAAAAAGATGAGGCAAAACAGTCAAAAGTTCAGACTGCCATTTCACTCGGGGCAACTGTGCTTAGTGCCTTTCTGGGCAAGAAGGCTGTCAGTGCATCCTCACTTGGACGGGCAACGACAACGGTGCGCAGTGCCAGTCGTTCGGTGAAGCAAAGTGGCGATATCACGCGATCAAAGGAAACGGTTGAGGCGTACCAGGCTCAGTTAAAAGAGCTAGAAGAAACCTTTGAAGCAGAGGCAGAAGCCCTGACAGAGAAAATGGATCCGGCTAATCAGGAACTGGAGACACTGGTTATACAGCCATACAAGAAAGATATTCAAGCCCGTGATTTGATCTTCGCCTGGATGCCCTATCGCAAAACAGCAAACGGTGCCGACGAACCTGCCTGGGGGTAAAAGACAAGGGATACATGATCGCGCCGCCGACACGGATCAGTGTATCCCTTAACCTGCTTGTTATGGAGTCAGGTACCTCTTTTTTCAGCCTCGCTTTTGTGGGTGGAGGAAAAACGTGGTTAACCTCATTTCAATAGACCCATCTCTATTATATAACAAACTTCCAGCAAATTGTACAGCATGATTATGAAATTATCACAAAAGTAAATCAGACGTTCAATTTGTCTGAATGATTCATTTGAAACACAAGTCTGTTGACAGCTTTGCTATAATAGACCCGTTTGTATACCGTGCAGACCATGTCGCACTGGCGTGAAGCATATTAGGAAAAGAGAACGGGCAAATGGGGTTTGTTGAATTATTTTTGATCGCTGTTGGACTGTCAATGGATGCCTTTGCGGTTGCCTTGTGCAAGGGGTTGTCCTTTAAAGAAAAAAGTTATCGCAAAGCTTTCCGTATAGCCATTTATTTCGGCTTTTTTCAAGCGTTCATGCCATTCATCGGCTGGCTTGCCGGGAGACAGTTTGAGCAATATATTTCAGCCTATGACCATTGGATTGCATTCGCTTTACTACTGGTCATCGGCGGGAAAATGATCATCAGCGTGGCTCGAGGCGGCAGCTGTACCGTCGGCGGACCAGACAGATGCTCTCACAAAGAATTGTTGACACTTGCTGTCGCGACCAGCATCGATGCACTTGCTGTCGGAGTCACCTTCGCGTTTTTGCATATCAACCTGGCACCGGCATTGCTTTTGATCGGTATCACAACATTTGCTCTGTCATTTGTCAGTGTCCTCATCGGCAGTCGACTGGGCATTCGGTTTGGCAATGCGGCAGAACTGGCAGGCGGCGTTGTTTTAATCCTGATTGGCGTTAAAATTCTTTTTGAACATTTGAACATAATCGTATAATTTTCCAGATCATGATATAATCAGAAAAATAAAATACGTAGCGTTACGTTTATTATGATGAAATTCTGATCACTGGAAAGCGGTTCATGGAAAGACCTGATAAAAAAAGCAAAAAAAAGCGCGATCTGTCAAGGACAGTTGAGAAACGTTTGACGTTACTGACCTGGATTCTTGTGTTACTTGTCTGGACGCTGATTACAGAACTCAAAGTTGTATCATCCGTGATGGTACCAACGCCTCGCGACGTTTGGCGCACGTTTGTGCAGATACTCAATCAGGGCTATAATAACCATTCCCTCTGGCTCCATCTGGGTGTTAGTTTCAGGCGGCTGTTTCTGGCCTTCGGGTTGGCGGTCATAACGGGTATTCCGCTCGGGCTTCTTAGCGGCTATTCTTCAAAAGTACGCGCTGTTGTCGATTCAATTGTACAGTTTTACCGACCTTTACCGCCGCTGGCTTATTATACATTGCTCATCTTGTGGCTTGGCATTGACGATACGTCAAAGGTAACCCTGTTGTACCTGGCCGCGTTAGCCCCGATTTATGTCAGCTGTGTTTCAGCGGTCAAGGGTGTCAACCGCAATTATGTGCTGAGCGCCAGATCATTAGGGGCAACACAGCAGCAGGTATTCGCACATATCGTGCTCCCCGCATGCATGCCATCCATCTTTACCGGATTGCGGACAGCAATCGGTGTAGCCTATACGACGCTGGTCGCTTCAGAAATGGTTGCGGCAACATCAGGTATCGGCTGGATGGTAATAGACGCTTCTCGGTATTTAAAGAGTAATGTGATGTTTGTCGGTATTATTCTGATGGGTCTGACAGGTGTTTTTATCGATTTATTTATGCGTTTGATTGAAAAGAATCTGATTCACTGGAAAGGGCAACTATGAAAAAAAACAACGGTTTTCAACAAAGAAAAAAATCCGCCAGGTTATGGCTTATCGTCGTTCTGATGCTTTGCCTGGTCATTTTCCCTGCTGGGTGCCGGGATGATAACGATTTTGAATGGCCGGAACAGATCAATATCGGATACCTTCGAGTACCCAATGATGAAACCATCGCCAAAGCAGAACAGTATTTTGAAGACTATTTTGCAGACAAAGGCATTGATTGTTCGTTTATTGTCTTTGATTCAGGGGTTGACGCCAACAAGGCACTTTTATCGAACAGCATCGATTTTGCAACTATGGGGCACACAAATGCCGTCATCGCACTTGCAACTGGCATCAAAGTCGAGCTCGTCTGGATCCACGAAGTCCTTGGTAAAGCCGAGCAGCTGGTAGTACGCCAAAACAGCGGTATCGAGCGTATTGAAGGTCTAGCAGGCCGGCAGGTTGCGACTGTCTTTGCATCAACTGCGCATTATAGTCTGTTGAATGCGCTGCGGGATGCCGGTATCGAAGATCAGGTCACTTTGCTGGATATGCAGACAGCTGATATTGTTGCCGCCTGGGAGCGAGGCGATATTGACGCGGCTTATACCTGGCAGCCAACGCTTGATCGGCTTCTGGCGGAAGGTTTGTCACTTGTCTCCAGCGAGGAGATGGCTGAGCGCGGCGTGGTGACAGCGAATGTTCTGCTGGCTCGCCAAGGTTTTTCGCAAAAATATCCGATCCTGATGGCTGATTTTATATCGGCTCTGGCAAAAGCGGGTGACCTGTATCGGGCAGATCCGGAAAAAGCGGCACAAATCGCCGGTGACGAGCTTGAAATTCCAACAACAGTCGCATCCGAGCAAATGAGCGGATCACTCTGGTTAACGCGCGAGGAAGCGCTGAGCGAAGCCTTTATGGGGACTTCTGCTGACCCGGGTCATTTTGTACAGGTAATGCATGATACTGCAGCTTTTCTGGCAGAACAACAATCCATTCAATCGATTCCGACATACGAGGACTTTGCCGCTTTTGTTAATCCTGAATGGATTGAGCAGTCGCTGCAGTCGGAACAGAATTGAGGAAGTCCATGCCGGCAGATTGTTCAACAAAAGAACAAACAACACAAACTCCGATTCTTGAACTTCGCAACGTCTCTCATACCTATCAGGCGAGGAAAGATGAAATCGAGGCGATTCGAGATATCAATCTGGCTGTCTTTCCACATGAATTTTTATGTGTGCTTGGACCATCCGGGTGCGGGAAAAGTACTATTCTCGGACTTCTTGCCGGTTTTTTTCAGCCAGCTGAAGGATTAGCGCTGATGGAAGGTGAACCGATTTTAGGACCGGATCGCGAGCGCGGAGTGGTCTTTCAGGCAGAGACACTGTATCCATGGATGAATGTCCGGGATAATGTAGCCTTTGGTCCCAGAATGCAGGGCGTTTCGCGTGAAGACTGCCGCACAATCAGCGATCGGTATCTAAAGGAAATGAATTTAACAGCTTTTGCCGATAAAAAAACATATGAGCTGTCGGGCGGCATGAAACAACGGGTTGCTCTGGCACGTGTTTTAGCCAATGAACCACGTGTGATCCTGATGGATGAGCCTTTTGGCTCGCTTGATGCCGTTACCCGTATCCAAATGCAGAGTCTGGTCCGCTCAATCTGGCATCATGAAAAACGCACCATCCTTATGATTACCCACGATATTGATGAGGCGTTGTCACTTGGCACTCGTTTGCTGGTCATGTCGCCGGGCCCCGGTACAATTGAACAAATGCATGAAGTCACCTTTACCGATACTGCGTTGCGGTCTGAAACCGGACGTGTTGCTATTTCGCAGGAATATGTTGCCCTGAGGGATGAAATCTTCGAAAGCATTACCTGATTGGATTTCAGGAAGCCACCGCTGATGAAACCAAAATAATGATCTGCTGAGTTCAGACCTGTGGGGTTGTTTTTAAAATAGCAGACTGCCTGTCGGAAATCGACAGCTATTATTTCGGATACGCCTCAGCAAAGGCGCGTCGATACGGTTTGGGAATCAGGTGAGATTGGGCATTTCGTTGAGCATCAAAAATAATCGGCCAGTAAGGATTTCGCAGCAGTTCACGTCCCAAAGCAACCAGATCAGCCTGTCCGTCTGCAACAATCTTCTCGGATTGCTCCCGTGTTGTGATTAAACCAACAGCCATGACCGGCACTTGAGCCTTTTGCCGAATTGCTGCAGCGAAGTCGACCTGATAGCCAGTTGTCTCTTCTATGGGAGTCGGCAGCAGGCCGCCGCTGCTGATATCAAATAGATCGACATCTGCCTTGATCCCATTGACCAACCTGATGGTTTCATCTATGTTTAGGCCGCCAGGCAGATAATCCGAAGCAGACAGTCGAACCAGTAAAGGTTTCTCTGCAGGCCAGACCTGGCGGACAGCCTGGATGATTTCTCTGAGAAAACGTAAACGATTGTCGGTCGAGCCATTATATTGATCCGTTCTCCTGTTGGAGAGCGGTGAGAGAAACTCATGGATCAGGTAACCGTGTGCCGCGTGAATTTCAATTGCATCAAATTCTGCAGCATACGCGCGCCTTGCGGCCTGCTTAAATTGTTCAATGCATCGGTCGATTCCATCTTGAGTAAGCTCCTCTGGTGTCCGGTAATCCGCACTGAAGTGAAAACTGCTGGGGGCGACCGACTGTTCGTAATCAACGGTGCATTTCCGTCCGGCGTGGGCCAGCTGAACACCCGCTTTAGCCCCACCTTCGTGGATGGTTTTTACGAGCGATGCCAGTCCTTCAGCCTGTTGTTCATTCCATATTCCCAGGTCACGGTTTGTGATCCGACCGGCTCCTTCGACCGCCGTTGCTTCGAGCAGTATCAGGCCTGCTCCGCCATAAGCCCGTGTACCGTAATGAATGCGATGAAATTCCTGAACAGTTCCCGAATCGTCGCTGCTGTTCATGCACATCGGTGACATAACAATCCGGTTTCTTAACGTGAGATTTGAAAATGTGAAGGGTGTGAAAATTGGCATTACGGTCACCTCATTATGATCGTTTAGTGAATTGGGTCAGATCATTTCCATTGCCGATATTGTATCATATACGGCCAGCAGTTGTTTTTCGGCCAGTGCTTGTCTGCCAAAGTGCAGAATGTGTTAGATTGCGAAATAACGGAAGCACGGTTTATAATGATCGAAAGCAGCGATGGCCTGTCTCACAGAAGTGTCATTTAATCTGTTTGACGCTGCGCCATCTGTTTTACAGTCTGACAACACGCTTGTTAGCATGCGTACAGAATCAGCAGAGGATTGCAGGTTTGAAGCATATGGAAATTGTCACACCAGATCATCCATTGACTGAACAGCAGAAAACAGCTGTCTGGTCTATTTTATGTTTATGCCAGGACGAATTCGTTCCGCCGTTGTCACGAAGGCGAAGCACAACGCAGCAGTTTATCAGCGAATCGGTGACTTCTGATCATTTCCAACCGACAGCCTACTATCAGGAGCTGCTGCAACAATCTTTTCTTCTGGTTCAGTTAGATCGTCAGATCATCGGATTTTTGTCATACAAGGATCAGCACACCATTCAGGTGCCATCGGAATGGAATCCAGCCGCCTACATTACGACAATCTGCATTCATCCGGATTATCGCGGACGTGGCGCCTTGACTCTGTTGTATGATGCAATAGAACAGCGCATCATTAATCAATCCAAGGTAAGAACAATCACGACGCGGACATGGTCAACGAATGATGCTCAGATTCATACGCTGGAAAAAAGAGGATATCTTCGGATCAAAACGATACCAGATGACAGAGGATCCGGTATCGACACCATTTATTTTGGGAAGCAGGTAACAACATGAAAATTGATGATCATCCAATGGAAATCCGGGCAATGGATTTGTTCAAAGAGGGGAAGAACGAAGAGGCTGAGGCATTGCAGGCGGAATTCCTCAATGAAGTAAAGCAAAAAGTCAAAGATCATTGTCCGTGCCCCGAACCTTGCCGGCTTCACGGTAAATGCGCACAGTGCGTGACGGTTCACAGGGGGCATGGAGATCATCTGCCTTACTGTTTTCGTGAAATGCTTAACAGACGAATACAGCACTTGTCCGGATTGTCAGAACACAGTGTAAAAATCCCACCTGATGAAGAATGAAATCAACCAAACAATAAAATCAATTGAGCAGTCAAATTTTGAAAACAAGGGGAGTTGTATGTCTCAAATACTGAAGGGTCATTTGCGAGCCTTGATCACGGTATCAATCTGGAGTTCAACTTTTATTGTGAGCAAATTATTGCTTGCCTACATGACACCGATTCAAATCTTATTTTTTCGTTACCTGGTCGCTGTTACATTTCTCAGTTTGCTTTATCCCAAATTCAGCAAACCAGCTTCATTGAGAGGCGAAATACTTTTTCTGGCGATTGGCGCCGCTCTCGCGCTCTATTTTGTATTTGAGAACAGTGCGTTGCAATTGACCTATTCGTCAAATGTCAGTTTGATCGTTGCCACGATTCCGTTTATGACCGGTGCCTTGTCATTCTTGTTTTACCGAAAGCGGTTTTTCAATTTTAAAAACACAGCCGGTATGGTGACAGCGTATCTGGGCGTGCTTGTCATCATCATCAACACCGGGCGTTTAGAAGGTATTGCTCCAGGCGGCGACTTGCTGGCACTTGGTGCTTCACTGATGTTCGCTTTCTATTCCATTCTCATGCAGAAAACGGATGAGCGATATACACTGATACAGCTCACCCGCAAGGTTTTTCTATATGGGTTGCTCGTTTTGGGCGTTCTGTTTCTGGCAACAGGCCAGTCACCGATTCCGGAATCAGTTGATACACCGGCTCTTATCAGCGTCTTCTATCTGGGAATTGTCGCGTCCTCACTAGCGTTTTTGCTTTGGAACCGGGCTATTCAAGCTATCGGGCCGCTCAAGACCAATCAGTATATTTATCTGATTCCTGTTTTGACAACTATGTTATCGGCAGTATTGCTAAAGGAAAGAATCACATTGATGACCCTTTTCGGGACGTTGTTGATTCTGTCCGGTCTGTATTTGTCCGAAAGAAAAGAAACGAAAACTGAGAAAAGTAAAAAGGATCAGATAGAAGCCATATAACCTGATGAATCGGGTTTCGGTCAACCTTGACAGGTCTCATGTGGGTCGATATAATACGACTTGCATCAAATGCGGGTGTAGTTCAGTGGTAGAACTTCAGCTTCCCAAGCTGACCGTGAGGGTTCGATTCCCTTCACCCGCTCCAGGTAAACCTGCCTTTATAGCTCAGTCGGTAGAGCGCATCCATGGTAAGGATGAGGTCATCGGTTCGATTCCGATTAAAGGCTCCACAATACAAAAGGCTCCCCTTATGGGAGCCTTTTGTATTGTGGAGTCTACTCAGCATCAAGCCGGTTACTTTTACGGTCATATACGTATAAATATGTATTATGAGATATTTTACGGATTGACTAGCTTAATTTATCCGACCGATATTATCGTGCAATAGTGCACACACCCAAGGCAAATCGTGAAATTGCATCCAACGCGTCGTGCAGATACAGGATAAGTAAACAGATTTTTGGTATAATGTGACAAAGTCTTTTGGGGCATTTCATCGAAGTTATTTGGAGTATTTTTCCAAACCGGAATTTTTT